>Ga0131853_10008183_pt1 | contig 19031 bp, 6 predicted proteins | sample TergutLab28metaG_FD_92764 | JGI IMG/M metagenome (GOLD analysis project Ga0131853, IMG submission 92764) | Labiotermes labralis P1 segment gut microbial communities from Petit-Saut dam, French Guiana - Lab288 P1 (version 2) (version 2) | ecosystem: Host-associated > Arthropoda: Insects >...
CATCCATCCTCAGGAGCTTGCGACTTATTTGTTGAGTTATTTCATGGGTTGTATTGCTCTGGTTCGATGTGTGTTGGTGTTACGTTGTGGTTTGCCTGGGGTGGTGTGGTATCCGGATGCAGGATGAAGCACAGCACTCAACAAATAAGTCGCAAGCTCCTGAGGATGGATGTATTAACATCCGAAACATGTTGAGCATTAAATAATAAAATAATAAAGCAAGTGACATCAAGTTGGTCTCTCTTTATTCAACTATCAAGATGGTGCACGGTCCAATAAACATAAGATCTACAAATATCTCTTCGTTAATAATAAACAAAAACTACGGTCACACGCAAAGCAGCTTCTTTATTTACTTCAGGCTCTGCCACGGATTAAATAAAGTCTCCTGTTTTTTTTTAATTTTACGTTCCCTGCAGTATGATTCAATTACCACAATGTAAACCAACAAATGCACGAAAACTACTCAGAATCACAATAAAACTGTAATAGGTCAACTGCGTGTTGGTTTAACTGTGCTCACGGTACTGTGAACACAGTTAAACCAACAGCCTGCTCCACTTAACTGTTCACCAGTTCATCCACTATAAATCACACACTGGCGAATTTACGACAGTTCTACTGCATACTGGAGAATGACAAAATGGTTAAACGATTGTTTAATGCACTTTTGCACTCTCTAATGATAGAAAATTGATGCCCGAAACATTTGGGATTTGACGTATTTTAACACTATTGTGATTCCGAAAAATTGTGCACATTTGTTGGTTTACATCATGGTAAATCTTCTTCTAGGATGTTAACGCAGCTGCGTTTTGTAGTTAGTTAACGACGTTTCGGTACACTTTATTTGTCCCCTCTTCAAGGGTCAGGCGGTTCAGAAACAGATAGTCTGTTCTGAAATGTAGGTAAATAACTACATAACAGCGCTGCCTCGCATATCAGACGAGCAAAGGTCTTCTGCTCATTCATTGTTAGGGGACGTTTAGGCCCATTTCGTTGGAGCAGAAATTGGATACATCACGTATAAATAAATGACAAGAGATATTAATGATTCACTATTTACTCGTGCTATACTCTAATTAAAAGAAAAATGTACGCTTGTAGATTATAGATTTTATTGCATGCTTCCACATCGTAATTCACTATAACACTGGACGAAAATGAAGGAGGAAATTGCGGGTAAACACGGAAAACTCCATTTATATGTTATAGAAGTTTTTTTAGAAGCCGTTTTGAATATTTAAAGCTGTTTTCAACAACGAAAGGTAGCGACGCACTTCTAAGGAACCCGTTTTTTAAGGCCATGCTAAGGTGCAGTTTTTATTCGCCAAGCTTCTCCGCCGATGCTCTATTTATTATCTTGTGCTGCAAGTCATTCTCGACTCCAGTCACAATAATAAAGCAGGTCTGACCTCAGCGCAGTCAAAAGTCACTTGACCTCTAAATTCCGCCACGACGAAATTTCGTGTGCGTATTACGGATAACAACAGGTTTTTTTTTTTTTTTTTTAATTTTCAGATGTGTTCGCTATAGGCTACGGAAAATTCCTGAAATACAGACGTAGCGTAAAAATTCTTGTACATTTTTCTCCAAAATTCTTACCACCAATGAGAACAGGATGCTCTAAATGATATGTGAGTACTATAGGCTAATCTTCATTTTAAATTTTCCCTCGAAATATTGTTGGAAATTTTGTGTGTTTAAAGAAATAGGGCCAAGATACAGACCGGAAAACACAGTTTTCATGTGAAGCGTCCACTATGATAGTCTGATGATAACCACAATTAGAATATATCAGCAGTCTCTATTAGAACTAAACAATGTCCGATTTAGTCAAAATGGATTCGAAGATCATCGAATTTCCGTTAATTAATGTTAAAGACAGATGATATACGTAATGATTTCAATAAAATTTTAATGTTTTTTTTTCACATAGGAATTAGAGTGATACTCATTTGAATGTTAAAATAGTGGTCTTAGGTTTTGTAAACTAGAGGACAAGTTTTTTTTTATAACTTTAAAAAGAGCTCGCAACAAACATATTAATTTGCACGGAGAAAAATTCAGAACATCGTCACTGGAAAGACAATCGCTGTGAAAGCGTGCCGTCTTATACTCGTATCTCTTGACTACTGTCATTCACTCACCGAAAAGTTCACAAGGTTTCAAATTGTCGAGAGAATTCAAGGCAGAATGAATAGTGCCCCCTTTCAAATTAGTATAAACAAGAAGTTAAATGTTGATTAGGCTGTAATTTACTGAGTTCTTACTTTTATTTATATTGTCATTGTGTAGTTTTTTAACCGTAGAGATCCTAGTTGATTGTTTGTTTATTTACATCAATAGAATATGCGTTTAGACCTGTATATAGACACATGCAGTTTAGACTCCATTCAGTTTCCATTTTAACTGTCGTTCTACTGTGTATAGTGTAAACACTCCTTTATGGCATAGCTGTTAATTTATGAAAACGTTAATCTTTGTGAGCTAGCATTCCGCGCTGTGAAGAAGTATCCCCATGTTCAAGTTTTGTACGTAGCTCGACTTCTGAAATTTATTTGTCTTTTCTTTAGACGTACAACTTCACGTACACTTTGAAAGGAAGTATACACAACGTTGACGTAAACTAGACTACATATTCCTTTCGTCTCCCCAAATATATGGCCTAAATAAAGAGTTCAGTGCGATAGTGAAATTGTATTTTTGCAGGCTTATCAGAGAAAGAAGTAGCAATAAATGGTTTAGATTGAAGTCAGTCAAATTTACGTTAAAATTTAGGCATACTTAATATATAATTTTGTGTAACTTAAATAATTATTTTCCACCGAAGAATCTAAATAGCAAGAAAAAAGTATTCAGTGTGAAGGAAGTGGGCTATTTTTTACAGTCCGCCTCCTTTTTTTATTTAAGGTGGCATCGTCTTAATTACGATGAAGCGTCTTTAGTCGAACATTCGGGTGAGAGTTTCAAAGCAGGAGGCTGTCGGCAATAGCAATCAGCAGCAGTCCTGCAATACTACTTTGTATTTAGACTTTAGACATTATGTTTCATTCGCTAAATTTTTGTACTGTTTTGTTAATAGAAATTGTGGGCTGTAGTTTCTTAATTATGGAATTTTCATGGGAGAAATAGTCTGTCTTAGAGTAGAGCAGATTTAATTTTCCGCAAAAAATTTTTTCGATTCCTATAAATTTTGATCAATGTAAACTTGTTTAAATACTCGTGATTTTCCTGTTTTACTGAGTTTGTTTGTATGTGGAAGATATATATCGCTACTTGCGCCTATTCAATAATACGCACAAGGCAAAATTTGGACACTAAGACAGTAGTGGTAGTGGTAGTGGTAGTAGTAGTGGTGGTGGTGGTGGTGGTGGTGGTGGTAGTAGTAGTGGTGGTAGTAGTAGTGGTGGTGGTAGTAGTAGTAGTAGTAGTAGTAGTAGTAGTAGTAGTAGTGGTGGTGGTAGTGGTAGTAGTAGTAGTAGTAGTAGTAGTAGTAGAACATTTGTGATATTAACTTGCATACCATCCATATTATAACTACAATGATGGCTAATTTTGCCACTACTCTAACCATAAGACAACAACTGGTGTCCTGTCGTTTTCACTGGCGTGGTACTGTTACACGACTTTCGAGCGCTGAGTGACTTTACCTAAGACAGGAAGGATATATAAGTAGAAACGAGAACATATTTAGGTCAAGGACCAAAGAAATATTTTGTAATGCAGTTTAGTACATAACCGAGTGCAGAAATTCCCACACTGACTATGGGGCCCAACGAACTTACTGATCACTGTTTACTGGGAGGGCTTTCACGGGGTGAATGTGGCCGCGAAGTGAAACTGACGACACACCCTTATCTAACGCAGGGGTTAAGAATGCGTGGTGTTATAGGCCTACTTCCATCCTCCTAATGCCTTTTTGGGCACAGATGTCTTCAAACCCACTGAGCCTGTGCAGACTCGGGAAGTGAGAGTGTAAATAAACCATCTTGCACGCACCGTGGACCCCCCTTGCGGGTGACGTCAAAATATGATCAAGCAAAGGAAATATATACAGACACAGCTACGGGAAGAACGCGATGTGTGCCTGTCTGTAGCGCCGTACCGCTGGCTCAGCATTGCAATGAGAATGTTACGGCTCTCAGCAACACAGTGTTGTCTTGTCGGTAGTGCCACACTGCTTTCTCAGCTGGTCAGTAGGCGGTATATTACACTGCGGTGTGTTCCCATCTGCAGTGTCATACCAATACAGTGTTGTCATGTCTGTCGTACCACACCACTAACTCAACAGGTCGTTGTCGTCTTGCCTGCAGTGTCTTACCACTAATTTAGTAATGCAGTGTAGTTCTGTTGTCCTGCTAGTTCAAAAGTGTGTTGTTGGCCTGTGTGCAGTATCGTACTGTCATACCAACAATGTGGTGTTGTCCTATGTGTAGTCTTTTACTGCCAGGTAAACAGTGCTGTGTTACCTGCCCACAGTACCGCATCACTAGCTGGAGGTTTCCAGTACTGTCGCGTATGTGATACAATCCTAGATAAACAGTTCAACGTTTTCCTATGTGCTGTGACGTCCTTCCCGCTCAACACGCCAGACAAGTCTATATTTCATCACACTGCTCACTGCATGAAGGCCAAGACAAGACTGTACACATAGATTTGGCAACGTGTAATATGGACCTACTTGACTACGTATATGTTTCATTTTCAACGCTGTAAATATTTCGAGGCTGGCCGATTTTTTCCCTACGTGTACGTATCTGTATGCTTTTGAATACGGGACCGTGTCAAAATAGTAGTTCATGTAAGCTTCTGAGAATCTCAGTGTCTCCTACCAGCAACGTAAAGAGAGAGCCATAAAGTCAACAGAAACTCTATAAATACTTCCGAAAGCACAGATGAGCTCTCCCCGAACCATACAAGTAGACTTGTAAGAAAGTTTTCCAGAAGCATGTGCAAGTCTGTATGGTTTATTGTCTCGGTAATAGTTTAATTAACCCCTTAAGTTAATGGAATAACGGCTGCCATTGGAAGCACAAAAAAAGCTTACAGGACAAGCATGTTCATTTTTTATTCTAAAACACATTTTTATTGTGTCAGAAAACTTCGTTGGTGAAAAATTAATAGTTTCATGAAAGTTAATCATTTATTTGGATTAAATTATGTTTAATTCAGAATACTTGCACTTGAACTTCCCGTACGAGTTATTAAGCTTTAGGCTACGCATTATTTCCAGAAGCTATTTATTCTGTGCTGGGAATTAGGCTATTTTCTTAGACTTTAAGGTATTCGTAAAATTTTATTTTCTCATGATGGTGATTATGAAGATGGCTCTAGGCGGGGATGTGAAGACATGTTTTGGTAAAAATTTACCAGTGTTTCGAGGAATCCAGCCACGGTCATAATCAACCTGTTCCCCTACCTTGATTACGGAAGCAGCAGAATTGACTGGTAGGTTGCTACATTTCTCCTAGTCTACAAGACATCACGTCCCTATTCCAAGGAAGACAGTAAGCTCCAATCACTGGTCCCAAATCTGTAGTTGCCCTGCTTTTTAAGATTCGCCTGATAATGGAAGCAGAGCGGTTCTCGGCAATTCTGCGTCTTTAAAAGGAACGAAACGATAGAAATAGTCCAATAATAGGCCTATGTGTCTCCACAAGACTTATGGCTTTGCAGGTTTGAAGTAATATTCTAAGGCTTCAGATGAAGAGTAAACCTACACTTCGTTCTAAACTTGCCTATTTCAGGTAATACTGTGAATATCCTATGGCATAATCTGTATTTCATCAATCTGCCTTAAATAGAGTTAAATTTTCTTACACGATTCAAACATAATAATTCTCAGAACGTATTTATGTCCCTGCTTTATCATATCCTAAGAATAGTCTTTTTACTCTAACAATTTTACATTGTCTGAGGTCCACCTTACGAGTACAATGATTGGCCTTACAGCGACAAGAGGTCTGTCATTTTTGATAGGTCTGTAATTATTCCTGTACGCACGTAGAGATGTGATTAATTTTCTTTATAAGCCTGAATAAGATTGTTTTGTTGGAAGTAGAAGGCTCAAAGATGGCCGTATTGGTGACCAGTAACTTTGCTTCCGTAAACAGGTGCGAAATGAATGAGTAAGGAAGCCACGAGGCTAAGGAAAATTTCCTACAGCTGTAATGACAGTTTCAGGTTAACAGATATTTTATTCGCCTTCAGGTAGTTCTTCTCGCGAGTAAATGATTTCCAAGACGGGATGTGAAACAGAGACAGCCCAGTAAAACAAAGATGTATGTTATTCCAACTTCGAATAATATAATAGTAATTCTTCATGCCCAATTGAGGGAATTTTTTACTTCGCAATTAATAAGGCAGATGTCCTTGTCTGTACTGTACCCGTTTAAAGACTCCTGCAGACTAATTTTGTGGCTTTCAAAGAACAGTTGTAGGGAGCCATGCTATCGTTGGCGATTTCCATTCTGTGGGATCTCTGCATATTTTCTTTCAGCACGTCACTGCTGTGAAACACCAGATTGGCGTAGAGCTTGTAACAGTGCGCATGCTCAGACAACCATCTTTGTTTGAAGGTCGTGTGACGTCATGTTACATGATGGCTGCCAAGATATTTTGGTAGCAATAAAGATGGTTGCCTGTGACGTAAGGGATGCATCCGACCAATCGGAGAAAGGGAAATGAAGTAATCTCTTGTATGGGGCTTCCCGCAGTGAGGGGAAAAGTATAAGGGCAAATGAGACGCTCTGTTGTCGGTATTGGTTGGATACATAGTTCCCGGGATTAGAATGGAACGATGGACTGGATGTATACGACCAGGGTGGAGCCCTCTCGTGCGCGCGCTCCGCTGGAATACGTCACGGCTACGAAGTTCAGGAATGTGTCACTTGAGGCGCTCAGCTCTGGGTGCAAGATTTGAAGTAGAGGCACGCTTCGATTTTCGTACGTAACTCGTTCCTGAAAACGTGTATGAAAGGCAACATGTACGAAAGTCGTGCGGTATACTTCTGTGTTCCCATCCCCATCAAATTTAACGGTTGGGTTACGAAATGTGCATAATACATATTAGTCTCCTGAAGTTAGTTCTTGTCTCAAATTCTAGCTAGCTCATATACTTTTCCGGTATGTAGGACACACAAAATACAGTTTGGGACTCGGTTTTGCGGCCGAAGACGCTTGAGGAATGTAGAGAGTATGTGTGGGGGGATACGTGGAAGGCATCTTATCACTGCTGCGAGAACAAATGTGTTTGGTGTGATATGCCGTTTGGAAAAAATGCATGCAGGAACGGATAAACACTGCAGTATGAATATAGATAGGCTAATAACTAGACCACGCAGAGACTGACGTGCGCGCTTGGTTGAGTTCAAAATATTTTGTCGTCAGCTGCTTACGGCAGTCCGAATGCGGCCTACGAAAGACGGATTAGGGGTAAGAATTTATAATCTATGAAAGGGAGGTTTATACGAAAGCTGAAGGTCCGAAAGTCGAGGTCCTACTGTAATTGGTTTGTTGCACATGCTTCCAAATATTTCCCAGACTTTGCCAACGCTTAGGCCTGATCGGTATAGTTCGCGTGCAGACTAAGGCCACGGAGTTTAGTTAGGCCTGATCATTCTTCCGTCTCTTCAAGGTCCCTTTTACAGTCAGTCACGATATTCCTGTGTTCTTCACTGCAGTTTGTTATATTACATTCGAAAATGAAGGTCGCGGTTTAGAGTATTATACCTTCTTTGTATCTGTGTACCTCTGGGTTAAGGTCTTGGCCCGGAGACCCTAGATTATCTTGTTTTTTCCGGTTACTAATAACAATTGGCTCTACGATACGTTAAGCTACGGCCTTCTACACACATTTCACTTTATTATTACCTTTATTATTACACAATCAATTATTCAAGGTTACTGGGCGGTTTGAAAGACCTCTTTTACAAAAAATCGAAACGCGCTCAGAAGTTTAAAGGCGTGGTTTTTCCATAAGAACAAAACAAACTGGTTCTATTTTACAACTTGTTACTACAGAGCTGCAGAGCAAATGTAATAACTGGATTAATCCCATATATGCACGGAACACTAAAAAAAAGCTAGGTAACTTACTGTCCACAATAAGTCAATTATAAATCTAAATACCAGAATTTATTTACTTTTTATGTACCTTACACGTAAAATATTAACAGCTAACCCCAAACTGATCAGCAATCTGATCGTTTCGCCTGACACATCATCCGTGTCTAGGGCGAGCTGTGCTCCCTGACTGACTGGACTGCAGTCTGGAAGCTGCTGGAATGAAGAAGCAATTGATTGTCTGCGTGATATCAGTGACGGAATGATTAGCGTCAAATGTCACCACACAAATATTAATTCGTACATATAAGTTTAGGACCGCTAATAAAACTCGCTCGCCACTACACACTTTCGTCTCTCAGAACCGCTGACACCCCTTAGCGGAACCCTGGGGTTACGCGGAAACCGGTTTGAGATAAACTGGATTAATCCAAAGTGCAGTGGTAAACGTGCGTGCCGTTACCTTTAACCCTAAATAACACAAAAATGCTTCAAATGCAGTGTGTGTGTCCATGTTTTGAGAATGTAAATATAATATATTTTGCTGAACAGGGTCTGCTTAAGGCATTTTTGTTTACAATGTAGATTGAATAGATTTTCTTGGATTTGAGCAATGATATTTACATCATTTTCCTCTATGAACAGTTAGAATAATTCTGATCTCTAGTACCGTATTTAATACATCTGTCCATATATTTTTGGATGTGATGCCAACTTTGACAGTTTTCCACCAACGGTCATCTCATTGCAACACCTCTAATTGAGCTTAATTTCTATCTTTAGGATCCAGAACTGAAGAACTTCGTTAGTTTTAAATTCTTGCGGCTCCATGATGTCACAAAGTATAAGCCTAGTACAACGAAAATATTACATCAAGAAAGCTGTCTGGTGCAATATGTACATCAGAAGTTACTTGCCAGTAAAAAAAGGAGATATCAGTCCTCGTTGCAATAATATCGCCTGATTCCAAACACACCTAAATCGAGAAATTCTTAGTTTTTTTTAAATTTTCTTTAATTTGTAGCTAGGCCCTACTTTATCACTCTTACGTATAGGCCTATGGGCCTAGAGGACCTACCCTACGAATTCCAAACAACCAAGCTCTCCCAAAGCTGAGGCGGCTCATGCATGTCATAAAATCTGGAGATTTATTACCGTGCGCATAAAAGTCACATGACTTTATGGTGGGATATGAGAATCAAATTTTCATCTCTCCCAAAATGTTGCTTCTCGATTCGTCTTAAAAATGTCGTACTTGTGTGATGTTTGTTATGAAAGAGTAATTTCGGTAGAGAAATGTGAGACGAACTTTCAGTATTAGAAAGATCTTTGTGTGTTACCTCAACATTGTTTTCCGCGTGGGCTTACTTTTCGAATTATGACACGTTTTCTTACTGGACGTAAGTGTGTAAACCAAATTTACCGAAGAAATATAGGCCTATGTAACAAAATATATCATTGATGATAATTTAGTGTAGAAATGCTTATGTCAGTTGCAACTAGCAAGACATCCTTTATGCTGGGTGTTTTAAAAGCAAACTGCTACCTATAAGTATCCATTTTGGTTTTTAATATCCAGAGCACATAAAGGAAATATTTTTTATGGTTTTTATTGAATTTAGATGCGTGAAAAATAGGAACCTGTCCTGCTGGGACGAAAATACAGAGGTGCTGATAAGTCCCTATCTCGACCAGGAAGGAAACAAGCTACATTCCCCACATTTTATGGAACTTGGAGGTTCATTACCGCATTCACAAAAGTCCATCACGTGTCCCTATCCTAGTCAAATCAATCTATTCCTCTGCCCATCACGCTTTTGACAAGCGCAGCTTGTTTCCTTCCTGGTCGGACTAAGGACTTATCAAAACCCGGTAATTGCTTTCTGCTGTCGGTAAGTCAGTCATTGTATCTACTTCTAACAAGTGCGATAAAACAGCTCCTTTTTATTTTCAATTCACACGAATGTTTTGAAACACAAAATATTTATCCAACCTTTCCTGTCACGGATATCTTAATATGTAGGAGAATGCACTGCAGATCATTAATGTCAGCTTCGAAGCAACAAATTACCTACTAACATTGGGTTCTAAATCTGGCAAATACTTATGAAAAATTGCAAACAAATGGGGCCTGACTCAGGTATATATTGGTGGGCGCAAAGAAATTTTATGATTCATTGAGGAGGGAGGTTGTATATAATATTATTTGGTACAACCGAGTTAAATTAAAACGTGTTTGAATGAAACTTATAGTGAATTGTTGTTAAACACATGTTTGTCTGATACATTTGCAATTTGTCTGAAGATAGGAGACTTTGTTGACTCTGCTGTATATTTCTGCTACATAATGTCGTGATGGATTTTCAAGCGAAATATAAATTATAGAAAGTGAAGGAGAAAAGTCAGCTTGTAGCATATATTTCTGTGCTAATTTTATTAATTTATTAGATGTAAATGTAAAATAAGTAAAAAATGAAGCAGCAGGTTTTAGCAGTATTAGTCTATAGCTTAAAGGTTGGTGTGCGGGTAAATAGAGAGAGAATTTAGTAAAAATAATAGTGGAAAAATGTACAACCTCACTGTATTCAATACAACCTTGAAAATATGAAATTATAAATATTTGGGAAGCACTTTCATTCTTAATGAAACTAAACAGCAGATTAAATTAAGGAAATGCCTAAAAATATTCTGTCCAGTGTCTTTGGTTCTTATACTAAAACCAAATAAAAGCACTAATTTCTCAAATTTATTTTTGGAGCTTGCGAGCAGGATCAGGACGGACGTCCTAATCCTGCTCGCAAGCTGTCAGCAAATCTGTGTGACATATACTATTCCTGTGTGTACAGTGACAAACTCCTGATAATGGACAGAGGAACTGTCCGAAACATGTCGAGTTTTATTCCAAAAATGAATTTGAGAAATTAGTGCATCTAGGTGGTTTTATTATAAGAATTTATCACGATACACGGTCACCTGAACGTCAAAAAAGTATTTTTGCTCTTTCATTAGATATCCAAAAATATAAAAATTAAAATATTCATTAATATAATACTGCCTGTTATTTTATATGGGCTTGAAACTTTGTCTTTTCAATTGAGAAAATAATGTATGTTGAGGCATTTCGAGAGCAGATGTAGACGAAGAAGTTTGGACCTAAGAGGAAAAAGTAAGTGGAGACGGGGAAAAATACATAAAGAATAGCTTCATGGTTTATACTCCTCTCCAAATATTATTCGTGCGCTGCAAAGCAAGAAGATTAAATTGGTGGGGGGTGTTACATATGGGAGAGAGTTAAAGTACACAGGCGGTTTCGGTTGAAAAACCTGAAGAAAATAAAGAATGGAATACCTATGAGTAGAAGGGCAGGTATATGAAAATGTGTCTTAGTAAAATACGACGAGGGCTCATGCACTGGTTCCAGCTGGTCCAAGAGAGGAACAATAAGCAGGCTGTTATAAACACGGTAATGGAATCTTGGGTTGCATAAAATGAGAGAGTATCTTAACTCGGTGAAACATTATTAGCTTTACAAGAAGGACCTTCTTCCATGCAGTTGTTTAGTTAGTTTTTTTTATCCACTTCGCCAACGCACCCGTACGTACCTTTGTGCTACTTAGCCTAGATAGCCTACAATCAGTCTTATAATAAGTTTAGTATAGACCTATAATGTACTGAGCCGCGAAATATTGAACTCTAACCCAATATGCTGTCGCTTGTACAATACAGCAAATGTCTTTTGCAGCTGAATGTCAAGGACAGACTTCACTGTAAGAGTGATTCAGCCTTCAAAGGGTCTCACTCGAGAGCAGGAAGCAGACGATGCCGGTTGTTTGGTTACCAGTGACACAGACACTCTTTTAAAACTGTTACATAATTACAGGCCACATTAATGTTATGGGCTCGTATAAGCCCGTCTGTTGAGGGAGTGGGGAGATACTTTATGGGGATCTACCGTTGTGAATAAACATAGAGCCACAAACCTCCTGGCTTGGCTTTGAGTGTCGTTACTCAATTTATTGCGCGGACATAAAACGTATAGAAGTGGTTTTTAAATGTCTTGTTCATTTTTTATTTTCACTTTTTCTTCTGTTTTACTTTCCATTAACCTTCCTATTATAGGCCTAAATGTCGCAGCAGACAGAAGAACTATGGGAGAGCAGCAAGTCAAATTTTGTACTACAATACGTCTACTGTATAGTGACATATGCCTCAGAAACATGGGTGCTGAAAGAAACCATAATTCAGGAATTGCTGGTCTTTGAGAGGAAAATTTTAAGAAGAATATTCGGGCCTACGAAAGAAAATCAAATATGGAGTATTGAAACTAACGAATAATTAGATAAACTGATAAAACATCAAAATATAGTTAATTATATTAAAGCTCAAAGACTAAGCTGGTTTGGTCATGTACAGAGAATTCCAGATACCAGAACAGTCAAGAAGATATTTAAATGGAATCCTCTAACTAAAAGATCACAAGGAAGACCCAAATACCGATGGGAGGATAACGTCAAACAGGATATTTGCCAAATGAAGGTTAAAAATTGGATAACCTGCGTCCAGGATCGAGGGAAATGGAAAGATGTTGAGAAGGCCATAACTTTCAACCATTAAAGGAAGTTCAGTGCCTGAAGAAGAAGAAGAAGAAGAAGAATACGTCTACAGTATGTTCTTAAATAAAACTCATATAATTAAGTGTTTTTCAGAAAGTAGTACATCACAGTTATTACCAATACATATTTAAAAGACGTGCTAGATCATGAGCTTAAAACGCCTTGTGATAAGCCGATTGCTCTCGCTACGGCATGGCGCGTCCTCAGGGTGCGTAGAGACAGATCGCAACCAGGTATGAAGGGTAGCCGGAAATACATTGAATAAGTAGTAGCGATCAGCCAATAAGCGTGGTGCTTCGGGTTGGGTGACGGTTAAGGGTTTAAAACCCCTTTCGAAACTTAAGCATTTTGCGAATTGCTTTTCGTTTGAAAAACTCAACTTTTCACCCAACTCATTCAATGCGCATGACACCCGAACACTGTCCAAACGATAGTTTCCCCACCCCGGCTACCGCAGGGTATGGCTAGGGGTTCCGCAACAAATCGTGTAATAAATAAACCTACAAATAAATAAATAAATAAACAAATAAATAAATTTATAACAATTTTGAAGTTCCATTCAAAATTCCTAGTATCACTCAAAATATAGCGGGAAATTTTGTAATCTTTGAGCTTTACCAACTCTCTGCACATTTTCTTCCCGTTTTCTTATGTTCCGATTCCTCGAGGATATAAAAAATCGTTTTAGGGGTTTGTTCATGAAAAAATGTTGGGAATCGCTGGTCTATACCGTTTGAATTTCTCGTCATTGGACGGGAATTCGGTTAGTTGGACGGAAGTGACAAATTCTTTTTGCTGTCGTCAACAACAAGAAGCGAGATTAGAGTGTATATACTTGTCTAACACGACTATATGATGGTAGAGATACGTATATAATTTATTACATAAAGAACAACTACATGTTTCGGCACTTTACATTGGCCATCTTCAGGTTGGGAAATGAAAAACTTAGTAAGCAGCTATACTCGACTTATGTGCGCTGTATACAGTGGGGAGGTAAGAGGTGAAGTGGGTACGAGTTCTCGCATGTGTTATGTAGGTTGGGTGGTGTGGGTACATCGGTTCTGCTATTGTAAGCTATGTCTAGGTTAATATAGTTGGATCTATGTTATCTTACTTCCCCAATGTATACAACACACACAAGTCGAGTATAGCTGCTTACTAAGTTTTTTTTTATTTTTTATTTACCAACCTGAAGAAGGCCAATGAAAAGTGCCGAAACATGTAGTTGTTCTTTATGTAATAAATTATATACATATCTACCATCATATCGTTGTGTTAGACAAGTATATACACTCCAATCTAATTTATTATAAACACAACGGGGATGACGAACCTTAAGAACAAGAAGCGACTTTTCTGCATGCTTGTCATTCTTGCTATATGTATAGCATCCAGTAATAACATTTCAGAAGACACCAGGTTTTCTGCAGCCATACAATTGGCGGTTCTTGTTTTAGTACAACTAACTGTACGAGACGCTGAGAGATGGACAAATGGTGGAAGAGTGTGAACTGCCAGTGACTATTGTACTACAGTAAAGTGTAACTTTAAGTTCACTTCTGATTATCATTGTTTATTTGAATCATTATCATCAATATATCTCGGCAGGTGACCCTACTGGAAATATATTCTGTGTCTACATAATTTTGTCCCCCAGGGTGAAGTCTTCTGACTATAGGCCGAAAATAACAGGTGCAAGTAGAATATTTCCGGAATGATGCATTAAATTGTGCTACTTCATTATATATATATATATATATATAAGCCATTTCATAGCGAAGCTTACCTAGTATTCATTTACTTGATGCTGTAGGTCGATAATCCAGTTACTGACGTTGTTAGACGACATTTAAATACCTTTATTTTTGTATACGACATTTTACTCTTTCTATTCGGTGCAGTTGAGGTCTTTGCTCTTTTAGGACGTTGCGGGGCGTAGGTTGATAGTTTGTTGTTGACGTTTTAGGACAATATAGCGGTCCCATCTTCAATGGTCAAGCAGTCCAATTTGGTCCTGATATGGTGTCCCAAAACGTCGGTAACTATCTACCAACCTAGGCAAGCAATAGGCGATCCCAGAAGACAAAAATACCTCACATTTTTTCTTATTTCCCGCCATCCTTAATCGTTGATTGCTTACTTTGACTAGTGCCGTATGTTTTCCTTATTTTTCCTCTTACCACGATATATTCCTTGTTTGGTTTCTCGCACCCAATTTCTCGTTCCTTCTTGCCTTCTCAATTACACATGTTACGGAGCGATTATCGATTTCATCATACTCGAATAGCGTTGGAGTCTCTTCGTTGGTATAGATCAAACAGGACACTCAGTACCCAATAATCCACCGTAGCTGAAATCTGAGTACGGTACACTGATGTTCATACAAGTTCAAAACCTTGCGTACAGAGCGAGCGGCTGTCGCAGTATTTGTAGCTTGTTCCTCGTATAATCGATTGACGCTGACGCCTGTCTACGCACGCGCGTTAGCAGACTTGCTACACACGTCTCATCTCTAAGGCCCGGGTTCATATTAAATGTCTTTTGCGTGGGACTTTTTGTGGACAAATTAGTTCTCTAGCACGTTGCTACCCGAGAATTAATAATTTCACTCCCAGCAAAAAGTGAAGTTGTTCCTGTGTACATCGTGAAGACTTGTAAGGGGATTAGATGTATAAATCCAGCGAGTCTTAACCTCGGTACTAAATAAATATGAGTGGTCAGTTTCACGCACCGGCCGCTTTAACCTAGGAGACCCACCGAATAGGAAGCTGGGTGGACCCCAAATCGAGTCTGTACGTTTTGCAGAAGAGAAACATTAGTTACCCATGCCGGGAGTCATAACCAAGATCCTTCAGCAAATATCCTAGCCATCTCACTGCAGTCTATTAAAAAATGTTGAAAAGCCTACTTCCCTTTCTTTCCTATAGCTGCTTCCGAGCGACTCACTTAGCCAGCTGAACTAATGTACGGAAATTACTTTTTAAGAACGAATAATGTACAAGATTTACGAGTTTAAAATATTTAAATGACTAATTGCATGGACCAGAGATATTCGTGATAAGCTCTCAGTTGCTTGGCATATTACAAATTATAATTTTTTACGCAACTGGAAAATTTATTACTGTTTCCACAACATCCAGCAAATTGACTCCGTCCGTATTCAGATACATTCAATCCCCATTTACATAATCTATTTATTTTAACATCGAGATTAAACTTTTACTCCCAGTTTAGCCTACATTTATCATGCAGGTTCTTCCCTTTTGCTTTTTCCGATCATTGCAACATTGTAATGGCAATTTAAAACGAGATTCTACAAGAGAGACTAATTCTTAGACATCCCATATGAGATTTTAAGCACGACCTCTAGTGTACTCATATTTCATACTAGGATTTGCCGAATTAATAATTTGGAAGATACAGCGTAATTCATTACTATGTGCAAATTTTATATTGTGTTCTTTATCAAATTTAATCCGAATTTGTGCTGCTTGTTGCCAGTTAGGGAAGAACGAATTTTATTAGCTGTTCTTTATAGCACTGTGGTTCTAATTCTGCTGCGGAAGGAGCACCTAATCAATATAATACCCTCTCCAAGCTTACAGTAGCCTATACACCAAAAAAGCAAACGAGTCCATCCCTCTCTCAGGTTTTTCATATTAAAATGGAATTGGTGAGAGTACAATGAATATTCTCCATGTTGCACGTGTTCTTAAGCCAATTTCATGTCTAGAACTTAGACAGCAATTTTCTTCTACGTCTGTATTTTATAAACTTTGTAATCAATACACGGCAGCAAAAGACACCTCTTCAGTAATTTCAATCGAACGGTAGAAGATTTAATTACGATCCTCCTCCCTTATTTACTCTCGTGGAAGTTATGCTCTAAAGTTTTGTAAATACAAAAGAGGTTTATGAACCAAAGCGAAAATATGCGTATTTGCATGTAAAGACCGGGGATATGATTTGCTGTATGCTTTGAATTTTACACTCAATGTTCCCCTAGCAGCCATTGGACAGTGACCGAAGGGAACAAGGAAAAATGAGTAATTTGTTTCTGCTGTAGCGATCTAGTTGCAATGGACCGAAGTCAACAATTGAATGGGTATGCTTCTAGTGTAAAAGTAAACTGGATTAAAATTTATTCCCAAACGATTCATTTGGTGTGTCAGTCCCTCATACGAAGTAGTGTCATATATGGGCACCATTCTCATGTTTCGCCAGTTTTGTTGCTAATTAACTGAGAGGGTACATCTTGAATATAATATAACAATACAGCCCAAGCTGAGATAGAATTGGTTCATGAAAACTATGAAATTCTCAAGGAAAAAAACTTTATGCGTATCAAAACATTTCCGTCAGTGCCTGTACATGGGTCTGATTTTATATCCTGCCCAATTTTCACAAATATTTCTGTATTGAAATATTATAAAAGACAATTACGTTATTTTAAAAATCTTGTCAAAACTAATCAGTAAAACAGAATCCATATTTTCTTTCTTGTAAACTGTTGTCTATAGAGTCTAATGCAAACGGGAAGAGAAATATCTCGAGTAATAATTGCCTGATTACACGGTAAAAACCTACGTGTATTTATGAAATAAAGACGAGAGTTGTCTTACGTAACGGTTGTCACACAATACATCACATATGACGAAACTGAAAGAGAGTTGAAGATTAAAAAATAAGAATGTTCAAATTAATAGGCCTAACAATTATTTGTGTCAGTGATTTTAATGTAGGCAAAAGTACTCACCCATACCACCACGTTCCCTTAAAAATTATCCTTTCGTTTAGAAAATACCTAGATTTGAGTTTTGCAATTTGTGTATTTTTCGATTCACTGCTTTGTTGTAACCACCGTTAGAACCAACAACGTCGGATAATAACAAGCAGTATCATCCTCATCCTAACCAAACATTTCATCAATGTAGAATGGCTTTTACCTGAAGACAGAATGTATCAGAGACGTTGAATTGTATAGAAATGTAACAGTAAGAATACCGTAGATCTGTTGCTATTAGTGAAAGGCATATAAATGGTGGCTCAGAGAACGCATGTTAAATTTTGTGGCTTACATTTCTGTGGGTCTGAGTAAAAGTGTCATAATACTGAACGTTTTATAGGTTGAGAAAAGGAATTTCTACCGGGATAAAAAACTTATTAAATTTGTTTTTGGGGCTATAAATACTGTATCCACCCTATAGGTGTGGCTTATTTAGAGCCGCTCTCAGTATCTGAATTATATATATATATATTATTGAGGCTGTGGTGGATGAATGAATATTAATGTGGGAAATTGGTGGAATTATAGTCGAGGGAAAACACCTCAATACGTACTGAATATCCTGTCCCAAAACCGTAACAAGTCATCCACAAACTCTGCATGGACTACCTTGGATTATGTAGGATTTGTTGTGGAAAAATTAGCATCGTAACGGGCCTTTATCTGAATAAGTGGGTGGCTGATGCAGTTGTGATTTGATGGTATATCAAACATATCTATAAAATTAAGCCTGTTTGTTATACCAGATTTCACAAATATATATGCCTACTAAGACATAGAAATGTGGTATAGACAGCAGTTTGTTCAGGTGTTAAAACTGACGTTTATTATTGATCCTAATAGCTGAAAAGACCTTTTGAAAGTTCAGCACGTAATCTCTTACGGACTTGTCTCATTATATTCCCTTTGTCTATTTCTTTGAAACCTTCTGCATTTGGCACAAATGCGGAAGTATGCACCCAACCCATAGATGCTGCTGTGAATAAATATTATCCAATTTAAAAATGAATATTTTATCTTTATACTATTGTGTTAATGTATTTATTAAATTAAAAATTTGTAGTTGTCAGGCAGTGCATATAAGCAAGCATTAGTCTTTATCAAACCCTAAGCGAGTATAAATTCCTAGTCACACAATTGGTACTTATTGCATTATGTTATATATTGAACCTTAAGATTGTTCATTTATGCAGCTCACATATATAGAGATTCACGACATGCTAGGATATTGTGAAAAATCTCATTGTGTTTGACACCTCATGATGTTTACAGCAATAATGCTCCCCCTTAAAATATGGATAACTAAGACGACTGTGGAAAATGGGAAATGTCGAATGCGGTATAAATCTGTCATCAGATGTTTGTATCTTCTTTCCCTGCGTTCGCAATAGCGTGGTCTATGGAGCAACGAGATTGGGAAAGTAGATAAGCCAAAGATACTGCAGAAATGCACGTTCTGATTATTGGGCAGATCAGAATGAATGTAATTATCTTAGTTTTATTTCTATTATTACTAATATCATTATCTGTAGTAGTAGTAGTAGTAGTAGTAGTAGTAGTAG
>Ga0131853_10008185_pt1 | contig 19030 bp, 10 predicted proteins | sample TergutLab28metaG_FD_92764 | JGI IMG/M metagenome (GOLD analysis project Ga0131853, IMG submission 92764) | Labiotermes labralis P1 segment gut microbial communities from Petit-Saut dam, French Guiana - Lab288 P1 (version 2) (version 2) | ecosystem: Host-associated > Arthropoda: Insects >...
GGTTAAGGATGGGAAAATGTGTGTCGGTACGATGGTTAAGGATGGGCAAGTGTGTGTCGGTACGATGGTTAAGGATGGGAAAATGTGTGTCGGTACGATGGTTAAGGATGGGCAAGTGTCTGTAGGTACGATGGTTAAGGATGGGCAAGTGTCTGTCGGTACGATGGTTAAGGATGGGCAAGTGTGTGTCGGCACGTTGGTTAAGGATGGGCAAGTGTCTGTCTGTACGATGTTTAAGGATGGGCAAGTGTCTGTCGGTACGATGGTTAAGGATGGGAAAATGTGTTTGGTACGATGGTTAAGGATGGGCAAGTGTCTGTCGGTACGGTGGTTAAGGATGGGCAAATGTCTGTCGGTACGATGTTTAGGATGGGCAAGTGTCTGTAGGTACGATGGTTAAGGATGGGCAAGTGTCTGTCGGTACGATGGTTAAGGAAAGTTCCGAGCGTAGTGGAGCGAGCAGATGTATTTCATGTCCAAATACTCATAAACGCAACCTATTAAAAACTGCCGACTGTGGGTCGACGTTAACAGCTCTAAAACTGCTGTCTGTTTCATCTCATACGAAAGTGAAAGCATTTCGCCGCCAGCAACGAGCGTGGTCTTACCCTTCTGATTACATTAAAGACATCATGTATGTTGATTCTCGCGTTACAAGATCAAGATCTGTCAGCTGCTTGGGTCATGTTTATTTGCAACGTAAATTGCTGACAATCATTGTGCAGTACCTGAGTTGTATCCCCAACACTGACCGGGACATCTTCCATTGTCACCAATTTTTAAAAACAAACAGTACGTTTCGAAGCTGCCAGTGGGAAAAGTCCTTGTGAATGTGAGTAATATTGCTCGCATTTACGTTTTTACTTTTTATTTTATCCCACTGTAACTAACACTGAACTGTGGTATAAATCCTGAACAACAGCTGTTAAAGATAATGTCTAAATAAGTGTCGTTCCCTAATGTTAGGCACTACTTCGGCAATTGTACGAGTGACTGGGGAAACTAACTGAAGTAACAGTCATGTTATCTGGTTTCCAGCCTGTAATTTGAAACTATGACGTATTGGAAGACGAGGTACGAGCATTACCCTCTTTCTTTTGGAAATAATTAATAAATTTCTACTTGTTTTCTCGTAATCTTTTCTGTTTGTAAATGTGAACATATTTTTCTTCTCCAATTCAGTCTCTAGTGTATGCTGTACTGCTGTAATGTAATGTACACTCAGTACCCACAGTACTCTGGGGCCTGATCAGTACCCCTTGAAGAGACTTTTGGCCTCCTAAATAAAGGGGTTACTCACCTGGCCTAAAACAGTGAGACTTGCTAAGTTACCTAATTAGCTAGAGGAAATGTATAATGGGCAAAGCAAGGCATAGCAACTCTTGACGAGTGGGTCACTTGGCCCCAGGTCACACTACGTGACAGTTGGTGCCTGTCACCCGACGCGACATTCCGTGTTTCGAATGACGTTGCAGAATGATGATAATGATGATGATGGTGGTGGTGGTGGTGATGATGATGATGGTGGTGGTGATGATGTTGGTGGTGGTGGTGGGCAGTGTGATGGTGGACGGTGGACGATTGTGGTGGTGGTGGTGGACGGTGAAAAGTAGGGCTTTGCAAGTTTTGCCTGGTCTACTTGAAGGTAACTTACCGGTTGCTCCCTGGAAGTACTGGGAACATCCGTTAACGTCGCCAGTTCCAGTAGCTCCTACCGGAACTGGCGACGTTATCCGAGTAAGTAGCGCCCAAATCCAAGTACAGAGTGAATTTTAAATGTCCCGTCCTCCCAGTATTGATTGAGGACTTGCAGCAAGTAAATAACCACGAGGAATAAGAACATATATAGAAATGGAAGTGGGCTGGGGTAACTCAGTCGGTATAGCGACTCACTACGGGCTGGACGGTCCGGAGGGTGACTTTTCCACACCTGATCAGACAGGACCTGGGGCCCACCCAGCTGTTTGTACAATGGGTGCTGTTCCTCTTTCCCGGGGGTAAAGTGGCTGGGTCGTGTCATTAACCATCCACACATCCAAAGCAGAGTTTAAAGAAAGAGTAGAGCTATACCTCTACTCCCCCTCTGAGCCTTCGCGGCCTGTTCTAGGGTGAACTTTGCCTTTTATAGAAATGAAGGAACAGTTCTACGACCTCGAGATCTGAGGATTTTCGTCGCAATGTTGCTAAAGATGTGACGATGAGTCAATGAACGAATATTTACTGACGTTTGGAAGGACTGTATTGCCTTCAACTGTTTTATTCCGAAGATGAAGGCGCTACAATCTTGCAACATCGCGAACTACTCGCCTGGAGACAAAGTGTCGCATCGCACGAAACTCCGATCTTAGAGCGGAAAGGATCGTCGAAAGCACAGGGCACCCTTTTGCGTGGACAGCGGGTTTGCGAGTATTAGCTCTTTCTTCCGCCGTTTGTATTGATTAAGCATAAAACTGGTTTACGAGCCGTGCGCATCGTGATGTATTGTCCGTATCAAGGGTACACGAGATAAATTCAAGATACCGATATATGCCTTGTAGAATTTATTTGCAATGCCCATCATATTTTGTGCAGACTTCTTGTCTATGGAGTGGGGATTTTTCGTTGAGTATATCGATATCTTTTTCTGTCAGTCTTAATACAGATGTTTTTAATTTATTTTTTGCTCTGAGTTTCGCTACATGTTTCGGCAGTCACTTTCCCATCAACAGGCATAACTTACACAAAATGACGAATTACAGTTTATTTGTTTTATATTATAGACTAGAGGGGCTCAGTCGGTATAGCGACTGACTACGGGCTGGACGGTCCGGGATCGAATCCCGGTGGAGACGAGATTTTTCGCCTGTCCAGACCGGCCTTGGGGCCCACCCGGCCTCCTGTACAATGGGTGCCGGGTCTTTCCCGGGGGTAGAGGTGGCCGGGGCGTGGGGCTGACCTCCCACCCCCATTTAGTGCCGAAGATCCTAGAGAGGAGTAGACCCTAAGGGCCTTCATGGCCTATAAAAAGAGTGAAAAACCCACCTACTACAGAATAGACTACTTTAATTTGCAGGAAAATTTCTTTACAATTTTTACTGGAAAAAATATTCATGGACTAATTACGACATTGGCATCAGTGTGTTAAACATGAAGCAGAACTATTTAATTCCAACTCAATCAAGCATTCAGCCTACTCGTACTCAGTAGGTAACTAGCGTCCTAATTCTGGCAGGTGAACCGGTCGTACGTGTGTAGATGGACATTAAGCATGTGTTTAATGGCACATTTGCAGTGGATCCTGACCTCCTTGGCACACACTCATGACGGTGTTTTTCTGATGCGCAGCAAAATGTTGCCAATACCAAAACGCTGAACGTCTGCGTTTATAAATATCGGCAAAAAATGAGTTTAGGCTGCCGCTGCCCGCCCGATTTTCAATAATTTAGCTTATTAAAACTTTTATGGCGCAACTGAATATGTACACAGACGGTTGTCTATACTGTGTAAGAGGAAACGCCAACTCTAAGACATAAAGTTGTTACATGAAGAAGTAGTGTGTAAGAACAGAGTCCCAGTTATAGATTTTATAGTTTTTTGATAGGTCTATAAGTCTAGAAAATATTGTGATATGGTGTGGTTTTGTCTCAGGGATGAATCTGTTATATAGAATATAATAATTGATTACGTAAAATGTGAGTAGCGTTAGAGAAAAATGTCTTTTCTGAAGACGATGACCATCTTACGGTCATGAAAGGTAACTAAATAAACAAACTGTAGGCTTGAGACGGGAATTGTTGCTATTTTACTGAAAGAGGCCCCGGACCGGATAACATAGCGAACATTTACTGTAGCATAAACTTTAACAGTGTCAACTTGCGAATTTTCAAGAATCGCAGCAGATTCAGTCGAGCACAGCAATTTATTTCTTCAGCATCAACTCAACAACATTTGTCGGCCCTTCGGAGCCATCATCAGCTGGGCAAGAATGGGAGATTAAAAAATAGCTGTGTATCTAATCTTCCATTGTTGCCACCCGTAGGGCCGCAACATATTGTTGAGTTGCTGCTGAGTAAACGAATTGTTGTGTTCGACTGAGTCTGCCTGTGATTCTTGCTATCCACAACACAACGGAGATGAATCGTCTTAAAACTGTACGATTTTTTCACACTGTCTGTACTTCATAGTTATGCCAAAAAACATAATTATTATTTATAATCAATTCACACAAGGTATCCTGAATCACGACAGATGTTTTCAAGATTTTCGGTTTGGACAGGGGTGTGAGTAGAGTGTGAAGCATTCCTCTTTCGACTTTCTCATATGCCGTCACAAATACAGTGAACGAAAAGTGTAAGTACGCTTACTGGGGTCTCCAAATCTTGACTTTCCAAAAGTGAATGGTGCTATACCGGATGGCGCACAGCTCACTTGATAGTCGACGTTTAGCAATAAAAATGCCATTTAAAGTAAATTTTGTGTCACTCTGTATATAAGAGTGTGGAACCAATTCATGAAGTTACCTGTACAGGTTGCCAACCGTAACGTATGCATCCTTTGTTATTCGCGAAGCTAAAAGTTACAACTGGGAGATGAAAATTTTTGTGTTACGTGTTTGAGTGGTAACCAAAGAGGAAGTGAAGGATATGCAGTACCCTTTGGCCATTATGATCCGCCTCATCTGGTATTAACCTTTTACAACCCAACGGTTATTTCACATGCCACCAGCTTGGACATTCAAAAACTCTACGTGGTGCTCACATTGTATTAAAGTGTTCTGTATGGACTTTTGCCTTGTACAACATTAACAGACTGGTTTTGTGTAACCGAATTGGAGATTGTTTTCTGCGCGGTACGCACCGAGTCCTTATACAAAACAGACATGTTTCGTCTTTAAAAGGGTTATTGAACAAATCAAACTAGTTTATGTGGAAATTAGAAAATCCTTGCACAATTTTCGTAGGAAAGTCACCAAGTAAAGCATTTGTCGGGAGCAAGTGTAGTTTTAATTCAGTTATCGATCACACACTACAAGTTCGTTGGAAACGTTTTCCTGGTGACCAGTTCCAGCTTTAAGATCGAGCCTTCATCGGGCCACTACACAAGAACAGAAAAAAAAAAAAAAGAAACGTATTTCAATACGATGGAGATCTCCTCCTGTATATTGAAAGATAATTTGTAATTGTGTACAAAACATGTAAAGTGTATCTGTACATGAAGCCCAAGCCAAAATTTACATTAAAAGATACACTATAAATATACTTGCTCTGTTCGTGTTGTAGTCGAAACTAGTCGCCAGGAAAACATTTACCAGTAGCTCGTTGTGTGTGATTGATAAATGAATAAAAACGTGAACTCGTGAACTGATACACCAAAGGGGATGTTCTGTATCAAGTTTATCTCGCAGGAGAATTACTAAATTAATATGAAAAAAAAATGTTTTAGATATAAGTTGCGAAAATGTGTGAATCGTGTTGACTTTACTAAGGATAAGACGCATTGTGAGATTTTTTATAAACACTGTCACACATTTTCAAGTTACATGACATGAAATGCCTTGGCTAGCTGCAGACGTTTAAACTTGTCATGGAACGTCCTGTACACATTTCAGTCAGTAAGTGACGTTTTTCAATTTTGAGGCCTAAATATTGCCATACTTTTTGCATACTATTAGTGGGTGATACTTCTCCAACTGTGGCTGGCTTTTGTACGATCTGTTACATCTCCTGTGCATGGTGCAAGCAATTTATTTGCAGTTTTAAAACGTTGACATAAGTATCAGTGGAAGTATGCCAAGACATTAATTCCTTTAAAGAAGTATTCAGCACAGATTGGATTAAACACGCTGACTACAGTCCCGTATTTGAGAGCTTTCGTTACGACTTACTCTTAGTTTTCGTGTATATTGTGTTGCAAAATGTACCCATGAGTGCTTGCGAAAAAATGTGGAACCCCAGACAGGGGAACTGTGCTGTTAATTCCAGCACAACTTCTCATCAACCCCTCAAGTTATCATGAAACTAGTTTAGATAAAGTGAGGGCTAAGCCATAGAGTGATTACTGTCTGATAGGTGATGCAATTCTGACGACTCGTCCAAATGATCCCCTGCATAAGAGGTGTGTAGAATTTGTGTTTTTAGAAAAATGTAGTATGTGGTGGTAGTGGTATTCGTCTGTGACTGTTAAGTGACTATGGCGCCCCCGGATCAGCTGAAATACAAAATATTATGCTAATTTAGATTGGTGTTCTTCAGAAAAGATAGTGAGGAATATTTAGAAGTAATGTGTTTGGGAATGCAAACATCAAATCACGACCTACCTGATAAGCCTTCTTACGAAATGGCAAAAAATTTTCTTGTAACAAAAATCAACTTTGTTTTTATTTTTCCGCAACTCACTCTCACTGATTTTCACTTCGGCTGATCCTAAATGTGTGGCTGAATATATGTTTAGGGTATCTGGCAGCACAACATTTCTGAATGCGTCTTTGCTGCTCGCATAGACTATTGGCCTTCATATTCATTTTTACGAAACTAATCACACAACAGATATCACACTGCGCATTCATATATTATATTTCGTGACGTATTCGTTATACCTAAAATTACTTACACAAACGTTTGCATGTCACTGAACACTGTTTTCTGATATAAAAAATAAAGTAAGGTTTTGAAAAATTTATCAAAGTCTGATTCAATTTTCATGTAAATACATATGGCCTAAAACTGGCATATAGTGCGATGTTCAGTGAGTGGAAAATAAGTTAAATTGAACTTAGTTCCATTGTCTACATAAGTTCGAAACAGCCTACACTGTATTGAGTTTTAGAAATATAAAGTAATTCATTTCAGTATTAATTGTTTTTTATGACGATTCTTGCAGAAAGAATTAATACCCCCCTCCCCATGGCTCTCTGGTTGCATCCATGATCTGAGTGAATGAGAATGAATTCTGAATCATATGTACTGTGGACATACGTGCCACAAGCAAACATGACGTAACTTGTTTGTACGATGTTTTATTTGTTTATTAGATTACATAATGTATTTATTATATCGTATATGTGTTGTATATCATTTGTCGTAATGTTTTAAATAATAAATTTAGTATAATATGTACTTATATACAGCGTGTCCTCCAAAAAGCAGAAATGAGCTCAAAAATAAATTTGATGGTAAAACTGTTTTGAAAGATATTGCTTACACAATGTATAAATTTGCAGTAATCGAGAGTTTAGTTGTATCTTAGTTCTGCTATTAATGTGCCAAACAAACCTTTACGTATTTTAGACAGTCTGGCTAATTTTATTCAAAAGAATATTAATTGTAATAGTGTAATGTCTCAAAAGGGCTGGAGGTCATTGTTTTGCGCCCTTTGTTGATTGGGTGTACACGTACGTCCCTTGGGTGTAATTCAGAAGCAAATTAATGCTTCAATCCCACATTCTCCCTGCTAAATTATTCACTTCCATAACCTTTGTAATGGAAATCAGAAGATCGACAGAACTTGGACACACGTGAGTCAGAGTGTTTTTAATTTATCTGTTCAACACGAAGCTTGACTTGAAATAAAATCAGTTTGTTTAATGCTGTGTACGATACGTTTCACTCAGCAACGCTGAAAATGTCTTGTTAAATACAGGATTGAGGACGATCAGTTACAGAAACGTAATGTGCCAAAAATTAAGAGCTGAAATTTCGTAAGATAACAGCCTGTGATAGTGCAGTCTTGTGCACCTACTGGTGTAGCTGACCAGGCTTCGCAGCCAGAACTTCAGATCTCTCAGAAGAGAGACAGTTATTCGATACTTTTCAACGATAAGCATTACATTTTGCCATAAAAACATACATTCGAATTCGTATGAAATAAATACGATGTTAATACTAAGCAGTAGAATATTATGATAAAAATTTATCTTATTTCAGGTTCAAAGGCAGGGGTATTTAATCATTATGTATGTTGGCCTTCCAAAGCGGAGACTTTGAATCTAGTTTATGAGTGAGGACAAATTACCTAGGATTAATGTACTGCAATTTGCACAGTTAACTCAGATAGCCGGAACATGTTGACCTCCGTCTCTTTTGGGACGTTCTGTATAAAGTGTTCAGTGCAGATTTAACGTGTATTATTGTACCTCTTGCTGGTTTGGGTTAGTTACTATGGAAACCCCAAATACGTAACTGCTCAGGAATTTCAGATCAGAATTTTGCGAAGTGTTTATTTTATACGTTTATTTTAGACAGAAGTCGGTTACTTAGGCCAGAATAATAGTGATATTTTTATGGTGGTTATATGGTGTGTTGTGGTCATTATGTGGCATGAATGGAGAAGAAAGATAATTGCTTATTGACATCCAAGCTATTTACCAACGTATAAGACTGTTTTTAACGCTTTGTAAATCACAAAGATCATCGCAATAATATTTAAAAACACGGTGCCGACTTCCAAGAAAACACTCTTCATTACAAATGTAAGTACGTTTGTATTTAGGGAAACAGTGTGTGTTCTACTTGAGGACCAAGAGAATTAGATATGTAAACAGAGTCTGTTTCGAAAATGTTAAGCTACTAACGTCAATGCAGGCGGTGCAGAGAGTTCTTAAACAAGTTACAGGATTTAAATCACAACGCACGATGAATTCATAGAGTAAGAATATCTAGTACCCTACGACAATTCGCGAAGTAGAGGATTTCTGAATGTGTCTATTTGGGGTTTCCCCGGTAAGATAATCGTAATGTCCACAAATAGTTCATAATTACATTGTACATAATGTAATCTACATGTTTGTACATATACAGCAATAAAGATCAGCATTATTGAAAAATGACATCAAATATGTGACAATGTAAATAAATAGGATTATGATCCAGTACCAGTTACTGAAGTACCGTCGCTGCGGCCTTCTGTTTGAACCTTTAATATCGAAGACTAAGGCAGTACTTTCTCCCGAAGTGTAGGTGCTCGTCTACCAGACTACACGGTGTTAGGCTCTAGAAGACCGAAGTGTCACGCTTCGCAACCGCAAGAAAGCCTATTACCACATTTCAGTAACATTTACGGAAGATTCGTTGTGACATCTCTTCGAAAACACAAGACCTGTCAATAAAAATGTGTACATTGGAAGCCCCCCCCCCCACCTTTGTTTTGCAGAGCTGTGAAATGTGGTCACTTACATTGAGGCAATTAGATGAATTGCAGTGCTTTGTGAGTGAATCGGAAACTACTGGACCTCAGGCGGATGATGTTTGTGAAATTTTCCAAACCCATATAATCTAAGGCCTATTGCAACAGCGGAACCCCCGCGCGTTAATCTATCACAATCTGTAGACAAGAGTCATAAATGAACTTTAAACAAGCTGTAAGACGAAATTGTGGGCATGGCATACAAAATTATAATTTGTTACTTATCACAAACGACTGCGATAATCACATATGGATTTTTTTTTTTAAGAATTCCTTGCCTGAAGTGCATTTACCAAGTTTTACACAGTACGAAATAAAACTATGCACCCCGAAAACGGCGCCAAAGACGATGTACTACTGTGCGCTATTCAGACTCCTTTTCTTGTACTTTCTTCGACGTTGTAACATCACACACAAATGAAGCGCCACCATAACTATGGAAACCTTGGTACACCAAATGTCACTCAATTACAAAACATCGTATTACGTATAGTGAGACATAACAACTAACTTTATAGTTCATAACTCTCACCTGGCACTGTTAGGCTAACGAAATCTAAAAGAAAGAAAGATCTCTTAGGACTATATGTGAGTAAAGGCTTGAAATTAGCTAGGATGGGAGGGAGTAGTGCGTATGGTAGGTGGGGGGAGGGGCAGCTCTTGAAAGACAGTGAATGTGAAATAGCAGAATAATATTAAAAATGCGGTAGAAGATTTCATTCTTCTGGGACATGATGTAGTGTAGACAAGTATGTAGTTACCAGCGTCCAGAAGAGACTTGTTTTCCACGTCTTTAAGGTCGACGGGTTATCCTGTAGGTAGAGCATTAAGTTCCCCATAACGTTTAAAACCACGAGGAAGGAGAATGCAATAGCTGTGCCCTACAGTCGCAAGATCATCATTGCTTGTTTCTCTAGTGTTCCTTCAGCTGCTCTGAAAGTCATTTGCATTCAAGTTAATGTGTCGGATGAGAAAGATTAGCCTGACCCATGGCAAAGTTTGAAGCCCAGAAGCAGATCTTCCCAATGAAGGCCTGTCTGCAGAAACGCCGCTTCTGGGTGAGTTTCAAACTTGTTTCGCAAGTTGTTTAACCACCTAAGTGTTTCATTTATACGAGTATATGCTTGTTGTTCTGCAGATAAACATATAATTCCCATATGCTCTGTCGTGAGGTTTATTTAAAATTACGAGGAAGTGTCAAAAAGTACAGTCAGTTTACCGATTGCTTCGTGCACAGCAGTCTGTGAATAATGCGCAGTTTATCCTTCCTCGACACTATCACACCTTTTTTCAACATATGTTATGTAGCAGTTCAGAAGGTTCCCAATCCTTCTGATCCCATCTGTGAAGAACGTTTTCGTTTGTGGGCGAGACCACGTATTCCCCGCCTCCGTAACTTCATCACCATTAACTAATGTCCACGGCTAATGCAATTTCACTCGCAGCATTTTGTTTGTTTTCCTTAATCAGTGCTTCCACTTCAACACGATGGTCATCTGTTAGTGATTTCGAAGGCCAGCCTGGTGGTTTTTCATCATTAAGAGTTGTCCTCCCCCGTTTAAATCTGTCCACCCTTCCGTATACACTCTTCTTTGCCATGCACCTTTCACCGTATTGCGTTAACATTTTCCTATAAATTGTAGAAGTTTTAAAGCCTTCTGAACACAGACAACGGATCACAGTTCGCTCTTCCACAATGGCGAGATTTGGAAGCGATGTCGCCATCTGTAAAGAAGATATGTAAACAAAAGCGACACTTACTGAACGTGACCCTAACTCGTCGAGACAATGTCTAATATGTTCACGTAGTTCCTGAGGCAGTCGCTGCGTTTCGCTGTGCGTCAATTGCAGCGGCTGTGCAGGCCAATTCACTTAACTCTTTGATTCACCTTCGTCTATTAATGTGGTATTCTTTTATAAAAATGTAATCAACTGGCCACCTTACTTCTTATACTTCCTGTCATGTAGCCTGTCTCCGTTACATAACGTATTTAGTGAAAAGAATCGAGTCTTTTGAGACATTACGACTTGAGGACTGGCAAATATTTAGCGACGTTTCGAAAGATGGTAATGCCCTAACAAGAAATGGGGTGGCGCGGCTGCTCCATTTGGTCTGCTTGACCGCAATAAAGAAGGCGCTACAGTCCTCCAAAATGTCGTTATTTAACAGTCGACATTTCGTGACTTGCTAGAATCTCGAGCACCACAACTGTGAAAAACTTATAACTCGTATCCCCTAAAACCTTGTTAATAACTTCTCTGGCTATTGAACCAGGAACTCCATTTTTTTTTAAAAAAAGAACGATTTCCTGAGCCAGTTCAATCTACGTCGAAGCTCATTAATCGATATGCTACATTATTACAGTGTCGTTCCAATGAGATACGTTATCCTATCGCTCAAATTTTCTGCATAGTATAGAGACTATTCATCTCGTGTGAATCGTGTGAACACGTTAGTGTGTCCATTTCCAAGAACAGTACGCTGCATCAGCTGTACTCAGGATTTAGTCAGGTGTGTCACTGACTAGATAACATGGCAATCGACCGCATCCATGATGACGAAGTGTTGGGGCAGTCTGGCCTAGATTGTGATGATGCGAGTAACACGTCAGCTAACAACCGTCTGCAATAGTGACATACAGCGAGTGTAAGCACTGCCTTCGTGTAGCTTGGTAGATAGGTACCAGCATTTCGGTGGAACGTGTTACCTCCGCATCTCCATATTTATGGTACAAAAGTACATTGTGTACCCTAAAGACTGCGGCAGCAGGGTCCTATAAGACTTCAGTACGTACCAATCTACAGAAATGTATGGATTCGCATCGCAGAGGGCCATATGATAGCTTCCACTTAAAGAGCCGTTCGTCAGTATTGTAATTAAACGAAACTCAAACACAAGGGGAAATAATTTATGATTAGCTTTGTCAACCATTGATGTGCCTAAAATCCCTTGCAGTTGCTAAGGTTATGGTGTGACGTGACCTTCGTAATTCACTTGATTGGTTCTGAATTGGCTTCAATAATGTCGTCCTGTTCCAACAGAGCGACGCTGTGAGAATTCTAACGGCTCACAAACAACAGTTTCAGTACATCTTGCAGTCACAGAGGTTTCTGCAATTAATCATCAAATATGTTGGCGTTTTGACACTCTTCCATCCGGTCAGGGATTTTCACGTTATCGGTTCTGATAACGGTTTCATAAATACGTATTCGACACGTAATTAAGTTGCGGTGCGTGGTGTGTGTCGTGGGTTTAACTGCGGCGAGCATGACCATTTGTTTTAAAGTATGGCGGTTTGAGGTTTTGTAATTAAAGGCTGAATCCAAGAAAAGGCTTGTGTTTAACTCTATTGCCACACGTCATTGGTGAAGTTATACTGCGTTTGTTGAATGTGAGACATACTGGGGATTACAAAGGCGAGAAAATCAATAATAATAATAATAATAATAATAATAATAAATTTGGCTGTCCCAGTCCCAGTGGCCGCGCGGTCTAAGGCATAGGTCTGCGGCCGCTCGCCTGCTGAGATTGTGGGTTCGAATCCCACGGGGGGCATGGATGTCTGTCAGTTGTGAGTGTTGTGTGTTGTCAGGTAGAGGTCTCTGCAACGAACTGATCACTCGTCCAGAGGAGTCCTATCGACTCTAATGCGTCGTTGTGTGTGATCTAGAAACCTCGTGAATGAGGAGGCCCTGGCCCACTGGGGACTGTCACGCCAAAAACAAACAAACAAACAAAAAAAAAAGTTGGCTGTGCGATTTCTCTGAAAGTTAACTCGAAAATATGTCTAGATTTTAACAGTATAGTTTATTTACGCATTAGATGACCGTGACGTAACTATGTAACTTTCTGTTGTGTCAGTTACACTCCCAATCTGTCTGACCCTCCATTATCCAGTTATATAAAGCATGAAACGACGATCTGTCATAACCCACACAATTCGCCCAACTGAGTTGCCCGCGTTACTTGACAGTTGGTTTACAAACACACCTTCTGTCAAACTGTTGTTTCCACAAAAAAAAAATTGCTTGTTCCATTATTTTCTGGGAAGCACCACGCTTAAGTTTTGGTCTATTAAGGATCTGCCAAGTTTTTTTCTGTCCCCTGTAAAACTGTGTATTGGTGGGTTACACCTGTCCAATTAGTTTTAAGTTGTTTGTAAATACACCTGAAACCATCCATCATGAGAACAAGAGTCTACTTCAAAGATTGTTTGGTGTCAGTCTTTTCAATGTACAACACTTCGCAGGGCTGTTTGGATGTAAGAAACTGTGACGCTACTCCCATCCAAACAACGCAGTTATTTGAAAGGAGGTATCACCTAATGGTGGGAGGTACGATCTGTCGGAAAAAGATATTCGGTATTGATGGTAATGCAAGTGCGCTGGGTCTTGTTCAAGGAACTGTGGAAATTTGAGCGAGGGACTGGAGTCTATCACGTATGGTGTACGGAACGGGATTAGATAGAAGGGTCTTCAGAACACGAATCTAGAGCAGTATTTGCGAATGCATATGTGCTACACAACTTTCGAACTACTGGACAGATCTACGAATAAAGCCACCCTTTGAACTGTACGTTTTTAAATATTCACCATTCAAATCTGAGGAATTTAGTAGTTAATTTGGTCCGATGCGTGCCAAAAGCACAAATTAGCTGCCAATGAAAATACACAACTGTGTTACAGAGATCTTCGTTATTTATTACCATGTATTCAGCTATTTTTCAAGTTGTACCTTTCCTGCTCTTCGGCTGTACTAGAACCAGAATGCCAAATACAAAACTGCACACCTTCACTCTTTCCTGAGCCACTTAAATCTAACTCACTTCACAGCAAATAATTTTTTTAACTTTCATTTTAATATCATTCCACATCTTCTTTTCTCTTTTCCAGCAGTAGCTTATAACAAATTATCCCACAACTCCTATAAATTTCTTGTTTCTCCTACCTGATCTACGTCATATCCTAACACACCGCCGTCAACACTGCCATTGTAGGACATCCTTATTTATTTTTTCCATTACCCACCCGAAACTCTTAAGGACAAAGTGCCTTATTTCCTTCCTGCAAGCAAGTGTTCACCCTCGCTGATTCTGCCAGAACGTAAACATAAAAGGTCCCACACTGGGCATTATTTTTATTATTTCTATATAGCAAATATTGTATTAAGTGGGAGCTGCCATTTGCACGGTTGTGTGCAAATTAGACTGATATCCGTGGCAGTTCACGAGTATAGGCCACTGACAACAGTTCTTAAAATGTTCAAGTTGTTACCTTTATCAGTTAACCATTTTCATGTCACCATCGTACGTTATTTTTCAGCACGTCTGGCATTTCTGAAGGTCTTTGGTGTCTGATATTGTCCGTGTACCTCAGTTCGTTTTCCGCCTGTTGGCAGTACTCGGATATGGTGTGTAATTTTTTCAATATAAAGCACAAAAACCGGCACCTTTGAAATTGATAAACAAATGAAAATGCATAGTTTATACTTTAGACTCAACAACGAAAATTTTTATACTGTAAGGAGAAACTTTTGCTTCATGAATACCACATATATGGCGCCCTCACGAAAACAGAACTTAATTATCGAAAAATAATAGCTGGTGTTTAAAAGTATAAGAAATGAATCTGATGTGGACAGACGAGACGTAATTCCGTGTAGATTAAAGTCTGAAAAATAACACGCTTGACGTCATCTTGGGCATTATTTGCGAAACTGGGAAGACAAGTTTTTTTTTCTGCATACCGAAGCGAGCTTGAAGCGATATAACCTGAAGGCGGACTGACGCGAGAGTACGATAAGCTGTGAGGTGCTGGCATGGCAACTGGCTGATTGTGTTGAGACCTGCACGTGATACTGGTCAGTGTTCGTAGTGCGCTTGTGACGGGTGGACTGACGGACGGCATGAAGTGGAGGAAGGATGGCACCGATAATGGGCCTACCGCCACTGCAGGAACAGTAAGTAATGAAATACTAGGAAACAGACAGGAAGAATAACGGAAATGACACAAACTTACCCTTCACTTGAAGTGTTGTTATCAAATCATGGTAGACACGTATAAGGAATTTCTTGTAACTGTGCGCTCTGCATCCACCAAGTACCCGCATTCTGTACATCACGTTGTGAAGTATTCTGTGACAAGGGAAGGAAAAATTCGAGGAATCTAACCCCTTAATGCATAAGTGACTTCGGGTTTTGCTTTCTCCTACAAATCTTAACACAAACCTTTCAGTAAGCGAAGACTTAACACTTAAACGCTACACAAATTGTTATAATGTTGTGTACAACAAGATTAAAAAGTAATAAATCAAGATCAACTGTAGTAAACCAACTAAAATTATAAACTTGCCCTATTTTTGTGTAACCTTAAACAACGTACTTTCTAAATTGAGCCATGAATTTGTTTAGTCTTATGTAACGTACTGCTGCTTCATCTGTTGAGTTTTTGTGCATAATTTTTCCCGGTAAAACGGAAACAATATGGGTCGTTGACGTTAAACTCTTTTTCAACCTGAATGTTTCGTTTCTGAAATTATTTAATGGATGTAGATGTAATTTATTATAAGATGAAGATGTGTTACGTGTATGAATCGGGCACCAAGATCATTTAGAAGCAAAACAGCACTGAACACAAAGAAAAGCTTCAGTGATATAGAGTCAAATAGAGCAATTGTTTTGAACAGTTAGTAGATATGGGCTTGAAAAGAGACTGTGATGTGTATCTGAAAACATTGCCTTACATTCGTTGGGAGAGACGGTCACGAGACAGGAGAATTTTCAGTGACGATAGTCGAATACGAGTGGAGGGAAATGAAACATGTCGAAAACTTCAGTGGTAAGAATTTTTATGAATAACTCTGTTAAGACGAAACAAATTACCACGAGTATCGATCCTGTTTTATCAGAAGAGACTGCTGTGAGTTCCATTTGCTGCGTAGCTAGTCGTGTGTTGAACGTACGATTTAAACGACATTTGAAAATAAATAATTTTAGAAAATTTTTACACACAGCAAACCAGAACCTGGGAGGGATGTAAATATTCCTTCGCTGAACAATTTTATATAATTTTATACCATTTATATTTAAAGTGGCTCACCTTACCAAGTAAGTGTAGTCAGCAGCAGTAATAATTGCTGTGTTAATTTCTGAAAGCTTTATCTGCCTCAACTCAGTTCTGTAAACCGAAATGAAGTGACCAGTAGGTGTTTCTACGAACAGGTGGCGAGATGTATTGTTTCATGAAAGCAAGAAAACTTTTTATTGGGTGAATTAATATCAATATTAGAATTCTCTGAAAGAAGTAGTCAATTCGTTAGGCAGTTAATACATAAATAATCAATTAAGCCCATTATTATTTAGCTACTTAATTGCTTAATCGCACACGGAATCCCGTAGGCTTATGTTGAGCTTCTTAATAAGTTAAGTTAATTTGTTACGCAGTGGTTCTACGGCTTCTTGAAAATTCACATTTTCTAATGTGAATTGTCGATTGTTAACTGCTGGCAGCCTGTAGTTGGAGGCGATTTTCTCCCACCTAACTGAAGTGCCTTACATAACGGATGTAGTTCAAATACCGACCTGCATGACGCAAGCTAACTTAAAATATTTATGCAACGTGGGAAGATTTAGACTTTATAGAGAAAGATTTTATTGTGCGTTCTTCGCTAATAACTTTGGAATTAATCGGCAAAATTTTAATGCCATTGTAACCATAACCTCAGTAGAGGCACATCAAATGCTGCACGCTTTGAATTCCTTTCATCACTGCAAAAGTGGTATTAACACCACCTAATATAGGGTTACGAAATTCGTTATGAAAACAGGTTGCGAAACAGTACGCAAATGTGTTCAGGTAAACAACTTGTGAGAGTTTTAACGAGCAGCGGTGTACCTGCGAAAATTTTATGTTTAGCTCTTGGTTTGACTGTGGTAAGATATGAAACTTTGAACTTGTGTGACTTTATTAGTCATGACAGATAAACATAACTACACATTCTGTATGAAACACTTATTACATATCAATAATATAAATAATTAAAACTATGACGATATTATGAAGTTCTGCCAAATTTACAATAATCTGAACTGTGCACCGTGGGCTGCTGTTGCTGCTACAAATTATGCACACTAAGTTATGTGAATTTTAAATCACAATTTTTTCTGGCCTCAGTGTACACATCAAGATTTTTTTTCAAGACAAAATAACGTCAAAATTTTTTCCCAGAATTTCTTCTTTTTATCTTAACGCAATCGCACTCCGATGAAGAAGGTGATAAGTAGCGGTCCTGTCTTTTTCGTTGAACTCTTTCGAATAAGGACGGATTTTAGCACGTGAACATGAAGCAGTATGACTGCTATTCGGTTATTACTGTTGTTACTAACAATATCATTGTTATAACTGATAATTTTATAGAATAATTTGTTTCGCAATCAGTCACATTCCATGTTATTACAGTACTGCGTTAGGTATCATGTATGTGTCATGGTTTTAGATATACCCATCACGTGCAGCAGTTTCCTTTCTCTCGATTTATCTTCCACTTTTAATTAAAGTAATTTTAATTCATTGTTTCTTCTTTTCTTTCTGTCGTACCGTTGCTCTTATATTGGTCTGTTGACGTCAGATACTTTTACTTGTGGTGTCTCTGTACTGTTCCATTGAGTCATTAAGTTTACAGGGAAGAACCAAACAAATGATATGAACTGCATTATTGCCTGTGATTACAAAGAAAGTATTCATAATGGATTTTACATTAATGTTTGTGAGGATTTTAAGCGATTATGATTTCTCCATGATCGATGTACATTGGACAGTTTGGGTGTCAGAGGTATTGAATCTACCGAGTTTGACACCTGCTTCAGTTAAATGAATAGTTGACCGAGTGGTTACACTACAGAACTCGGTAGCAATGTTCCAGAGAGTGTTCAGTACATTACACTATAATACAATCACGACCGAAATGGATAACGGTGGATTATTCTGTTCATTTTGTCGCCTGACAAAAGGTAAATTCCAGTATACAGGCGTGCGTCGTTAATTAAACAAGGGAGCAATTCTTTTATCCTCAGCAAGTAAAAGAGATGTCTCTCGTTTTATTTCGCGCAGCACAATAAAATTTCGATAATTTCTTACAATTCGGATGCATGGCGATTTTTTTACTCACTTAGTGTGATTTCCTATTTCGGTCGTCCATCCAGTGGACACCGCATGGAGGCGAGTCACTTCACCCCCAAGAAAAAGTGAAAGGGTGGTTAGCTGTCGGACTGTCTGCTTGCTGCTTGTTAGAACAGCAGTCATGCCGGAGCCAGCTGATCGGTCATACTCAATACGAGCTTTCATAGCTTGCTCAGTTTCTCCAAAAACATGTTTAGACCCTTCCTTAAAATAGGTTACGACCTTTACTTGACCATCTTTCGAAGCAACCTTGCCAAGATACTATAAGGTTATAAGCTGTTTGTTTGATAAAGTGTTGTTAAATGACACAAGCTTCAATATCATTTTGGTTCTTCCAGGCGATTTTTAGTACCAAGATTGTGTAATATTTTGTTACTATATTTTCTTCCTTGGTTTAGCCACGTTTAACATTAAAGGAAGTTGCTTTTCCAGTCCGCTTTGAAACTAAGAGGAATTAGTATTTTGAATATATATAGCTCTGTACCCTCGTCCGCTGTGGATGTTTACTGGAGATTATGTGAAGGCCGGCAATCCCTCCCCCCCCCCCCCCCCCCCCCCCCCCCCCCCCCCCCCCCCCCTTCCCTCACCTAACAAAAAACATCATTCTTCCCCCCAAAAAAAAGGGAGGGGGGCGGGGAGAGAAAGAAAATGAGAATTTTTTTTTTGTTTAAAAAAAAAAGGAGGAAAACCCCAC
>Ga0131853_10008186_pt1 | contig 19029 bp, 11 predicted proteins | sample TergutLab28metaG_FD_92764 | JGI IMG/M metagenome (GOLD analysis project Ga0131853, IMG submission 92764) | Labiotermes labralis P1 segment gut microbial communities from Petit-Saut dam, French Guiana - Lab288 P1 (version 2) (version 2) | ecosystem: Host-associated > Arthropoda: Insects >...
CACCGACTAATGCTTTTCTGTGTTTTGTCGTAATATGAGCAATTACCGTGAGATGTTAATGACCAGACGTTCAACAGTTAAATTCCTGCCTCCCCTTCATTCCGTACCTACACAAAATCCCTTCTGCATAATTGGCAATCATTGTCTAATGGGACTCTGCCCATCGTTCATGCTTAAAATAAAATCAAAAACACTGCGTCCTGTCCACAAAACATAGTGTTTTAAATTTCTTTTTAAACATAAACGACAGATAATATCCAAAAAAAAAAAAAGCAGTGATATCTTACAACATGTTCAAAACCGCTCACATTTTATTTCTCTAATTGCCGATCTCACGCGCAAAGCATGTTCACTCCATCAAGCATGCCTGAGTTCAGGCTTCCGCCGCGAAGTAGTGGTAAATCCACAATTCGTTGTGTAATGTCCCAGAAGAGTGCAGGTCTCTGCATAATGCCTATTCTGTAATGCATAATCCTGGTATAAGCAAATGAAAATTCGTGATTTCAGGCATTCGCCGCTAAGTAGATGAGATCTGCGTTCTTCTGGATTATTACGCAGCGTACTGCCATAATTCCTTTCCGAGGTTTCGGGACAGCCTATCGGTCCCATCTTCAAGCGTCAAGAAATAAAAAAAAAATATTTTATGGATTATAACGCAGCGTATAGCGGTAATTCCTTGCCAACGTTTCGGGATAAACTATCGGTCCCATCTTCGAGGGTCAAGAAATCCGAGATGAAATTTCTTCTTGGAATTCTTGACCCTTGAAAATAGGACCTATAGTTTTTTATGTTTTGCTGACCGTGCATCTCAGTGTATTTATCTTAGTAATTAACCAACTTGATGCACAATTTTTTTTGTTTTACAATAAGTATTTCATGCCTCTACATGTTTCGAGCACCATGTGCTCATCATCAGGGGTCAAAATTGTATTATACAGCCTCTCGTATAATCACACCTGTAGGCGGTTGTCTCGTGCACAGGTTGAGAGAGTCCTCTCTCAACCTGTGCACGGGACGGCCACTTACAGGTGTGATGATACCAGATGCTGTATAATACAATTTTGACCTCCTGATGATGAGCACATGGTGCTCGAAACATGTAGAGGCATGAAATAAACTTATTGTAAAACAAAAAAAAATGTGCATGAAGTTGGTTAATTACTAAGATAAATAGGACCGATAGGTTGTCCCGAAACGTCATTAAGGAATTACCGCTATACGCCGTGTCATAATCCAGAAGAGTGCTAACCCAAAATTTGGCAGTCCACTTTTAAAAAAGTATTAAACAAGTGTCAAAACATTGAATTTAATCAGTATTAGCGTTGTTAAAGAGTAAGCGTCAGAACTGTTATACAAGCAATCCGAGGCCCGCAGGACGCCAGTCGCGTCTCACCAACCTTGACCATAAAACCCGTTAAACTTCTACAGCTCTTCACTGTCAGTCACCTAATTCTTGTGTGCCTGCACATTCGGTTACATCATTTTTTGTACAGTAATGAATCAGCTTAAAATCACAGATACTCAAATCGTTAACATAAATTTTAATGTGAAATTTCCTGCATTTCGAGAAAAGTGGTTGTAAAAGGTCCCTCATGATTCGGTCGGTTGTTACAATGGTATACAGTAAATGGAGCAGAGATTGAATCCGTGGACTGCTGTAAGCGTCCAGTTTCCTTCATCCTCTCAACACAGAAACCTCCGTAACTGGTACATTACTGTATTTGAAATATTCTGAAAGAACATTTTATCTCATGAGTGAGGAGCAAGCACAGTACCACGGCGTATCAGTTAGTGTCAGTTGTGAGATAATTACCCCCGTCTGACGTAAAACCACAACCAAACTTTTAGCAATTTAAAGTCTAATTTTATCTCACGTATGTCTGACAGTGATGAGTGTGTGAAGTGGTGAAATCTGGAACATGCGATTACCGCTAAGTGGGTACCAAATGTTACGACGGCTTATGTAATGACCGGTGGCGTTTTAATGTTAATAAGATACTGTATTAACGTTTACTCTTGTAATTTTCATGTTATAAAAGGTAAAATCGACCCTGCGCATACCATGGCGGCATATGGTAGTGGAGGTATGGCTTCACTCATTCTTAACTTCGGGATTAGGTGGGCATAAGTGGTCAGATTCACGCCCCGGGCCGTTTTACCCTCAGGAAAAGAGCTCTAGTACCCATCAAATAGGAGTCTGGGTCAGCCCCAGTGCCTGTAAATAATATATAAATCCCACATTATAGAAAAACACTACGTCGCAATTACAAATATCAACCGACTAATGGTGTATAGCGAAAGAATTGCTGCTTCTTCTGAGACTTGTTCCAGACACAAATATATATTTCAAGGGGAAAATGTAGACTTTTTACAATTTTAAGCGTGTAGTATACACGGTTATTTCCTTCTTTTATAAGGTCAAAACAAAAAATTATAATTTTATCGGACGGAGTGTGTTCATAATGATGTAGTGTTGTGTGTGTTTCTTGCACCCAGTACACAGTGGGCATAGGGACTTAGTATCGCGTCTCTTCTTCGAAACTACTAAATGAATTTTGATCACATTTGTGTTGAGGGTTAGTTACACAGTAGAATGTATCGATAGAATTTAATTTCGGTTCATATTAGTCCAACAAATTAGGCTATAGGCCCTACTATTCTGAGTTTCATAGACAACGCAACCGCAAAGCAAAGTTACTTTCAGCCTGGTAGCAGGAGCTTTCGACTCCTCCGTCAGAGTCCACGCACATAAAATAAGCATTGCATCGTACACATGGTTAACATAAAAAATTACTCCTACAGAATTTAATCTCACAAAACATGGTACAATAAACAGGAAGGGCAAGCAGAGTAAACATATTTTCCACACGCGTTATTGTCGTAATAATCCCTTACGAAAACACATGGGTATGTCTCTACGTAAATATGTGTGCGTTTATGATAACCTCTATGGCCTTGAAAACTTTCGTAGGGACCTCTAATATAATTTTTTTTTTAAATCCACTCATTGGTTGTGCAATTAAAATATATGCCTACGCACATACGGAAGGACACACAGGCTCCTCAGTAGGTCCCACTAATTTATGTAAATTTAACAGCGTGAAAAAAAAGCATAATAAATTAACGATAGATAAGGAACACAAACCATTATCTCTCGACACCATTTTATTCTGCGCTGTATAGGCATGCGTACAAAAAGAGTCCTGTTTCACAATTCCGTGCATTCGGAATATTCTACTCACCAGGCAGCACCGCCCTCTTTCCAGCTCCGAGACCCGTCAGGGCCTTTGCAAGATTCTCGAACTTCCTGTTCGGAACCCCACGGTGGGGCTGATCACAGGAACTAGCAGCATCCATCTTGTCATCTCCAACCTGCGTGGGTAGCACGAAAGTGTTTAGAATAATTATATTTCAAGAAATAAGCCAAATTAATGAACAAAACATCGACTGAGAAACATTTCGGTGTAGGCTGCAGTGGCCACATGACTTAAGGATGTTACAGTTTTCATAAAACACGTGAAATTTCTCAATGAAATGCTGATAACTTCCGAACAATTTTTTGATTCCAGAAATGTCAGTGAAAATAATTATGATTCTACTTTCACTCATAAGCTACTCATCACTGGCGCATATTTAAATTAAAAACACGACAATATTGGCCTGTACACTTATGAAAAAGACAAGACTTTTTTCCAAACCAGACTCAGCAAAAAGTGAGCTAAACACCAGTTTCATGTTTCGAATGCCGCTCCACACACACACACACAAACACAGAGTTTCTCAAAATGTCTACGAATGCCCCCCCCCCTACTCCTAAAATCCGAGTTCATAATGGTTTGATTCTCCATACCGACTATAGGACAATGCTAAACAAGACGTCAGGCTTGAATCGGTCTGTGGAACCACGAAAAAACAATCGGCCCAAGGGAACGAGAAGAAAGAATAGGGTTTTGGTACCTGCAAGACGGAATCGCCTTGTGGCGCCGAGAAGAAAGAATTGGCCCGTGGAAACAAACACGAAGAAATGATCTGTGGCATCAGCAAGATGGAATATACCTGAGGTAACGGGATGAAGCAATCAACCTGTGATGTAAAGCAGAAATAATCAGCTTGTCGCGGCAGGGAGGCAGAATCGTTCCGTAGTATCAGGAATCATCAACCGGTGGAACCAAGAATAAGAGCAACCCGTACATACACATTTAATACTAAAAAAAATGAATATTAGTAGCAGACAAAAGCAAGAACTTTTCGACTTATACATCAACCTACCCCCCCCCCCCCTGAAAAGGGTGTAGCGATTCCCTCGTATTGTCATACATTGAATTCTCTGATTTTGAGCTGATCAATTATAAATCACAATTTTTTAATTACTATCTCCAACAGTATAGATACGTATATACGGCAAATCACACAGAGGGATGCCTTTCACGAACAATAAAATTAGGCCAATTTATCTACTAAACCATGTGCTTTGCCTAATGATCGAACAGATTTATGCATCATACACCTGACATATTTTTTTACACACTTGTCAGACAGAGAAGACGGAAAAGAAGGAAACTGGGAAAAATGATCTTAGATCATGCATGGCCTAGAGATAAGTGTCATTTTAGAGCGTCAGCAACAATACAAAATTCAGGGTTCTATATCTAATGATGCCCACATTTGTTCTCACATTACAGTTAAATGGCACACGGCGCCATGCTCGTTTTTATGTTATCTAAGGGCTCAACACTTCAAATAAGTATCAATTTGCGAAAGCAAGTTATTCTTACAGAATTTCAAGAATCTGGCACTACTCAGAAGTTACTATGACAGGTCCGAAGTGTAGGATGAGCAACTAACACTCGTAGTCGTTCGGCTAATCAAGAAATTTCTCGTCCGCGGTGGAAACCGCAGGTCCAGCACCACAGTCATAACAGTCCGGCACTGAACTCTATCCTGGATCAGAATAATCCACTTTAATCTTAAAATTTGGAAATAATAACATGAATTCTAAATGGACTTTGTAAAACAGATTCGCTCACAATACTTCCGTCCTTAAAGCAGAATCGTAACTGAAGGAAGATATTACTTTAAAATTCAATTACTGAATTTTGCCAACAGTTGTAGTGTCTTTCTGTGCATCGTATGATTCTCACGGCATACAGTGATTTTTTTCCCCCTCAGCAACAGTAAAAGTTTATCTTTTTAAGACAGAGAATGTATTCTGTGTGAGACAGAACCTTGATATTTAGGCGCGTTCGCGAAGTTGAGAAAAGTGACTATGAGCTTCGTCATGTCTCTCTGTCCGTCCATCCTCCCGTTCGCATAAAAAACTCGGATCTCATTGGACGAATTTTCATGAAATCTGACATTTGAGGGGTTTTGGAAAATTTGTCGAGAAAATTAAAATTTATTTAAAATATGAGAAAAATAACGGGTACTTTACATGGAGACTTATGTATGTTAATGATATCTCGCTGAATTCTTCTTAGAATGAGAAATGTTTCAGACACAAGTTGTAGAGAAAATAACACACACATTGTACGTTCAAAATCTTTTCCCCCCAAATCGTGCCGTTTATGGTGTGATAATGTGGAAATATATGGTACAGCCAGACAGGCCAGAGGTGACAATATAATGCGTCGCAGAAAAGTTGCTAATTGTATGTCGGGTAACTAGGACAAGAATACTTAACACTCGCTGATTTATACTTTATTAATTCCGTCTGATATCGCAAAATGATTTACAGCAACAAGAAAACCGAGAAACTGAGCAAAGACTTATCTGTAATTAAGATCTGTTTAGCCAAACCGTAAGTCTAAAGAAAGCCACGAGCAAACGAACAGTCTTTTTGAGGGTTGTTTGACCGTGCATCTTCCTCATGAAATAACTTTAAATGCCAGCTTGATGTAACTAGGTAATTTTATTGATGTATTCTTAGCTCGACGTGTTTCGGGTACATACGCCCATCATCAGGAGCATTAGATGTTGAGTTGCAGCATACGGTTTTATGCACCGAGTTTTTGGATGGGTGGTGGTCTTGAGAGCCGCTGCGTAGGTCGCGTGCACGGTGCGGATGGTGCCGTGTACGGTGCGGATGGTGCCGTGCACGGTGCGGATGGTGCCGTGCACGGTGGGGATGGTGCCGTGTACGGTGCGGATGGTGCCGTGTACGGTGCGGATGGTGCCGTGCCGTGCACATTACATGAAGACTTAGGTACGTTTTATTGTTGCCGCCAAAACAAACTTGCAATAAACACGCCGTTGTGCCACACTCAATATTTCTGTACAGTTGACACAGTCATGGTGCTTAACAACACACACAGAATGCATTGTTGTCTTTCCACAGCAACAATACGAACGTGCAACAATATTACGTTATATGTACCGTGCCTTATCTTATTACATATTGGTATTTTTAAATAACCTTCATGCTTCATAGGATTGAATTTTCTGGCTATATTTTCGGAGAATTTGTTACTAGTTGACTTTTGTTATATTTTGTTTCTAGGTACTTTAGTTTAGACACAAGTAAACAAGTTTCCTAAAGCCATTGGCTTGCCTAAGTCAATTAATAATTTTACAGAAGTGGCTTTGGATTAATACAAGATTTTCTGCACCTTACTTGATGTGTGCTGAATAATTTTCGAAAAATTTCAAATAGTATTAACTACGTATTTCCTGTTCCCATTATATCTACAGCAGGAAAACGAATGCACGCCATCACAAAGAGACCAATGGATTGCAACGAACCATACAACGTAAATGAAATGGGCGTCAGATGTAGTATCAGCTAAATGGAAACGAATTCGAAAATGCTGGAACTTATTGTTTTCATCCTGTTGAATAGACATAGATTGTGTTAATGTTCTAATCATGCAGAAGCAGTTGGATCTCACCCATAAAATAGCAAGATGCTATCAGCTCTAGGCAGATACCGGCAGATTGCCTTGTGGTAGAAGCGCCAAAACTCCTCCTAGACATGCAACCCGCTCAACCTTGATGAACATTGCTCGAAGTACCTGGCTTATTATGCTAGGCAGTTAGCCAGAATGGCACAACTTTCGACGCTTATTCTGCTTCTGCATCCTAAGATAAGAAATGACTATTACGTTTAACATATCTTATCCTTCAGTTTATATTTAACACAAATTTCGAAAATTCGCATAGCTTAAAATTTCTGGCGCTTTCGCATCTTTTACCTAATTATTCAGAAAATCCTATCCTAGGGTCATTCTTCACTGGGCATGAATTATGCGTTTTACTTTCCTTGCCAACTACTGTTGGAAAATATTTCGCTTCAATCCATGTGGAGTTACGCTCGACTTACGCGTAGAAACACGTGTAGGTCCCCGTATAGTGTTTGTTACTGTTATCTGATTTTTAACAAATAGATTATATCGTCAAATTTTAGTACAACTATTTACCGCCAAATTTCATGAAAACCTGCTCTGCAACCCTCAGTTCTTACAGGGTGGACAGACACACGGACAGACAACAGTTGCAAAGAGAAAAGACCCACTGTTCTACCTCTTCGTTTTGAATGTTCCATAAAGCATTCTTACAACCTGCAGGCCTAAAGGTTATTCTCCCTATCATGTCAGTTACTTAAAAATTAAGTTCCTCTATCTGTGGGGGGAAAAAATATAAGCCGGTATAGTATAGTCGGTGTAGTGACTAGGCCACTAGGCGGAAGGCCGAAGGATTGTTGTTGGATTCCCTGCAGGGTCAAAAAGTTTTGTCCATTTTCTAAAGCATAGGGGCCGGCTCTGTGGCTCACCCAGTCTCCTGTTCGATGGATAGAAAAAACTTTTTCCCAGGGGTAAAACGGCCGAGGCGTAAAACTGACCCATTTACTTCATCCTAGTGCCGAGATTAGGAAGAAGTAAAGCAATACCTCCACACGCAAATTTACGTCTTTATGACTTGCACAGGGACAATATTACCTTCAGGGAGAAAAAAAATTCTATTGATTCGTCTACGTTGCCAACTGCTCACATTATATAGCGTCAAATAGGATTTTCAGTTAAAACTGAATTCGGAAGAAAGCGACAAAAACCATCGTGGTCTAAAGCGACGTAGGACGTAGGAACTTTCTTGGTAGCACTGAGGACAAGCACGAAAAATCACAGTCTGGATGGACAGCTGGAGTCAAGACCAGTATGTATGTATGTATGTATGCATGTATGTATGTATGTGCGTATGTGTGTATGTATGTATGTGTGTATGCATGTGTGTGCGTGTGTGCGTGCGTGTGGGTGCGTGTGTGTGTGTCTGTATGTATGTATGTACGTATTTGTGTGTGTGTATGTATGTATGTATGTGTTTGTGTATCCTAAACACGAAGTGGCAATTCTACACACCCGACGGCGACGTTCAACCTCTTAAAAGCATCCGACAGGCAATGGACCTACGAAAGACGAAAGAGTAGGCAATGTAGAAAGTCATAAAACTGAGTTTCGTACATGAATTCGAAGACAAGTGTAAAATCCTGTTTCGTCACCAGAACACATAACAAATGCGTAACATAAAGGCAGAAAATCAATCAGAAAATGTTTGGAAAAGCGGTAACAAAACCTAACTGAATTCACGACAAATGAAGAGCAGTTTAAATTCAGGGGGTTGCCGCTCTCCTTCACTCTAGACTGCTTTTTTTTTCTCCTCGCCTATCATCCAAGACATTTAAGATCATGGTACAGCATGTTACTATAATATTCGGTTACAATATTATGCAAATTTGTCCCTGTGCACGCCTTCAAACACACGGGAGAATGAAAGTATTGCCGCTGTGTTTCTGAAACTCAACACTAGACGGAAGTGGGAAATCAGCTTCATGCCCCAGCCGCTGAGCTGCACAGTTTAAAGAAGAGACAAATCTCTTGCACCTGCCGGGAAGCGAACCAACATACCTCAGCCCTCCAGCCCGTCAGCTAGTCATTACGCCGAATACAGTATGCCGATTTACAGTTGTAATTTTATCTGTTGTTTTGTGTGAAGATGAAAGTCCATCTCTCAAATCACGAGAACAGAGTATGAGAATATATGCAAACAGGATGCCGGAGATAATACTTGCACCTGAAATACAGAAATTTACAGAAGACTGGAGGAAACTGCATAATTAGGAGCTTAGTTGCGTGTACTCTTCATAGGGTGTTACTAGGATGATGAAAATCCACGTGTGTTAGATATTTAGGTCATGTAACGCGCAAGGGAGGGAGGAGGTAGCCTGTCCGTACCACACTGTGGTCGAAAAACCTGAAACGGTGAAATAACTTAAAAAAAAAGAGCTCAGGTGTGATCGGGTAGATACTTAGAATAGGATCTTCAAAGTACGGTAAGGCAATTTCACTTAATGGAAACACGCAGTCTTTGTTAGGGACACTATTTTACTGGAGGTTCAAACAGAAGGAGCCAGTAACATCGACACGGAAAATAACAAACTTAAATGCAGCATTTTAGGAATGGCACAAGACCGTATGTGCTAGCGTGACGTATATGGGATAACAGAATTAAAATAAATTTTACGGAAAGAAGACTGGAGAATTTAACTTCAGGGGGTGCAATGTTACGCGGTAACTTCCATGTGGAATACACTTTGGTTCAAAATGTGGCTTTCCGAAATAGTTAACGAAAAAGCCATCGTGTATCAATTAACTTATAAATTGATGAAATTTGTGTCTGAAATGTAATATACAAAGCGATAAATAACCCAGTGAGTACGATAAGTTAGTAACATCTCAGTCAGTCTATGATTTCCCCGCCTTTTGTGTCATCTAAAAGTTAACTACTGTTTCCACAAAATCGTCATAATGATTCATTTCCTTAGACAGACCAGTCCAGTTCGCATCCTTAAGACCCCATTTTTATGATCATTTTATTACTCGTATTATCCTCCTGTATTCGTCTATGCCTTCCTTTAAGTATTTCCCAACAAATTTTCTTATATAAATACTTCCGATTTCTCCCATGTTTAATACAAGTAAAGTCCATATATCGACCTTCATTTTATCCCTTTTTTACTCCATCTTCGGTGCGTGGTATGCCCCTCCAGAACGTCGGTACCAGTACACCATAGTGCATGAAGTCATCACCGACGACAAGAATCGTCCACATACGTCACATTGTTGCGAAAATTGTGACACTCACCATCTCGTTGAATAATGTATGCGTCTGCAATGCAGTGTTAGAGCTGCGACATCAATGATCACATACTTTATCTCTATTTTATATGATCTTATTTTCAGTACGTCATCATTCCTGTGCTGGTCCTTTTCTTGAAGAACTGCTTCACAGATACTACAAAGGACATTCACCTTTCGACGTCCCTGACGCAGTCAATGGATCTGTGAGTTTTTCTAATTCCCCCACCCCATTCTCACACTGCGTAGTCTTTGAAGTTCCTGACAGAGCATAACTTTGGAAATAAAATCATTTTTGCCACAGACTTCTATAAAAATTTCATCACAATAAGTTGAAAGGTGAACATTAGCATCCGGTCAAATTTCTTGTAAAATCTTTGCAGTTCATAATTTTCATTTGCTCCCTTACAGATTTTCCGAAACGTGGGCTGACGAAGTTCCTGGCTAACGCATCTGGTCGCCCTTCGGGGGAGGCCCATGAAAACATGTCGGGATTGTTCTACTGTATCTTCAGAAACAGGTGCAGTCTTGAGCTTCTGGCTTTACATAAAGAGAAAGCGAAGAATTTGCTATTTGTGATAACAACAAAAATATGAACAACTCTCAATCTACATAATGGGTTTATTACGTACAGATGCCCTTTTAAGTAGGTCACGCATACAGCAATTAAGAAGTCATATATCGCAATCCAGTTCCTGCCCGGTTTATTTTACAAAGCCGTCAGTAAACCAGACTTTTTGGCATTAGGGCACAATAACTGACCAACTGAAAAGGATTTGCAAGAAACCTGTCCAGACCTAATCGCAATAATATCCCACAAGTATCCTGGAGGAACTGAGAAACCAAGACAGGGGAAAGGATAACTTGGCCGAAACTTGAACCAGATATCTCCTCGCAAAAATCCAAAGTTACAAGGGACTTGACAGATTAAAGTAATGCCCCATAATATATGTGGGTCATCGTGCTATGAAAAGGATACGCGTTTTGACTTGCTAGGACCTTTCTAATGGCGTATTCTAACGAACAGCTGAAAAGTAATCAGGACCAAGACCAAGCCTTTTTCAGACCTTTCCGGATATGAAATGAAAAAGAAAAATATTTGCCTGATAAGACTCCGCTCTACCTCCGGCACTAAAATCGCTCGACAGAATACTCTTTTGGAAGTAATAATGCAAAGTGGTTTATCACTTTATCTAATAATTCCATAAGATTACTACTTTTGTCCTAAAATCCTCAAAACGGCTGCGAAGAAAATTTTTGAATTTACGATTCCAACGAAGAGAATCCAGCCTTTATAGGTCAGTTCGCTTGCCCTGAAGGCATCCCCCTGCGACACAGATTTTCCAGGTGTGTTATTGATTTAAACTTAGTGTAACACTACGAACGTGTGAAGTGTGGGTATTTAAGAAAGGCGTTTCAGCACCCTGTACCAGTCACCTATGACACGCCGCCGCTCTATTACCCTCGCCACAGCAGGGCGGGATGAGTCGGTATAGCTCACTCATTGAATTGAGTGCCTATGGAGCAGGTCGACCGACATTCAATTTCTATCAGAGGAAGATATACTGCTCTTTGTTACTTCATCAATGACCTTGATGGTCCTTTCCCCCTGGAGTTAAGAGACCACTGAATGCAAATTCTTTTTCACCTTCATGAGTAATGAGAGGTACAATGCATGTAGGTATGCCGACAGCCCCCGTACGCCTTCATGCCATGGTACTTGGACACATACGCCATATTTGCCTATTATATCAATGCAGGAGAAATATTTCTGTCGAAATAAAATAAAAGGAAATTATTTCAAGAAAACCCAACTGCATAATGGTCTATATAGCCGTCTTTGAGCAGCTTATGTAGACCTGCATGAAAAGTAGCCTGTTATTATGAAGTACGCCATGTTCATTGCTATCGCCCCTAAAAAGTCCAATATATTTGTTTTGTGTGGGTGTGAAACTTGGTTTCTTATGAAAATGTATGATGAATGTTTTCAGCTATTAGAGACGATGTAACAGACAACAAAACTGAAGAGTAAGAAACTTCCAAATTTGTTCTCTTCGTCAGTATCATATGGGCGGGACATGTAGAAATTCTTTACTACCTTTCAAGACAACTGTCACTATTTTTCTATCAATTTAGAAATATCTAGTTTCATATCCATTGGTGCGGCCAGTGGCTTCTAATTCCTGGAAACTCCCTTAGCAGTACTACACGAGTTGTTTAAACAACCGCGATTTCCCTCCTTATTTTTATATTCTTCATTTTTATACTCCTTTGTCTTTTTGGCCTCCTTCCTTTCGTTCATAAACAAAAAAAAAGGAAAGAGTTCCTAGCTATGCTGAACTACTTTCCTGATGCGCAGATTAATATTCATATATACGAGGGGTGCTGATAAGTCCTTAGCCCGACCTACTTCCTTATGTCGTAGGACGGAATCGATAGTGTCGTTAGAAAGAGGGGTCTGTTCATGTACCGAATTGCAAGTCTTTTCTTGTTACAGAGGCTGAAAGGAAGCATGTCAGGCGACGTGCGCGATTTCAACAACACGGAGATGCGAGATCTCAAGCCGCCCCCCCCCCCTGCAAGGCAAGGCGCCGAAGGGAATTAACGCCATTCTGACAGAAACATTAGAGGAATACGCACCATCGTATGCCACCGTCAAAAACTGGGTGGCCCAGTTTAAACGTGGTGATTTTTCCACCTGTGATGCGCCTCGTCCTGGACGACCCAAACAGTGACAACCCCGGAGATTATTGATCAAATTCACGAGCTAATCTTGGAAGAACGCCGGATTTCGGCTAAATAAATAGCTTAGCAACTGGGCATCTCACGTGAGCGGGTTGGATCCATCATTCATGAAGATTTGGACACGCGGAAGTTCCCCGCGAAGTGGGTCCCGAAATGTCTGAACGCGATCAAGAACGTCAACGGTGCCATTTGTCTGAGCAACTTTTGGAATTTTTTCGGCCGGAGAGATCCAAATGATTTCCTGTCGCGATTGGTGACCATGGACGAAACATGGTTATATCACTATGAACCGGTGACAAAGCAACAATGAATGGAGTGGCGGCATAGCGGCTAACCCCGCCCCAAAAATTCCGAGTGCAAAAATCCGCTGGAAAAGTTCTCGCCTCGATTTTTTGGGATCAAGACGTCATCCTCCTCATTGATCAGCTTCCAAAGGGCCACAAAATCAACGCGGAGGATTGCTCATCCCTGCTGGTGCAATTGAAGGACATTTTGGAGGAAAATCGCCGCGGAAAGGAAAATCAAGGGGGTCTTGTTCTTGCACGACACTGCCCCGGCTCACCGGGCACTTGAAACTCAGAAGAAACTGGCCTACCTGGGCTTCCAATGTCTTGATCACCCACCCTATTCTCCGGATCTGGCCCCGTCGGACTACCATCTGTTCCCTGGGCTGAAAAAACAATTGAAAGGTCGCCATTTTTCGTCCAACGCGGAGGTCATTGCTGCCGCTGAGACCTGGTTGGACGGACAACCTTCTGAATTTTTTTTGAGTGGTTTGCAAAAGTTAGAGCAACGGGCTAAGAATTGTATTGAGCTTCGTGGGGAGTATGTTGAATAAATCTCGAGTTTGGTCGCTGTAGCTTCTTTCCTTTCTGGTCGGGCTAAGGACTTATCAGCACCCCTCGTATCTATCCAGTTTATTATTATTATTTCTTATTTGTAAAGTACTGCATAAAAAGGCAAAGCAATCCCTACACAGGCCTAAGACAGGCCCTTAGGGCTCCAGGACGTTGAGACTCACAGAATTTCTAGAAAATCGGCACATGAAGACGGCAAGATTGTCAGCGCTACGCATCGGCCGCCTCTACCCCCTCTGGTACTCATTTCTGTTACAGAATGAGTCGACACCAGAGCCATAGTGCGGCCGGAAGGACTAAGTCAATGAAAAATCCCAACGGTCCCATCGGGAATCGAAACGGCGACCCTCCGCGTTGCAGCGCAATGCCTCATACAACTGCACCACCACTACATAAATAGATATTCTTTATGCTAAGTGCCATCTGTCATACATAAAATCAACCCACATCATTGTCATGTTTGTAATAATTCCAACACACAATATTTCAAGCATAAGCCTAATGTGTAAGAATATAAATGATCCATTTTCATGCCAGAGTTTATATGCCTGGCCTCCGTGTTCATTGATTATGGCAATTAACCCGAAAGCTAAAGAAACTTCACGCATATTCGTACTCATTTAATGAATGGGGGAACAATGCACGCCACTTAAATTTAGTGTCCAGAAATCACACTGGTAACAGATACTCGAAAAATATGAGATTTTAACTGAAGCAGCTGTCTGTGAAATACAAAGGAACAAGATGGCGACCGTGACAAAATTTTCTTTGGCTTTCGATCTTACAGCAATAGCAAGCCACTGCAGCTAGGGAAGCGAGATTTCGTACGGAAACATATAATGACATGTTTACATATAACACATAAACTATATATAAAGCCATTCACCAACAAATGCATTCTTTATTAAACTTACCAAAGTTTTAAAATTTACATTAAAAATCACTTTGGCTTGCTCCTACATGTTTCGGTCTACGACCATCATCAGGAAGCCTTCATTAGAGACTGGCTAAAGTTATATTTAAGTTAAAATTCGGTGAAAAAAAAACTACCACAGAATTTTAACCTAAATACATATTTAGCCAGGCTCTAATGAAGGTTCCCTGATGATGGTCATAGACCGAAACATGTAGGAGCAAGCCAAGGTGATTTTTAATGTAAATTTTAAAACTTTGCCAAGTTTAATAAAGAGTGCATTTGTTGGTGAATGGCTTTATAGATATCAAAATGCACGGTACGATAAAAACAATTACGCCTAAAATAGTTTGTAAGTCAACAATTACTGATCTTGTCACGGTGTGAAAGTATGAGGTTACATGCGGCTAATTCAACGAACAAAATCTAAACTCAAGTAAACCTATTCTAATTGAGCTATCCACCAAAATAAAGAAATAGATAAATAAATTATATATGTCTGAGAAGAAAGGGGTAATTTTAGTCCCATACAATAAGTGCACACCAGAAACCATTACAGAAGAACCAAGGTAGATCATGTACAAGAATCGAACACTGAGAACTGATAAAGAAGTAGAGCACACAAGACGTAATATTATATTACTGACAACGCTAAAAAAATTATTTACAGAACTGATATAGCTCTCCATAATACCCAGAATACTGAGATGACATGTAACAATAAAATCCCGAACTACACGAAACTAAGCAGAAATGGCAAATGGAACAACTGATAACACCAAAAATCCAGTGTTGCTGAAGACTCAGCACAAGAGATGAAACTTCTAAATCGACAATTAGCCACCACCAATAATAATTAAACGCTGCACCCGCTTTGGCAAAACGCGAAATTATAAATTTGATTAAAGAGTGTAACACCAGAGAAATATGAAATTGATAGTAATAGTCCTCTGTTTACGTACCGACTCAACAGTCTGATGACCCAATGCACTGATAGAGCAAGTACAAATACGCAAAAAACAACAAAATAAAGAGCAAAACCAGGACCAAAAAGGATAAGTACAGATAATAATAATAATAATAATAATAATGAGCGTGACGTAGCAATTTAACCTGCTCTTTTTTTTTTGTCGTTGCACCGTGCATTTCGTAGAGTCATTTAATCAGCACACCAACTAATGCACACACATAAAATTTTTTACATTAAAACATTTAAAATCGCTCGAACATGTTTCGATCCTAAGATCACCTTCAGCAAGGAACAGTGTAGCTCCCTGAAGATGATCTTGGGATCGAAACATGTTGGAGCGATTTTAAAAGTTTTAACGTAAAAAAAATTATGTATGTTCATTAGTTGGTGTGCTAATTAAATTAACCTGCTCTTGTTTTTCGCATTAAATTCCCTTTCCATTTCATTGCTACAGTACGTAGAGACAGTTCTACACATTCATAATCTAAACATTTGATGGTGGGGGTGTAAAATTTTATAAGAATAGCCCTTTGGGGGAAATTTGACAAGATAAACTCGCAGTACATTTTGGGCGAGAGCTGCTGAGGATAAACATAAAATGTACTCGTTAACTCCTATGTTTCAGTGTGGAACTAGTACAGAATTTAATTGGAAACCGTTCTGTGGATATGAAATTAATGCTGTGGTCGGATGGACAGGCAGAAATTATCTCCGCTTTATGACAGGAATAAATGCATGTCAGCAATGCCACTGCTTGCATATTTACAATTAATGCCCTGTAATTGAGATACTGGTTATTCTGTGGTTAAGAGTTGAAAATTCGGATATCGTCTTGCAGAGGGGCCAAAAGAAACAACACCCCCCCCCCAAAAAAAAAACTTTCGCGCTAAATATTCAACACCTCACTGCACCACCAACGTTTGTAGGTTGTGATGTAGCAACACCAGTATGATGGCAGTGTTTGTGACAACGGATTACGGCAGGCGGCAGCCAACAACTGTTACACTCTCAACAGCACGACGCAGGTGAGAATGCAGAAGCAGCAATATTAATACGGCAGTGCTTAAAGCAACTTAATCTACGGTACAGTAAAGGAAAAATGTTTACGAATTATTTGTACCTGATTTCAACTTTCGCCGTGCTGTGAATACTGTATTCTCTCTTTTGGGTGACTCCCCGGCGTCTGAATTTTATGTGCCGACGTTTCGAAACACTCTGTTCCATCATCAGAGGTCGTGTGAACAAGACTTATGGAGATAGAACAGTGTTCCGAAACCTCGGCACATAAAATTCAGACGCCGGGGAATCACCAAAAAGAAAGAATACAACGAATTATTTGTTGTTATCGCACGGCAGGATCTCCGTTTAGCTTAACAAACATCACTATCAGGGGCTGCGAGCAGACTCCATATTAAACGTAATACCAATTTGTTCTAAAAAAAGTTCAGATTGTACAAATTGGTCGGCACTCCGTAAAAACTGCTTCTAGGGTGTCAACGAAGATTAATATGACACACTAAAATGAATATCCTCTTCATAGAAGAATTTTAAACGACCTAGTGTGGGCACAAGTCACGTTGGAACGCCTGTATAATTTGTACGTCAGCAGAGCAACGATATTAAATAGACTTACAATATGTATAAAAAGGCATGAATAAGAAATTTAAGACATAATGTTACGAACAATTCAAAATTAGACCTTTCCCCTAAACATAATCTGCCTGAATCTTGCGCAGAAATTGTTGATTAACTGTCGATGTTGGTATGAATGTATTTGAAAACTGGCGACTGAAAACTACACCCACAATACAATCTATAGTTACAGAGCCATATACTTTACTTGTTCATTCTTGACGATACTGCGTGCCTTCCTTGGCTGCCGCCAGTGATTTAATGTTCTATTCTCCAGGACTGCTTCTGCTCCTAGTTACTGTTGAACATAAACTGGATTCTGGTTGCGCACGTGCATTGCCGCTCATGCGTACCACAGTGTTATTCAACATTTCAGTAGTACCAGCTGCAGAAAAATTAGGGATAAGGACAGTTATTGCACACAGTGTACTACGATGTAATATTATGGCGCCTTCACGTAACTATTGTTGCCGTGGGACAGCAATAACTATTAAATATTCGTAGTGTGACGACTTTCTTGCTTTATTTAGCCGGCATACAAAGTGCAGGCACCGTACTATGTCATGTGGCAGGTCTGCCTCTGCTGTATTTCTTCGTGGTCTCATAATAAGCACGGTTTTCGGGGGGAGAGGTGAACATAACATGTGTTTTAGACTTTCTCTACAACTTCTGTCTCAACATTTATTGTTCTAAGTAGAATTAGGCGAGATATTACCATAAATGTGCATAGGTATACACGTAAAGTACCCGTGTACCTGGACAGATTTTGATGAAACTTGTCATTTTCTCGACAGACTTTCGAAAAATCTTCAAATATAAACTTTCCTAAAAATCCGTCCTGTGGGAGCCGAGTTGTTCCATGTGGAAAAACAGACATGACAAAGTTAATAGTCGCTTTTCGCCTATTTTGCGAACGCATCTAAAAACGGGCATTCCCCTTACTTGTTCTATGAAATATAATTCTCATGAAGTATCAGTCATTATAATGTAATGACACTAAGCAGAGTCCTTCTTGTGAACCAAACAGTTCCTCCGTTAGCATATGAAAACCAGAAGTTTATTATCACATTCACAAATACCATCCCTTACCCCTCTCCAGAGCCAGATCATGCTAGTCCACACCCTCCCAAACTGTTTGAAATAAAATTTAATATTACCCTCTCATCTATGCCTAGGCCTCCCAGTTGGTCTCCTTCCTCCAGTTTCCCCACCCAATGCTGCATGCACTCCTCCCCATACGTGCCACACATCCTGCACATCTTACCCTCCTTGATTTGGTCACTGCAATAATATTTGGGGAGGAGCATATCTTCATTAAAATATAAGAAGCAAGAAAAACCACAGCATTTAAAATCCAAGACATACGACTTTTCTTGAGGTTTCATTAAGTACACTATGAAAATTTCATATTACAAAAGTATGCACATGTAATCTCTTTAACAGCACTAAAAAAATTAAGTACAGATCTTCTAAATAACAGTCATAATCGATACATTTCAAATAAAATTTTCGCATCACTCGAAGGTAATAAAGAAAAAAATTGTAAAAACATCTAAAAACTATTAAGTGGCAATACAGTTAACAAATGAGTTACTGAAATACTGCAAGAAACCAACAGGAAACTGGCAAACAAGATATCTGTATGGAAGTCAGTGTTATAGATAAAAAAAAAAAACAAAAACAAAAAAAAAAACAAAACTGCCAGTAGTAACCAAAATAATAATAAAGACTAAAAGTAATGTACTATGTTGGAGAAATAGAGAAAGAAAGACACCAAAATTACACAAA
>Ga0131853_10008187_pt1 | contig 19029 bp, 14 predicted proteins | sample TergutLab28metaG_FD_92764 | JGI IMG/M metagenome (GOLD analysis project Ga0131853, IMG submission 92764) | Labiotermes labralis P1 segment gut microbial communities from Petit-Saut dam, French Guiana - Lab288 P1 (version 2) (version 2) | ecosystem: Host-associated > Arthropoda: Insects >...
ACAGCTTGCAACAGAGGGATTTATACCCTTTTCCGGAAGCAGCAATTTAATTTCAGGAACGGTGATTATGATTATCGCTGTTGCCAACCTCGGAATATCGTTGCCGTGGTGGTGGATTTTATCTTTAATCGGCAATCTTATTGTTACATTTGCAATTATTGTGGGCAAATCATACCTTGCATCGAGTTTGACATTTTACGCTCCTGTGCAAGCAGAAGAAATATCAAGTTATGTCATTGATGCGTTCGGGCATATTAGCACATTTCCGTTATCTGGTATGCCGCTCTATTTGCAGATACCACTTATTACATTTATTCCAACAGGACTTTTGGCGTGGTTTCCAACGCTTGCGCTTTTTGGCAATGCTCCGTTTAATCTTCCTGCATGGTATCCGCTGTTATTTGCGGTAGTACTTTGGATGATTGCAACTTACTTTTTCAGAAAGGGATTGAATTATTATGTTAAAAAAGGGATTAACAGATACCATGCAATGGGACACCGCCGTTAGCGTGAACAAGGTTACAAAAATTTTCACTCAATGGCAGCGTGAAAATGCGGGTGGAGGTATAATAAAAAATCTGCTCAATCCGCAAAAGAAGATTATTACCGCACTAGATGATGTGTCATTCACAATCAACAGCGGTGAGTTTGTTGCGTATGCGGGGCCGAATGGTGCAGGCAAAAGCACAACCATGAAATTATTATCGGGGATGCTTCAGCCAACGGAGGGTAGTGTTTCCGTTCTTGGAATGTCACCTAATAAAGACCGTGTAAAGGTTATGCGAAACTTAGGCGTGCTGTTTGGCAATCGCACGGAATTATGGTGGGATCACCCAATATCCCAAAGTTTTGAATGGAAAAGGGTTGTTTGGGATATTCCCAATGATGTATACAAGCGCAATCTTGATATGGTTATTGAGCTACTTGATATTGGGGAGTTGATGAAAACATTTGCACGAGAATTATCGCTTGGGCAGAGAATGAGAGCCGACCTTGCCATGATGTTATTGCACAGTCCAACGCTTATTTTGCTGGATGAACCAACGCTTGGTCTTGACGTTGTAGCAAAACGGCAGATGATTGAATTTCTCAAAAAAATCAACCATGAAAATGGTGTTACCATTGTTGTCACCAGTCACGATATGGATGACCTCGAAGAAATGGCACAACGGATTTTGATGATTTCAGGTGGTAAGGTTGCATATGACGGAAGTTTTGATGGCTTGCGTGATATTACTGGCAATCTGACAAGGTTTACGGTTACAATGGACGGAGATTTCAATCTTTTGCTTGACAGCGGCAAGTTAATAAAAGAAGATAAAGGTGTTTACGAATTTGAAATAGATGTTTCGATTACGCCAATCAAACATTTGCTTCGTCAACTTTCTGATGCAGATGGGGTCAAAGATGTAGAAATAAACAAAGCCCCTATTGAACAAGTCATTGCTGGTTTATATAACTCTTGGAAGTGAATTTAATTCAGCGGGCAATCATGAAATACTGCCCGCTGAATTTATATCTCGCAAATTCCCACCAATGTTATATTTATAAACGTTGTTCGTTTTTGTTTGCATTTGGATTTTCCAACCGCTTTGCTTTACGCTCGGCATTATAGCGGTCACGGTCTTGATGTCGTTGGACAACCTCATCACGTTGCTGTTCTGCTTCACGAGCAGCGGTAATGCTTGCAGGTATCAAGTTTTTCATAAATTCTGCGACTTCGTTAATTGGTTTTATTGTTACATCATGGTGCGTATCCATTTTTTCACCCCACAGTCAATAAATCAGGTCGTTTTAGTTTTGTTCTCAAAATCGATTGTTCATCTCTCCACTTATTAATATTACCGTGATGTCCGGAAAGAAGTATATCAGGGACTTCTTTTCCATTAAAGACTGCTGGACGTGTATAGTGAGGATATTCAAGTAAGTTTTTATTTTTGCCGGAAAAACTTTCATCTTCAAATGATTCTTCTTTGCCAAGTACTCCCGGCAAAAGCCTGGAAATTGAATCAATTAAAACAAGTGCGGCAAGTTCACCGCCTGTTAGTACATAATCACCGATTGATATTTCAATAGTAACAATTTCTTCTATTATGCGCTCGTCAACACCTTCATAGTGGCCGCATAATAAAATCATTTCACCGTTTAATTTAAAATCGTCTGATAATTCTTTTGCAAGTGATTGATTAAAAACTTTCCCTTGGGGCGAAAGATATATTACAGGTATGTTTGGAGTTTTTGAAGAATTTGCTATAAACTTGTATGCATCAAAAATCGGCTGTGCCATCATAACCATACCTGCACCACCGCCATATGGGGAGTCATCAACTTGCCCATGTTTATTTATTGCAAAATCACGAATGTTTACCGGGTTTATTTTAATTAGTCCATTTTTTATTGCCCGTCCAATTATACTATGGCTTACAGTTTCTTTAATCATTTCAGGGAAAAGTGTTAGTACATGAAAAATCATGGTTTAAGTTCCCTCAAGCCTTCCATTAACTTTATTGTCATTGTTTTCTCGCTTATGGAAATGTCAAGTACTACATCTTTTATTGCAGGAATCATAAATGAATCACCTTCAATGGGTTTTATTACATATACATCATTTGCATTTGTATGAAGTACTTTTTCTACTATCCCAATTTCTTCACCGTCTGTTGTTTGAACTTTTAACCCCGGCAGGTCACGGGCAAAATATTCGTCCTCTTCAAGGGGGAGAGCTTTTTCCGCTGGGATTAATATTTTTTTACCAATAAGCGTTTCAGCGGTATTGCGGTCGTTTACTCCTGAAAACTTTAAAATCACCATGTTTTTTTGTTCACGTGCGGTTGAAATTTTGTACACCTTTTCGTTTAAAAGAACTTCTTCTCCTACAAGTAGATTAAATCTTGAGGGGTCATCGGTTGTTGGCAATACTCGAACTTCGCCTTTTATCCCTTGCGGTTTTGTTACTATTCCAATTTCAAAATTGCTATCATTCATTATTTAGCCTCTCTTTGACATTTTCTAATTTTAGCTTGTATAATTATACAGTCTTATACAAATTAGTGAAAGAGGTTCATTTATGAAGGATAAAAAAGAAAATATAAAACCATATTTCCCAAAAAGAGCTGTTGTAACAAATGGTATGCCTTACGGTGATAAACACCTACACTTTGGTCATGTTGGCGGTTGTATGATTCATTCCGATGTATACGCAAGGTTTCTTAGAGACCGTATTGGCAAGGAAAATGTAATTTATGTAAGCGGAACAGATTGTTTTGGTGCTGGTATCGAAGTTAAGTATGAAGCGGCAAAATCAAATGGATTTGAAGGAACAATTGAGGATTTTGTAAAGAGTAATTATGAATTTCAAAAAGAACAGATTGAAAAATATGATATAAGTTTTAATTTTTATGCAGCATCGGGCTTAGAGCCGGCAGCAGAAAATCATAAAGAAATGTCCGAGTGGATTTTTAATTTATTATACGAAAACGGATATTTGCGACTTGAAGAAATTGATTTATTTTTTGACGAAGAAACAAAGACCTTTTTAAACGGTAGACAAGTTGTGGGGCAATGCCCAATACAAGGCTGTAAATCGGAACTTGGTTACGCAGATGAATGTGCCCTTGGGCATCAATATTCCCCAAAAGAACTTCTTAACCCAAAAGCTGTAACAACAGGCAGAGTTCCGACACTACACCCAAACAAAAACTGGTACTTTGATTTAGAGCGTTTTAATGAAGATTTAAAAAAGCGTCAAGAGTCATTAAAAGAAGAAGGAATAAGCCGAAGGTTTTTACTTTCAAACATTGAAGACTTTTTAAAAGACCCGGCAATTTTAATAAGCAAAACAGATGATTTAGAAAACTTAAAAAATGCCTGCAAAAAAATGCCACAGCACATTGCAGATATTAATGAAGAAAAAATATCAGGAACACTTACCTTTAAAGTGTTAAAAGATCGTGAAGCCGCTTGTGAAATCCTACGTGAACACGGGATTCGTTTCCGCACAGGTACAACACTTACACCGTTTAGACTTTCTGGCAATGTTAAATGGGGAATCCCTGTTCCAACAAGAGAAGGAGTAGACGACCAAACATTTTGGGTGTGGCCTGAATCTCTTTGGGCTCCAATGTCTTTTGTAAAAACCTTCCTTGACCAAAATAAACCGGGCGAAAGCTGGGAAGATTGGTGGTTTGGCGAGGATTCAAGAGTGTATCAATTTATTGGTGAGGATAATATTTATTTTTATGCAGTTGCAGAAATGGGTTTGTTTATGGCGTTAAATATTCTTGCCGGTAGAGACAAACAAAGTGGTTTGCCAAAGATAGTCCCAAATCGCCATGTGCTTTTTGGCAATAGCAAAGCAGCAAGCAGTGGAAAATTAAAACCGCCAAGTAGTGATGAGTTGCTTGATCACTATACAGCAGAGCAACTAAGGGTTCATTTTTCACACATGGCATTGCAAAATAATAGTGTTAAATTCTTCCCAAAAGCTGTATTTAAAAAATGGAAAGAAGAGGGGAAAGAGCTTCCAAAAGACCTTGGTGAAATTGAAGGTTTTGATGGAACTTTAGCGGAAGGCAATTTATTAACTAATGTATACAATCGCCTTGCACGCACTTGTTTTTACACACTGCAACAATATTTTGATGGGAAACTCCCAAAAATAGATGCAAGTGATGAGTGTAAAAATATTGCTGAAAAAATTGTAGAAGAGTTTGAAATAAATATGTATCGCTTCGAGCTTTCAAAAGCTGTTGATTTATTAGATAAATATTTGCGTGATTTAAACAAAATATTTGATGCAAAACTTAAAGAAGCTAAAGCAAATGAGGATATAAACTTACGTTCCCAAGCTTTAGTTGACGCTTTTTATGCAGTAAAAATCACAGTTGTTTTGCTCCATCCATTTGTGCCAAATGGAACTGAAACATTAAATGAGTATTTAAACTTTGGTGAAAAATTGTGGAGTTGGGACAATATTTTAAAACCGCTGGAGTTTTTTATGGAAGAAAATCATGCTTTTAAGTTTCTTGAACCTCGTGTGGATTTTTTTGTAAAACATCCTTCGCAGTTAAAGTGAGGAAATTTTTTTAGATTATGAGCATCTTTTTTGTGTTTAATAATGCTTTACTTTTAAAAACCTGGTTAACGCTAGGTTTTTATTTGTTTTTACCCATTTATCCACTATAGCAAAACAAAATCAACCATGATATAATCTAAGAAAATATCACTTCAAAACATAAAAGGAGTGAAGCTGTTTGAAAAACAAAAAAATAATACTAACCATAACTATAGTTGCAATAATTGCAGCTTTTTTTTCAAGTTGTGGAAATAATGAAGAACCTTCAATGCAAATTATTTTTAATACATACAAAGACATTCCAGGAGTAACAGAATCCCACATTGATGCAGTAAACCAAGCCCTGGAAAACTTCGACTATTTTATATATGGCATGACCCAAAACGCAGAAGCTTTTTATTCCCTTGATGGTGAGATAATAGGCTTTGCGAAGCATGTGACAGACTGGCTATCAGACCTTTTTGGTATACCTTTTATCCCGCAAATATTTGAATTTCCAGAAATCATAGACGGTTTTGAAAACGGAAATATCCACTTTAGCGGTCAGCTTACAAGTACTCCTGAACGTGAACTCATCTATAGAATGACAAGCCCAATAGCCAACCGCTCCCTAACGATTTTGCGTAGTGATGATGCAATAAGTTTAAGGGAAATTGCCCAATATCGTGCCCCACGTTTTATATTTTTTGAAGGAACAATTACCGGTGCTTTAATAAAAAACGCAAATGCTTTTGATGATTTTGTTTCAATATATGTAGAAACCGGTGAAAAAGCTGTTTATTTAATTTTAAACGGATATGCAGATGGTTTTGTTGGTGATGGTGGTCAAGCTTTTGAGCTTCAAGAACCTGGACTTTCTGTAGAAACACTTTACCCGTTTGTTATTGGTACAACGTCTTTTTCTGCACAAAACCCCGACATCTTTGTTTTTGTAGAAATTATTCAAATGGCACTTGAAAGTAGTGGAATGTCAATTTTAGGAGGTTTTTATGCTCAAGGTAGGCGAGATCTTAGTATGCATAGGTTAGGCCTTCTTTTAACTGATGAAGAGCGAATTTTTATTGAAAACAATCGTGAAATTATTGTTGCTGCTCAGGGTGTAGGATATCCTGTAAGTTTTTTTAGCGATTTTTATGAAGAATTTCAAGGTGTAGCCATTGATGTTTTATCTCATGTGGAGACTCTTACTGGCTTAAACTTTAGTATTATTAATGACTACAGCGAGTCATCTGTTTTAGACATTATGGAAAAACTTGAAAATGGTTATGCTCACATTGCAGCTGGTGTATTACGACCGGGTATAATTGAAGGAATTTGCTATACTGTAGAATGGACGGACTCATTTTACCCGGACAATTATGCCCTGCTTTCACGAGCAGATTTTCATAACATCGGGGTAGACGAGATACTTTATGCACGGGTTGGAGTAATTGCTGACAGAGTTTACGAGCAGATTTTCAGCTCGTGGTTTCCAGGACATATGAATATTTTTAAATATGCAAACTTGGGTGAATTGGTTCATGCGCTTGACAGTGGCGAAGTTGATTTAGCGTTTTCGAGCCTTGGTGGACTTGCTCTTCTTATTAATTATTACGAAAGACCGGGGTTTAGGGCAAATATTGTTTTTGATGAAAGATATTATGTTTCTTTTGCCATAGCTCCAGGGCAAGAGCTTTTACAATCTATTTTAAACAAAGCAATTTTTGTTATTGACACAGAATTTATTTCAAGCTTTTGGATGAGTCGAACTTTTGATTATTCCTTCCGTCTTCTTGAAGCCCAGTGGCGTACACGTATGCCGTTTATAATTAGTGGAATTGTGCTGCTTATAGTTGTTGCAGTTTTAGCGATTATTCTATACGGAAAAACGGTAGGAGAAAATACGTCACTTGGTGAACTTGTTAAAGAACGTACAATAGCCCTTGAAGAAGAAATTATCATTCGTAAGGAGAAAGAAGAAGAAGCCAGGAATGCTTCAAAGGCAAAAACTGCGTTTATTGCAAATATGAGTCATGAAATCCGTACTCCAATGAACAGTATTATTGGTTTTTCGGAGCTTGCAATGGAAGAAGATATGAGCTCAAAGGCACGTTCTTATTTATCCAGAATTTCGGATAGTTCAAATTGGTTACTACAAATTATTAATGATATTTTAGATGTTTCAAAAATAGAATCAGGAAAACTTGAGCTTGAGAATGTGCAGTTTAGCTTTAAAGATATTTTTGCTGCTTGTAAAGAAGCCTTTGACCCAAATGCAGCTGAAAAGGAGTTAAAACTTTCATTCATTCAAGAGCCTTTTGATGAAAATAAAAAACTTATTGGCGACCCTGTAAGGATACGGCAGGTTTTCACAAATCTGCTTTCAAACGCAATTAAATTTACTGAAAAAGGTGAAGTTAAAGTTTTAGCACGTGTAAAAAAAATATCAGAAACTAGGTGTAGGGTCTATTGTGAAGTGTCTGACACAGGCATTGGTATGACAAAAGAGCAAACAAAAAAAATCCTTGAGCCATTTATGCAAGCTGATGTTAGCATAACCCGCAAATATGGGGGTACAGGACTTGGTCTTTCTATTGTAAAAAGACTTGTGGAGCTTATGGATGGTGAACTTCAAGTAAAAAGTAAAGTTGGAAATGGAAGTGTTCTTAGCTTTGAAATTTCTAATGAAATGATAAACGTTACAGGTGCAGATTCTTTAAAAACAATAGATGTACTAAAACAAGGTAAACCAATGTTTAAAGGAGAAGTTCTTGTTTGCGAAGACAATAAAATGAACCAAATGGTAATAATCGACCACCTTTCAAGAGTAGGGTTGAAAACTACAGTTGCTGAAAATGGTAATGTTGGCATAAAATTAATTGAAAAAAGTGTAAAGACCTTTGACCTTATTTTAATGGATATTCATATGCCAGTAAAAAACGGGCTGGATACTGCAAAAGAAATGATAGAAATGGGAGTTAAAGCACCAATTGTTGCACTTACTGCAAATGTAATGGAAGCAGACAAAGCATCATATATAGAAGTTGGAATGGCTGATTGCATTGGTAAACCTTTTGTATCAGGCGAACTTTGGGGGGTATTATTAAAATATTTAAAACCCATTAAGATATTAAATGAAGAATCAAATATCATAGAAGGTGAAGATGATTTAAAAGAAAAATTAAGCAGACGTTTTTTAAATGATAATCAAAATAAGTTTGAAGAAATTATTGGTAGCTGCGATGATAAGGCAAAATGCAGGATTTTGATTCATACATTAAAAGGCTCTGCCAGTCTTCTTGAAGAAAAAAAGTTAAAACAAATTTCCGGTGAAATAGAAGAGCTTATAAGCAACGACAAACATATCCCAACAGAAATGTGGGCTATGCTTGAAATAGAACTAAATATTGTTTTAGCAAAACTTGAAATATTATATGCAAAAGAGGAAAAAGTAACTGGCAAAAATATAAAAAGTGAAGACGCAAAAATCGTACTGGAAACACTTGAAAAACTTTTAAAAGATAAAGATTTTGAAAGTGCAAATTTAACCCCCGAAATAAGTCTTATTTCAGGTGCAGAAGGTCTTGTTAAACACCTTGAAGCTTATGACTTTAGAGAGGCACTAAAATCTCTTGAAAAATTAAAAGAATCTTGGAGGGAAGCGTAGTGGACAAAAATTCTATTCTTATTGTTGATGATGAGGCGATGAATATTACAGCTCTTACTCAAATTTTAAAAAATGATTATAAGATTTATGTGGAAAAAGATGGTTTTGGTTGTATTGAAACCGCTGTGGAGTTGAAGCCTGACTTGATTCTACTTGATATTTTAATGCCGGCAATGGATGGTTTTGAAGTTATTAAAGAGCTTAAACGTACGGAAGTTACAAAAAATATACCTGTAGTTTTTGTGACAGGTTTAAGTAATGCCAATGATGAAGAAAGAGGTTTTCTTCTTGGTGCATCAGATTATATTTTTAAGCCGTTTAGCTCAGCTATGGTTAAGCTTCGTGTTGCAAACCAGATTAAAATAGTTAATTTGGAAAGAGAAGTAAAAAGACTTAAAGGGTGAGAATATGCAAAAGGAAAGCCTGTTAAATGTTTTGCAAAAAAAAGGTATAATAATTAATTCCCCGTGTGGAGGAAATGGAACTTGTAGGAAATGTTTAGTAAAGGTAGGTGGCAAGAAGATACTTGCCTGCAAAACATTTGATTTTAACGAAAATGATAAAATAGAAATAATTTCAAATGAAAACATGGAAGTAATTAATGTTTATGAGAGTTTGCATAAAAATAAAATTGATAGAAACATTAATTTTGGTGTGTCAATTGATATTGGAACTACAACTGTTGCTTTTGAATTAATAAACGTGACCAGCGGCAAAAATTTAGCTGCTTTTTCCTGTATAAATAAACAAAGAGCGTATGGTGCGGATGTAATAAGTCGAATAAAGAGCGCAAATGAAGGAAATTTAGATGTTCTAAAAAAATGTATTCATGATGATATTTTAAACGGTATAAATGAAATAATAACAAAAGCTGGCTTAGTATTAAGCGACATAGGTATGGTTGTTATTGCAGGAAACGAAACAATGCTTCATTTGTTACAAGGTTTACCTTGTGAAACCCTTGGTATTTACCCGTTTACACCAGTTACAGTAGGAATTAAAAAAGTGAATTTTAATGAAATTTTTGATAGTAAATTGATTTGTGATTTAGTAGTTTTACCCGGAATTTCTACATTTGTTGGTGCAGATATTTCTGCCGGGTTACTTCACTGTGGTTTCTTAAAAAATGATGAGGTCAACTTACTTATTGACCTTGGTACTAACGGAGAAATGGCACTTCAAACTCCGGGAAAAATTTATGTAACTTCGACTGCTGCCGGACCTGCATTTGAAGCCGGCAATATTTCATGTGGCGTGGGCAGCGTAAAAGGTGCAATTGCAAAAGTGAACTTTTCTAAAGAAACTGGCGTATTTATGTATAAGACCATAGAAAACAAAGAAGCAGTTGGGATTTGCGGCACCGGTGTAGTTGACATCACAGCAGAACTTGTTAAATATAGTTTAATTGACGAAACAGGTTTACTTGAAGACGCAGAAATAAATTTAACTAAAACAATAACCTTTACTCAAAAAGATATTCGTGAAGTACAGCTAGCAAAGTCTGCGGTACGTACTGGTATCGAAATTTTACTTGAAACAGCAGAGTGTAAATATGAAGATATTAAAAATGTTTACCTTGCAGGTGGCTTTGGTTATAAGATGAACGTAAATAGTGCTGCCACAATCGGACTCATTCCATCTAAACTTAAAGAAAGAGTTATTGCAGTTGGTAATGCTTCACTTGGCGGTGCAACAAAAGTTTTGCTAAGTGAAATTGAAGAGAGTACAATAATAAAAATTTCATCAATTGCGGAAGAAGTAAATATTGCTAAGCACCCAAAGTTTAATGAGTTATTTATGGATTATATGACTTTTGAAAAGAGTGGTTTAAATGCAAGACATTAAAGGGACTATCGTAAACATAACAAAAAATGTAACTAAAACATCAAGTGATTTGCTAAAAACTACAAAATTAAACATGAACCTTTCAACAGAAGAAGGGAACTTGCGAAATTTGTATTATGAAATTGGAAAAAAAGTTCATGAAATATACCAATATGGTGGCTCACTTGGAAAATACTTTGATGAAAAATATCTTGAAATTGAAGCAAATGAGCGTAAAATAGAAGAAATAAAAGAGCAGATTGGTGTAATAAAAGGTATACGAGAGTGCCCAAAATGTAGTAAAAAGGTTGAGCGTGTTGCAGAATTTTGCCCAAAATGCGGTATAAGACTTATGGAAGCGGCAATAACACCTCATGATACTGCTACAGTAGACGATACAAAAAAACAAATGCAACCATACCCGGAAAACTATTCAGTTCCATCGCTTCCGCTTGCACCGGAAACTGCTATGCCATCTATATCTGCTCAAATGATAGCACCAGCAGTAGTACCAACAACAAAAAGATGCAGAGTTTGCAACGCAGAAAATGAAGCAAGCACCAAATTTTGTTTGTCATGCGGAAGGATAATAGATTAAAATAATGGCTAAACTCTTTAAGAGGGGATAGAAAAATGATGCTTTGTACGAAATGTCAAAAAAATCCTGCGACTGTGCATATTCAACAGTTTTTGCTAAACGGTCAAAAATCCGAACTTAGGATTTGTCAGGAATGTGCTTTTAAAATGAGTGCAATAAACTTAAATAATCCAGAAGCTTTTATGCAATTTGAAAATGTATTTAAAGGTTTTCTTGAGCAAATGAATTCTCAATTTTTTACTGCCAATCCGGGTGCCCCATCTCCCGAACCGATACTTGTATCTTGTAAACAGTGCGGTATGACTTATGATGAGTTTAAAAAAACTGGTAAACTTGGCTGTGAAACTTGTTATACTTCATTTTCAAAAGAAGTAAAATCACTTTTAAAAAGCGTACAAGGGAGTACTCGCCACGAAGGCAAGTATCCACGTCGTTTAGGTTCAGATATTATGCAAAAACGCCAAACAAACGACCTTCGTGTAGAGCTAAAAAAGGCAATTAACGAAGAAAACTATGAAGAAGCTGCAAGACTAAGAGACGAAATTAGAGCAATTGAAGCAAGCACAAGTGACGAGTCAGAGGTGGTTTCATGAATACACCTTGGTATCAAGAAAAACAAATTGACGAAAATCAAATATTATCATCAAGGGTACGTCTTGCACGAAATGTAAAAAAATATCCGTTTAAAAATAAATTAAATAATATTAATGCATCAAACTTAGTTGATGATGCTGTATATGCAGCAAAAGCAGCCGGAAGTGCATCATATTTTCATGAGTTAAATATTCACTCGCTTGGTGCTACTGAGCAAAATGTTTTTTTGGAAAAGCATATTATTAGTCCGGAGTTTTTAAAGGACAAATTGCCAAAGGGTCTTATGATTAGTGATTCAGAAAATGTTTCTGTTATGATAAATGAAGAAGACCATATCCGTATACAATCCGTGATGCCTGGGCAGAATTTAGAAATAGCATATAAAAATGCTTCGCTAATTGATGATTTAATTGAAGAGAAACTTGAATTTGCGTTTCATCTTGAATATGGGTATCTTACTTCATGTCCAACAAATACTGGCACAGGACTTAGAGCTTCATATATGATTCATTTACCGTGTCTTGGGAAAACTGATTTAAACAAAACCTTGTTGCCTCACATTGTAAAATTTGGTATAACACTTAGGGGAATTTATGGTGAGGGTACAGCTCCAATGGGTTCTATCTACCAGATTTCCAATCAAAACACTTTGGGAAAATCAGAAGAAGAAATAATGATTGGATTAAAAAATATAACAGAAAATGTTATAAAGCAGGAGCAGGAATCACTAAATAAACTTATGGAAACAAAACGAGGATATTTAGAAGATAAAATTTATCGTGCGTATGGAATTATAACCAACAGCCGAAGCATTTCTGCAAAGGAAGCTATGGAGTTATTATCCGATTTACGCCTTGGCTACATGACAGGAATTTTAGAAAAACCAAAACCGGCAAAACAAATTTACCAAATAATGATGGAAATACAACCAGGGCATTTGCAACGCAGGGCAGGGGAAGAAATGACCGATACCGAGCGTGACATTGCACGGGCAAAATATTTAAGAAATTCATTTGATAGCATATAGGAGGCTACATAAATGATGAAAGGGCCTTTTACCCAAAAAGCAAAACAAGCAATAACAAACTCACAAACCGTAGCAAAACAAATGGGACATTCCCATGTTGGAACAGAGCATTTACTGCTTGGGTTAGCTCAGGTTCGTGATGGTTTAGCAGCAAAAGCACTTGAAACTCAAGGGATTAGTGCAGAGGATATTGAAGAAGCATTAAAAAGTGCAAATACAAGCGGCACACCAACAGTTGGTGGCAATGAGCCAAGAGACTTTACGCCAAGAACAAAAGCAATTTTTGAAAAATCTCATCAAGAAGCTGTGAGAATGAAAACGAACTATATTGGCACGGAACATCTTCTTATAGCGATGCTTCGTGATAATGAGTCTATGGCTGTAAATATTTTAAACAGTCTTGATTTTAATGTACAAAAGGCTTTTGATGATTTAATGCTTATGTTGGGTGAAAACTCTCCGCAAGGGAATCCACCTTTCCCTTTTCCGATGAACCCGGTGAATGTGCAAAAAAATCAAAAAAACGCTACTCCAACTCTTGATAAGTTTAGCCGTGATTTTACTCAAATGGCAAAGGATAATACATTTGACCCAATTGTTGGGCGTTCAAAAGAAACGGAACGTGTTATTCAAATCCTTAGTCGTCGTACAAAAAATAATCCGTGTCTCGTTGGTGACCCGGGTGTTGGAAAAACTGCAATTGCAGAAGGTCTTGCACAGCGTATAGTTTCCGGTGATGTGCCGGAGCCTGTAAAAGAAAAACGTGTTGTAGCCCTTGATTTGTCTGCAATGGTTGCCGGCACAAAATATCGCGGCGAGTTTGAGGAACGTATAAAAAGAGTTGTGCAGGAAGTAAAAACAAACAAAAATGTAATTTTATTTATTGATGAACTTCACACTCTAATTGGTGCAGGTGGTGCAGAAGGTGCACTTGATGCGGCAAATATTTTAAAACCTTCTTTGGCACGTGGCGAAATGCAAGTTATTGGTGCAACAACACTTGACGAGTACCGCAAGCATATTGAAAAAGATGCAGCACTGGAAAGGCGTTTCCAGCCAGTAATGATTGACGAGCCGACAGAAGATGAAGCAATTGAGATTTTAAAAGGTATAAAGGATAAATACGAAGCTCATCACAATGTAATAATCACAGATGAAGCTGTAGAAGCTGCCGTTCGTCTTAGTGCAAGATATGTAAGTGACAGGTTTTTGCCGGACAAAGCGATTGACTTACTTGATGAAACAGCTTCAAAAGTACGGCTTCGTTCATATACTGCTCCGCCAAACATTAAAGCTTTAAAAGACCAAATAACAGAGCTTGACGCAGAGAAAGAATCGGCAATTAAAGAAGAAGCTTTTGAAAAAGCCGGTATTTTAAAACAAAAACAAAATGCATTAAAAACCCAGCTTGAATCAGATGAAAAAGAGTGGAGAGACAAAACAACAAAATCGCACCATGTTGTAAATGAAGATGAAATTGCGGATGTTCTTTCATCAACAACAGGTATTCCGGTCAAAAAATTGCAAAAAGAAGAAAGTCAGCGTTTGATGGAAATGGAAAATACAATACATCAGCGTGTGATAGGGCAGGAAGCTGCGGTAAAAACAGTTTCAAAAGCAATCCGTCGTGGCAGGGTGGGGCTTAAAAACCCAAATCGTCCAATTGGTTCTTTTCTGTTTTTAGGTCCGACAGGTGTTGGTAAAACACATTTGTGCAGAGCTCTTGCAGAGATTCTTTTTGGAGATGAAAATGCAATAATTCGTGTGGACATGAGCGAGTATATGGAAAAGCATAATGTTTCACGGCTTGTTGGTTCACCTCCCGGTTATGTAGGGTATGATGAAGGTGGACAACTTAGTGAGCGTGTAAGGCGTAAGCCATACTCCGTTATTCTTTTTGATGAAGTTGAAAAAGCTCATTCAGATGTGTTTAATATTTTGCTTCAAGTTTTAGATGACGGTCATATAACGGACTCGCAAGGGCGTAAAATTAACTTTAAAAATACGGTCATTATCATGACTTCAAACGCTGGCGCAAGAAATATTATTAATCCAAAAAAACTTGGTTTTGTGGGCGATGAAAGCAAAGAACGCTCATATGATGACATGAAAAAAGTAGTAATGGACGAAGTTAAAAACCTGTTTAAACCTGAGTTTTTAAATAGAATTGATGATATTATTGTTTTCCACCCGCTTGACAATGAGGATATTAAAAAGATAACAAAACTTATGCTTGATGAAACAGCTGTACGTGTTAAACAAAACATGGATATAGACCTTGTTTTTACAAATGAACTTGTTGAGTTTATTTCAAAAGAAGGATATGACCAGCATTATGGTGCAAGACCTTTAAGGCGGGCAATACAAAATAAAATTGAAGATGAACTTGCAGAAGCTATTCTCCAAGGTAAATTCCGTGAAGGTGAAAAAATTCGTGGGGATTATAAGGACGATAAAGTTGTTTTTATGAGTAAGTGGGATACTGTCTAATAAAAAAGTTTGCAAAGCAAACTTTTAACAACCAGCCGTGAATACCGAAACCGTAGATTTCGGCAGGAAAATGCGAAGCAGTTTCCTGGTACATAAAAAAGAAAATATCAAAAAATGAAAAAGGAGCAATTCCAACAATTTGAGGGAATCGCTCCTTTTTTGTTTCATTTTAATAATGTTACATAGATAAATTTTTTTTCGTCAAAACTTATTGACATTGCCCTTAGGGCAATCGCTATACTTATAGCGGAGGTGAAAATATTGAACGGATTATGTATTACAGATGCTGTTAAGCAATTCGGCATAACGTCTAAAACACTACGCTATTACGAGCGTGTAGGGTTATTAGAATCAAAACGGGCAGGTAATAACAATTACAGGTATTACGATGAATCAGATGTAGAGCGTATCAAGCAAATTATGATACTCCGAAAAATGCAAATTTCGATTAAAGATATTATCCGTATTTATGAAAATGATGATATGAATACCGTTGTTGAAGTATTTGTAAATCGTATAAATATGATTAATGAAGAAATTGGTGCATTATCCGAGCTAAAACGGATCACAAATGATTTTTTACAAGTCATGCACAAAAATGGTGTAACGAAAATATCTGCATTGCCGATACTTTATGAACAAGCAGAAAAGCAACTTGATGTTTTGGATAAGCACAAAAAAACAGATTTTACGGAGCTTTCATCATTATCGGATAAACTGGTAAAGCCTACTCCACCATCGATATTATTCTTGTCGCCTATGAGGGTTTTGTCATCGGTTCGCAAGGGTGGTATATCCGACCCAGACGGTTTTTGGCGGTGGGTTCAGGCAAAAGCTATCTCACAAGGCGACCCGGGGCAGCATCAGCGGTTTGAGTTTCAAACAAATGAGGGTGATGTTTTTATTTTAAAAATCAGCAACGATTTTATCAATGACGGTGAATACTCTGATTATATTTTTTCAGGTGGATTGTTTGCAGTGGTGAACGTTTATCTTGATGAAGATTTGGGGGCGTGCTTACGTTCACTCATCCAATTTTTTGATGATAATAAATACTATCAAATTGATTATCTTAGCGATGGGAATTTACGTCATGCCGCTATGATTGAAAACCTCATTTCTTCCGACAGTCAACGGGAGCTTGTTTCTCTGCTTGTTCCGGTGAAGAAGCGGCTGGCAGACCCGGCACTCTTTGATAAGCCGATTGAAGTGAATAATATTACTACAGCGGAGATTGAAGCTGCAAATCCGGTGTTGTGGACGACGACTGTAGAATTGGACAAACTAACACCGATTAACAACCCTCATTACCGCTTAACCGATGAAGGAGAAGTTGAATATATTGGGTGGATTTTAACACGGGTATTAAACACAAACACAGCTGTCAAGCTGCCTTTCCGTGTGGATATAGAGTTTCGGACTGGTGAGTATCATGGATTTGGGGCTAACGACGAAAGCCTTCGTATTTACCACGGTAATCACGGACTCGACCACAATTACGGGTTTGAAATAAATATGGGGAATAGTACAGCCACTCAGAGTTTTGATAGTGCTATCAGTTTCCATCAGCCTATTTTTCGAAACGCATTTAATTTTCCTGAGCGAGGCAAAATCGTGAGGGGCGAATACAACCAATTAACGTGGATAATAGGCGAAAAACATTTAGCTTGTATTATTAATGGTGAGGTTAGATATTGTGGCACAAACTTTCCATATATGTCACTAGATTTAAGCCGTGAAGAAGCTCATACAATTGTAATTGGTTCGGAGAGGACAAAATTTATCCGCTCTATACATGTTTCACAAATTGTAGAAACACAAAAAAATAAATTAAACAGGGGAGAACTTATTATGAGTACAAAGCAAAGTAACAACATCATTCCTATTATCCATCGCCTTATCACTGATGAATACGGTGAGAATTATTGGTTTAACGGGTGTGCTCGCTATGTGATGGAAGCACTGGGGGAGTACAAAGCGGATTCCGACCTTATGACAGATGAAATAGAGAATGAAACAGCAATAATTTCTGATTTGGGATATTGGCTGTTTTCAGGATTGACTGGGGATATTTTTACTCACTTCTACCCCCGCAACCATGTGTACAGAGGTGAAGCAATAAGTTGTATGCGTATGAGTGCAGGAGACACTGAGTTTGTAGAGTCGGTTTTTGCAAAGTGCGGATACGCTGCTACTTATGTTCTAGGGCAGGATTTGATTAAAAATAAAGAAATGTACAAACAAACTTTGATGGCTTATATTGATAAAGGCATACCTGTAATTGCATGGGGTCCACGCACGGGTTCACACACAACTGCGATTGTTGGTATGTATGTTGGTTATGAGGAGTACGGTAAAACCTTCTTGTACATTACGGGTAACAAAAACGAGCCAGAGCGGATTTCGTTTGACGCAGCTTTAAGCTACGACCCTGAATGTTTAGATAAGCAACATGCATTAGAATCTGTAATTGATATACTACTCCCTGATGGCGGTGGATTACAGGGCGGCTGGGTATTTGTTGGAGAAAAAATTCAGACACGCCCTATTGCAGATATTTACCGGGAAGCATTGCAAGGTATCCATGCGATTATGACAAAAAAATCGGATACATTTGCATATGGCCCGGAAGCCTTGTATGCTTGGGCGGATACCATTGAAAGCGGCTGGTTTGAAGGTATGACTCCGGATAAGTTTGATGATTGGGGAATGCACACAAATTTTGTATGTGTCTTAGCAACTAATGGAAGCTGTATCCACAATTTTTTATGGAGAGCAAAAACATTAAACCCGGATATGACTTTTTTGGATGATGTTTGCGAATTGTACGAGCGTACGGAAGGAATTTGTAGCAACGATAATGGTGAGGATTTGGAAGCAATTGGCGGTGGATTTAATGTTACGCTTGAAACATTACAAGACAAGGAGAAATGCAAAAAAATCGCAGCAAAAATTCGTGAGGCAGCAGTTTGTATGGATGAGGTTGTGCAAATTTTACAACGGGAGTACAATATAAAAAACGAATAAACTTTTTTCTTTTAACATAAATATAAATACCACATAAAACAAGGTGGATTAATATGTTAAAAGAAAAAGCAGCAAGCTTGCTTTCTGTACCAAAGGAGATAATTCTTGATACACCTCTTGTTATTGCAACCGGGCGTGATGAAATAAATGTTGAGAATTATAAAAATATAATCGAGTTTACTGATAAAAAAATACGCCTGGGGACAAAAGCAGGTACGATGACTATTGAAGGGGATAACCTGAAACTCCGCCAGATAACAACAGAGAATATTTTGGTATCCGGTAAGATTTCAGGTATTACATATTTATAGTGGAGGAAATATAATGCTTGGTTTATGGCAATACACAAAGGGATATGTACGCCTTTGTGTAAAGGGTTTTACAATAGAGCGTTTTTTAAATATGGCAGCTTTTAAAGGGATTTATATTTGGGATGTTGAACGGACAGAAAGCGGAGTTGAACTAAATGTAAGTATAAAAGGATTTAAAATGCTCAAAACCTGTGCAAGAAAAACAAAATGCCGTACAAAAATAATAGAGAAAAATGGATTTCCATTTGTTATACATAAGTATAGAAAGCGCAAACTTCTTATAGGCGGTGTGCTTTTTTTTATTCTTGGACTTTTTATGCTTTCTTCTTTTATTTGGCGAATCGAAATTGAGGGAAATGATATGCTTACAGAAGAAACGGTTTTAGCTTTTTTAAGTGAAAATGGACTTTATACAGGAGCATTAAAATTTAGATTTGA
>Ga0131853_10008189_pt1 | contig 19027 bp, 11 predicted proteins | sample TergutLab28metaG_FD_92764 | JGI IMG/M metagenome (GOLD analysis project Ga0131853, IMG submission 92764) | Labiotermes labralis P1 segment gut microbial communities from Petit-Saut dam, French Guiana - Lab288 P1 (version 2) (version 2) | ecosystem: Host-associated > Arthropoda: Insects >...
CCCTTATTGAGCTTGAACACACCGAGTTTCTGGGAAATACCATTACCGAAATTGCAGGGGAAAAAGCAGGAATCATAAAAAATGATCGCCCGATCATCCTTGCTAAACAAACTGACGAAGCTCTCGCGGTTTTCAGAAAGCACGCGCAAGAAAAGCACGCGCCGCTCTTTTACCTGCCTGATCATGGCGAGTTGCGTAACGTGAATGTAACTAAAGAGGAAACTTCCTTTGATCTAAGCCTTCACACTGAAACGCTGGATGAAACGTACCAGAACCTTACGATCCCAATTCCTGGCGAAGTGCAAGCCTACAATGCCGCGCTTGCGATCCTCGCCGTAAAAACCGCATATCCTGATATGGCGCAGGATCACCTTTATAAGGCGCTTGCTTCCTTTACGTTACCTGCCCGTTTCCAAAAAGTTTCTGTCAAACCTCCCGTGGTTGTTGACGGAGCGCATACCAAATACAGCGTGGAAATGTGCGTAGCAACCTTTACCAAGCTGTACGGCGAAGGCGCAATTTTGATCTTTGGATGCGCCGAAGGCAAGGATTTTCTGTCAATGGCGCAATCTTGCATCGATCAGTTTAGCAGCATCGTGATCACCACACCAGGAACGTTTAAGAAAAGCAACCCTCAGGAAGTGTACCAAGCTTTTACCGCCGAAGCCGACCGTTATGCCGATACGGCAGGTGCAAAGCAGCGAAAGCCTGAGGTTGAATTTATTCCCGATACAGAGGAAGCAATTCGCAGTGCGCTAAACCGCGCAAGGGAAAGAGGGCTTCCTGTATTGGCGACAGGATCGTTTTACCTTGCGGGTGAAGTTGGGATGTTTTGTTCATCACAGGAGCGCGCCAAGTGGGAATTTTGAAGCACCATGCATCTCCGTGCAGTAGATATGCATGGAAGCAACGAAAAAGGGAAGCAAACCCAGCAAGTACAGCACCGAAGGCGAAGGTATCGCCTGGCATTCAGGGTTTCTTAGCGCAATGAAGCTTGAACTCAGCGAGTACAAGGACAACCTTCAATTTATTTGCGAGTACCAACTGACAACCGAGCCGCTGCGGATGGATCTGCTTATCATCAAGAAAGATAAGGACATCCCTATCGAAAAGAACATTGCCGCAATTTTCCGCAGGCACAACATCGTGGAGTACAAAAGTCCCGCCAGCTACATTCCGGTAAAGGACTTTTACAAAGTGCTTGCCTATGTGCACCTGTACGCATATCTTGAACCAGAAGCCGACATCACCGAGATCACGCTTACCTTCATCGAAAGCCGTTATCCGCGGAAACTACTTGCGCACCTGAAAAACGTCCTCAACTATAAGGTTGAGGAAACGCAGAGTGGAGTGTATACTGTGATCGGCGGGATAGTTCCGATTCAGATAGTGAACAGCCGGAAACTGTCAGACGAGGACAACTTCTGGCTAAAGAACCTTGACGATAAGCTGGGCGCTATGAAGGTTCTGGATGTACTTACAGCAACCCGCCGTACCCAGGATGTAGATACACCCTTGGTAAGACCGTACATCAATGTGGTGCTAAATGCAAATCCTGATAGTCTTGAGGAGGGAGAAAAGATGCGAAAGAAAAAACGAACGTTAGAAGACGTCCTTGAGGAGCTGGGCTACTATGCGAGGGCGGAAAAAAGAGCCAAAGCCGAAACCGCCCGCAACGCCCTTGCCGAAGGTGCTTCTGTTGAGTTTGTGAAAAAAATCACCGGGCTTGATATGAGAACCATCCGCCGTCTAAAATCTGAATGCCAGACGGTGTAAACAAACTTTACCAACACGAGGTGCAACGTGAGAACGACAACAAACTCTATTATCGAAATGCCGGCTTGGGAGCTTTCCGGACGATTGTCCAGGCGGGAGTTTTCCTGCCGTGAGGTGATGCAGGCGTACCTGGATCACATTGCAAGGGTAAACCCGCGCGTCAATGCCATTGTCGCATTGCAGGATAGCGATGCCTTACTGAAGCAAGCGGCGGAAAAAGACGAACTGCTTGCACTCGGAAGAAGTTCAGGCTGGATGCACGGATTCCCGCAGGCAGTTAAGGACATGGAAGAGACCAAGGGCATCGTTACCACATTCGGATGCAGGGTTCTGAAGGACTTTGTTCCCCAGGTAGATAGCCTCGCCGTATCGCGGATGAAGCAGGCAGGATCGATTATCATTGGGAAGACCAACGTCCCCGAATGGGGCTTTGGATCGCACACCTTTAACGAGGTGTATGGGGCAACGGCTAATCCCTACGATCACAGCCTGACTTCTGGCGGATCAAGCGGGGGTACGGCTTGTGCGCTTGCGATGCGTATGCAAGCTGTTGCCGATGGTTCTGATTACATGGGTTCTTTGCGTAACCCCGCGGCTTTTTGCAACGTGTATGGTTTCCGCCCAAGTTGGGGGCGCGTTCCCAATTCGGGACTTGAGGTCTTTGCAAACAGCCTTCCTACCCGCGGACCGATGGCGCGAAACGTGTCGGATCTGGCGCTGCTATTGTCAACCCTTTCAGGCTACGAGGAATCTATTCCCCTGTCTTTGGAAGACGATCCCGATCTCAAAGGGCTTTCGCCTTCCACCGTACACCGCAGTCTTGAAACCAATGTCAAGGGCAGAAAGATTGCCTGGATCGCCGACTGGAACGGCTATCTTCCTATGGAAGCAGGTGTTCTTGCACTCTGTGAAACGGCGCTTAAAACCTTCGATCCCCTTGGTGTCGAGGTGGAATTGGTGAATCCTCCCTATGATCCTGCTGTCTTGTGGAACGATGTCTGGTTGCCGCTTAGGCACTTTACCTCGCAATCGCTTAAAGGTCTGTACGATGATCCGGCTAAGCGCGCCCTTCTTAAACCTGAAGCTATTTTCGAGTACGAAGGCGGCGCTAAATACGATGCAGGAAGCATATACCGCGCATCGCAAAAGCGCAGCGAGTGGTTTAACGCCCTTTGCAAGATCTTTACGGAATACGATTACGTTGCCGTACCCACCGCGCAGGTCTTTCCCTTTGACAAAACCATTCGGTATCCCAAGGAGATTTCCGGTCGCCCGATGGATACCTACCACCGCTGGATGGAAGTGGTGATCCCCTGGACGCTGTCAGGATCTCCGGTGGTATCAGTGCCCGCAGGCTTTAACGATCAAGGGCTTCCCATGGGAATCCAGCTTGTCGGCAAACCTCGCGGCGACTTCGACCTGTTGCAGTTCGCCTACGCCTACGAAACCGCCAACGATTGGGTGGGAAAGCGAAAGCCAGCGCTGTAATTTCCCCCAATACAAAGGGATTTCGTCCTCAACCTGCTGATTTTTACGAGAACGCCCCGTAATCTGAAGAAAAGGCATCTCCGTGCAGTACAGCTAGAGTTCAGTAAGTACAAGGATAGCCTTCAGTTTATATCCGAGTAGTAACTGATAACCGAGCTGCTACGGATGGATTTGCCCATCATAAAAAAGATCAGCATCGTTCTCATTGTGTACCTATATTTGCAAACATTGCAGAAGTACTGCTGGCTTTCGGCATAGGTAAAGCCTTTTTATCTCTCATGCCTTTTGCTTATCTTATGGGCAGATTAGTTTACTCCCCGTAATTTGGGAAATGAAGCTTTAATGTATCAGCATCGCATCGCCGTAACTAAAAAAGCGGTAGTTTTCCCTCACAGCTTCCGCATAACTTTCAAGGATAAAGTCTTTTCCAGCAAACGCCGAGACCAGCATAAGCAAGGTTGATTCAGGAGTATGAAAGTTGGTGAAGAGCGCATCGACAACGTTAAACGTATACGGCGGGTAAATAAAGATCGATGTGCTCCCTTCGCCCCGCTTGAGTTTGCCGTCCGCCCAGGCGGATTCCAAGGTACGAACGCTGGTTGTTCCCACTGCCAGGATTTTCCTGCCAGAGTTTTTTGCCCCTTCTATACGGGATGCCGTTTCCTCATCAATATGATAACTTTCCTCGTGCATGGTGTGCTGCTCGATCGTTTCAGATCGCACGGGCAGAAACGTGCCAAGCCCGACGTGCAGGGTGATAAAGGCGCTTTCGATGCCGATAGAGGCAAGTTCGCCAAGCAGCGCTTGGGTGAAGTGAAGCCCTGCGGTAGGCGCGGCACTCGATCCGTGAGCTTGGGCGTACACGGTTTGGTAGCGATCGCTATCGGCTTCGGAATCAGCGCGGCGGATATAGGGAGGAAGAGGAATGTGTCCGTGGACATCAAGCCAGGCATCGTCAATCGGACGGCTGAAGCAAAGGCTTGCCATTCCTTCACCCAGTGAGTTTGAAACGATCTCGGCGCAGACGGTATCGGCAAAGCGGAAACGTGCGCCAACCTTCATGCGTGCTGCTCGTTTTACCATCACCTGCCAACAGCAAGCATCCAGCCGTTTCAACAGCAGAAACTCGTGTTCCTTGCCGCTAAGTTCGGCAATGCCAGAAAGCCGCGTCCTGCGCACCCGCGAATTGTTGAATACCATGAGCGTTCCTGGATCAAGGAGCGAAGGAAGATCGCGCATGGTGCGGTGTTCGCGGTTTTTTGCGGCGCGGTCAAGCATCATTAGGCGGCTTTCTCCCCGCTGCTTGCTTGGATGCTGGGCAATGAGGCGGGGGGGGAGTTCAAAGTTGAAGTCGGCGGTTTTCATACGAAGGCAAGTATCCTAAAAGAGCAACGCATCGCCAGTGGAAGAAGCAGGCGGCTTAATTCCCAGATGCCCGTAGGCAAGGCTTGTAAGCATCCGCCCGCGAGGAGTGCGCTGAATGAGCCCCGCTTGAATCAGGTAAGGCTCGTAATAATCTTCCAGCGTGTCGATAGATTCACCGATGGAGATCGCAAGCGTTTCAGCGCCCACAGGTCCTCCTGAGTAACGCTCGGCAATAATCTTCAGTATCTCCCTATCGTGCTTTTCAAGTCCAAGCGTATCAATTTCAAGCCGTCTAAGGCTTTCTTCCACAATCGCCTTGCTGACGGCGGAATTTCCAGCGCAAGAATTTGCGCTTGCAGAGCTTACCTGGGCAAAATCCCTGACGCGGCGCAAAAGGCGGTTTACCACGCGGGGCGTTCCACGGGCAGAGCGCGCAAGCAGAGCTGCGGCATCGTCGGCAATGGCAATGCCAAGGATTCCCGCCGAACGCCTGACTATCGCTTCCATGTCGGCATCCTCATAAAACGAAAAACGGCAGGTAATGCCGAAACGGCTGATGAGCGGACTTGAAACATTGCCCGCCTTCGTCGTTGCCCCCACAAGCGTAAACGGCTGCACGGGAATGCGGATGGTGCGCGCACTGGGTCCCTGCCCGATAATCCAGTCAAGCTCGTAATCTTCCATTGCAATGTACAGCATTTCCTCGATGGCGGGTTTTAGACGGTGGATCTCATCGATAAAGAAAACGGACTTTTCCGTGAGCGTGGTAAGAATGCCTGCCAGATCCTTGGGTTTGTCAAGGGCGGGCGCTGAAGTAACCTTGAACTCGGCGTGAAGCTCCCGTGCGACAACTTGCGCAAGCGTGGTTTTTCCCAAACCTGGGGGACCAATTAAAAAAAGGTGATCGAGGCTTTCGCTGCGATCGCGAGCCGCTTGGATAAAAACGGCAAGGTTCTCCTTCATCGTCTTCTGCCCCATAAACTCAGCCAAACTTTTGGGACGGAGCGCTGTGTCTTTTTCGTCTTCGCCAGGAATCGCTTCTGGGCGGATAATGCCTAACTCTTCTGAAGGAAGCGTTTCCTGTTTATTCGCTGCTGGTTTCTTTGCCGTTGTTTTCTGCATCGGTTTTAGTATAAACAGCCATTGGTGTTTGTCAATGTGTTGGGTAGTGCGCTGCCGCCATCTTGAACTATTTGCAATACCTTACTACGATCGTAAGAACTTTTGAAGAAACCAATGCTGTGTGCAAAGGAACACCTCACATGATGGGCAAAGAAAGAATTCCCTTTTTGGAAAAGTTTGGGTACGGTGAATTTAATGGTGTCAATAATTTACAGATCAATTTTATCAGTACCTTTGTCTTGTTTTATTTTACCAACGTTGTCGGTTTCTCCCCCGCCCTTGCTGGTATCATAATAAGCTTGGGGCTTGTGTGGGATGGAATTAGCGATCCGCTTATAGCGTCCTACGCTGACAACCACCATTTCCGTAACGGAGAACGCTTTCGTCCGTTTATGCTGTACGCTTCGTTTCCCCTGGCGCTTGTAACCGTACTTTTGTTTTATGATCCTGCTACAAATCAAACATGTAAGATCATTTACTATCTTGCAGTATATGCCATCTTCTACTCATTAAACACCCTGATTAGGCTTCCTATGTACAATATGCCGATTCTTGCTTCCAAAGATGCGTCCAATCGTTTGGCGCTGAATGTATTTGCATCAGGCGGCGCAAGCATCGGAGGCATATTGTCAGGCGTTATGATGTGGACCATTGTTCGCGCCTTTGCAGGAATCGATCCCACAACAATGAACATGATTAATCCAGCACGCGGATATTTTTTTGCAGCCGTACTTATTTCCGTGCTGCTTATTGCAGGATCTCTTTTTTATTATTGCAATTCACAAGAGCGAGTGCGTTCGCCAGCGGACGAAGAAAAACCCATTGGCATCGTGAAATCATTTATCATACTGTGGAAGAACCGCAACTTTCGGTTTAACACCTTATTTTCAACGCTGTACTGGATTTACCTTACACTTTCAACGTCGGTAATTGTGTACTATACAACCTATGTTATTAACCGCCCAAGCCTTACAACGCCAATGATGGGGAGTTTTGCCATTGGTACGCTTATGGTGCTGCCCTTTGTAAAAAAAATTGATACACGATTTGGCAGAAGGCGCGCCATGATTATCGGCTCAAGCCTTGTTGCACTTTCAAAGATCATCTTTATCCCTTTTCCCACCGTTGTGCCCGTTGCCATGTTCCACGCTTTTATCCTCGGTATATCAGTTCCTGTTAATTTTGTGATGTACTTTATGACGCGAGCTGAGATCGGCGATATTATCGCGCACGAACAAAACAGACGCATTGACGGCATGATCTCAAACCTGCAAGGTCTTATCAACAAATGCGGCGCATCATTGACGGTTTTCTTTATTGGCATAATGCTTGAATCATCGGGATTTAACAGTTCGGTATCCGAGCAGAGCGCCGCCGTCAATAGTATGATCATAGTGTTGATAGGCTGGATATCGCTCTTTATCGCTTTACTGTTTGTGTGGAGTGCATCGCGCATCACTATCGAAAAAGATTATGCAGCGATCGTAAATCGGAGGCTTTAGATTATTATGATGCAGGTGCTATTTTTTTTAAGTGCGCTTGTTTTGTTTTTTGTAATCATTGTACTGCGGGCACTGACGTTTAAAGCTCACCCGCAAGAAATTGTGAATATTGAGGAAATTACAGTAAATGCCGATGAAGCGGTACAGCATCTGGCAAAAATGATCCGCTGTAAAACCGTAACATCCCCTGATGAAAATCCGACAGACAATCATGAGTTTGAAAAATTCCGCTCGCTCTTAAAAGAATTGTATCCCGCTGTTTATAAAACATGCGACGTTCAATTCATAGGATCAACGGGAATTCTTTACACCCTGAAAGGCAGAAACAGCAGCTCACCTGTCGTACTTATGTCGCATTACGATGTTGTGCCAGCTGAAGAAGCCGCCTGGGACAAGCCAGCTTTCGAGGGCATTGTAAAGGACGGCGTTGTATGGGGACGGGGAACGTTAGATACAAAGAGCACCTTGTGCGGAATCATGGAAGCTGCAGAAAGCCTTATAATGCAGGGTTTTGTACCTGAAAACGATCTGTATATTGCATTTTCAGGAGATGAGGAAACTTCAGGCGAATCAGCTCCCGTAATTGTAGAAGAGCTTTGCAAGCGCGGGATAGTTCCTGCCATGGTGCTTGATGAAGGCGGCGCAGTTGTCAAGAATGTTTTTCCTGGTGTGTCAAAACCCTGCGCGCTCGTCGGCACGGCGGAAAAGGGAATGCTTACTGTGGAATTGTCGGTTACCAGTAAGGGAGGGCACGCATCTGCCCCGCCGCCGAATACCCCAGTGGGAATACTTGCCAACGCGGTGGCAACAATCGAAAAGAATCCGTTCAAGGCAAAACTCATTCTGCCCGTAGCCGCAATGTTTAATACCTTGGGACGCCATTCGTCGTTTGCGTACAAGCTTATCTTTGCAAATCTCTGGTGCTTTAAGCGGCTGTTAAGCGCTCTGTGCAAAAAGCAAGGAGGCGAACTTAACGCGATGCTGCGCACAACCTGCGCCTTTACCATGATGGAAGGCAGCAGTGCGGCAAACGTTATTCCGCCCGTTGCAAAGATGACGGCAAATCTGCGCCTTATTGGAGGAGACACAATAGACAGTGCAATCGCCTACTTAAAGTCGCTAGCAAATGATGAACGCATTGAATTCAAACCCCTTTACGGAACGAATCCTTCTGCTGATTCAACTGCCAGCGGCAAAGGCTGGGACACGCTAAAAAATGCCATTATGCAAACATGGGACGATGCACTGGTGTCGCCATACCTAATGTTTGCCGCTACCGATTCAAGGCATTACTGCCGCATTAGCGATCATGTGTATCGCTTTTCTGCAATGGCGCTTAACAGGGAAGAGTTTGGAACGATCCACGGACACAACGAACGGATTCCTTGCGATACGCTGGTTAAGGTTGTGCAGTTTTATATCAGGTTGATACGAGAATTGTAGAAGAAGGAAACTTTTTTGCATTGCATATATCTGCTACTGTGCAAGCTTGTTCCCTAAACTACTTGCCCGTGCCAACCCATGTAGTATCCGAAAGACGGTACAAAGTTTCGCCTTTGCTGCCAGCTTTGCCCTTAACGGTGGCAAGCTTGTAAGCTAAAAGCTCCGGCAGAGCTTCGCGTATCGTTTCAGAAATGATGATGCGGGACTTGTACCGGGAACTAAGCCTTGACAGCAATTTAGCACGCTGGACGGCGGAACCCAAGGCGAAGTATCCAGATGGAGCTGTCCAGGCAAAGGAACAATCTCCCATATCAAGTGCGAAGCTCCACGCCGCATATTCCTGGTTGCCGATAACTTCGGAAAGGGAATCAACGGCATTTCGAGCGGGGGAAAACGAACTTGCGCTATACGGCAGCGGGTTTTTCTGGTTTTGCAAAAGTACGCGTTGCAGCGGCGAACCAAAGCAAGCACTTACGATATTCCCATCGTTGCCAATAATCGTTCCCCCGGCGTTCTTTACAAAAGCGGCAGCTTTCTCGTGGAAGGCAATTACCGAAGGCAGCGACAAGGGTGCTGTATCATCTGCAGCGGCATCTCCGTTTTGAAAGGCGGTGTTGTTAATGGCAAGGATCACCGCCTTTGCCGTTACCCGGTGCGAAGGTAGCGGTCTTCCCGCTTTAATGACGCTTTTAAGGCAGATTTGCGACACAAAAGGTCCGTATGCCAAGCGAAACGCCTGAATATGCCCTGCCTTCACCGCTATTGCAACGATATATGATACTAGCGTACTTGCCGCACACGGAACAAAAGCCATCAATGGATCAAGCCAGTATCCTGAAAATACAAAGGCAATGGCAAATGCTAAACCGGAAAACAGACTTACAGCAAGCCCTGCAATCAAGCTGCTTGCTGCACCTGCAGATTTAATAACAAGGCAGGTTACAATAACAAAGAACAGTGCCGCAAGAACCAGGTACAAATTATCGATGGGGATAATGGAATTTCCTGAAAGCAAAGCAGCTGCCAATAGTGCAGAAGCTTGCGCCCCTGAAGGATCGCCAAGGATGCTGAACGATTCTGAAAGGGCGCTTTCCAGCTGGGTGCGTAAGTTCACAGCAGTCTGAAAGCTCTCCCGTATATCGGCAAATGCCTTAATCGAAGCATCGCGCATTGCCGTCATTCTACCGATGCTGATTTCCGTGCTAAGATTGGCGATCTCCGTTTCGTAGCGGGTAATCAGGGTTAGCTCGGCGGAGCTTTCAAGAAAGGCACTGATACTTTCAAAGTAAGCATTGCGGTACGTGATCCAGTCCCGCCGTGCGTGTTCCCCGCCCTCACGCAAGGCGCTTGAAGTGCGGTTGTACAAAAACGAAGGTCGGTTTTCGATCTCGACTTCGCTGAATATACCGAGCTGCTCCCCTTCTGTAATGCGCTGCCACAGTTTCCGCCCTGCTTCATCATAATCAAGAAAGTCAACAATGCTAATTCGCTTGAATCCCGCTTCATCAGGCGGCATTTCAAAAAGGATAGCGCCCGATTTATCTAAATGGATACTTTCCAGCTCGTCAATGGTGCGGCTGTTTTTCAGTGCGCTGTAAACGATGTGCTCGATCTGTTTCTCTCCGACTCCTTCTTCCGAGATTTCAGGCGCACTTAGTATGGGAGCAATGCGCCGTAAAACGCCGTCTGGGTCAGCTCGGGGACGGGAATACTCGTTTCGTTCAACAGGGGGAGGTAAAACAACGCCTTTGCCTCCTGAAATGATCTGCACGCCAACATCGCCTGCGCGGTACACGTTCCCAAAAAAGGCGGCGGCGCTTTCCATTTTAAGGATGCTTTCGTTTTCCTGACGCAGGACTGAGGCAAGCAGCCGTTCTTTGCCACGTTCGGAAAGTTCAATTACGGTGCTAACGTAGCGCGCGGTATCAGCAGGGGAAACGGATCCGGTTCGGATTGCATCAAAAAGATTGCGGATATTGGTGTTCAAAAGTCCAAATTCTTCGTTAAAGCGGCTAAGCACTTCCGTATCGCCTACTGGTGATCCAGATGAAAGCCCCAACACCGGAACTTGGATAATCAGCGTATCTGCGCCAAGCTCGGTCATCGTGTACAAAAGGGAAGCTGCCGCTTCCGGATCAAGGACATCGCTGCCAGGAATTTGGGCAAATTCCTGCTTACCTGCCAGAGTTTTACCAGATGTGCCGATACTATCAATAATCAGGATCGTCTGAGAAACATCCCTAGGAACAAGGAACGATCGTAAGCGTAGAAGAAAGTCGTACAGCGATCCAAGGCGCGGACCTGACAGGACAAGGTACAATAAGGTTATAAAAGCAGCACCCGACAGGAACGAGGTGAGGAAGCGCAACCAGGGAGTTTTCCGGGAGATGTAAGAAGCCATGTGTACTTTATTTTTCGGCAGAGTTAGTATACTATTGTATCGAAACTGTGTTAAAACTATATATTTTTGCAGGAGAAGATCGTGAGATTCGTAACAAAGCTAGTGGTACTATGTGTGGTTGCAGCGCTTGTCGTAAGCTGCGGTACGCCTCCAACGGAAGAAATGAACCGTGCAAATGAAGCGGTTGCCCGTGCGGAACGTGATGCCGATGCGGTTGCCTATGCGGGGAATACCCTTATCCGTGCGCGGGATGCACTAAGCCGGATGCAAAATGAGGCTGATGCCCGCCGTTACGATGCGGCAAAGAGTTTTGCAGAAGAGGCAGTTAACGCCGCCGAACGCGCCATTGCAGACGGCAGAAATGCAGCCGCACGCACGCGGGACGAGGCTTTAACCTTAGTAAACGGACTGCGTACCCCGCTTGAGGAAACTTCAAGCACCTTAAGCGCCGCGCAGCGCAGGAGCGATCTGGCACTTGACTTCGAAGCACTAGCGGGAAACATGGATTCTGCGCGGCAGAACTATGACAATGCCCAGCAGAACATTGCCCAGGCAAACTACAACGATGCTATTGCCCAGGGAAGAACAACCAGAACTCTGCTTTCGGATATCAACCATACGATCAACACCGCAACACAGGCAACGCGGAAAAAGTAACGCGCACAGTGCAGAGTTTCCCCACTCTGGAAGCTCTGTACTGTTAATGGTTTCGCCAAGTACCGAAGTACCTGCTTGCTGAGCAAGCTGCTTTGCTACTCAGCCTTGACGATTTCTTGACAAAATCCAGAGAGTTCTTATATTATAGATGCATACAATTCCATACTACGCATGTTCATTACCATGAATAGTGCGTAAAGGAGGCAAAACAATGGTAAAAAAACAATGTTCGATATACCGCATGGTACTTATGGCTATCCTCATTTCATCAACCCTTGTTTTCTTTGGGTGCGAACTTCCTACTCGCGAAGATTTGCTCCAAATGCCCGTTGCCGAAGATTATGAAGTTGGCAAGCTCTTCCAGTCAGTTAGTCAGGTAAAGTCTGTTACCATCCTTCCGAAGCCGGGGAAGTCAAGCGGCGGTATAACCATTTTCTACGACGGGGGTTCTACTATCCCGCAGGAAGAAGGTTCGTACGCGGTAACCTTCCATGTTGCACAGGTTCCCGGTTGGCATTCGGTACGTTTATCGGCGGGAACACTTGAAGTAAACAACAATAAAACTCCCACAGAAGACCATTACAACATTTACAATATCGAGCAGATAAGCGGGAGTGTTACCAATGTTAGGATAGAACCTATCCTGCTGGAAGATGGTACAAAACCGCCTGACGGGATACACAACATCCGCTACCTTGGCAACAGCAGAGATATCAACTCGTCAGAAATTGACGTAAGGGCTCTGCCGCAGGAAGTTGGCGTTTACCGCGTGCTCTTTGATGTTGCCGCGACGGAAGGCTGGAATCCTGCCGAGCTGCTTATGGCAGGGGAACTGCAAATTTTTGAAACGTACAGAACTCCGGTAGCCGAGCAGTATGAGCCTGAACCTTTACTGCAGAATAAAGATTACATCAAACCGGTTACGATAAACTTAAAGCAGGGCGCATCTTCAGGCGAGATAACTGAAGTCCGCTACGACGACAGTACCGAATTACCAACTGAACCTGGTTCATACACCGTAACTTTTGATGTGGCAGCTGCAGGCATTTGGCTTAAAGCTACTGATCTTTACGGAGGGGAACTTCAGATCACCGATCCGGATCCGGGCGCCCTGTGGACTTTAGTGGATGACAGCACCTTTGGCACGTCCAATGTTCGCCATGTTGCGTTTGGTGGGGCAGGCAACGATGCCAAGTTTGTTGCCGTTGGGGATCATGGCAAGATGGCGTACTCTACCGATGGTGTTAGATGGACTGAAATAAACAGCACAGCCTCTACCTTTGGTACAAAAGGTAGAATTAACGATGTTATGTGGTGGGGCAATTCCTTTGTGGCAGTCGGTTGGGATGGTACAAAGGGTAAGGTAGTACAGTCTACTGACGGCATAACATGGGGACCAATGCCTATGACCGGGCGTCTAAATAATTTTGAAGATGCAACAGCAGCAGAGGTTTCTGCTGTTGCCCCCCATCGTACTACGGGTATGCTTTTAATAATGTCTGTCACTGGAGCTGGCGCAGGGGGAAGAGATGATAGAGCTCCATCGGGTAATGTCTGGTGGGGTAGCAACCCTAACACCAACAACCCTACCCGTAACTTTACCAATCCTCGTGGCGCTGCACGATTAGGGGATTCTACAACTTCATTAAGCAGCGGCGTATGGTTTGAGGTTGGTGATGCTCCTGACCCTCTCGATAGAATGCTAACTATCGGTAATGCGGATGGAGGTGGGACTTGGAATCGCCTGTGGAATACCGCCAATTATCCCTTTGGTACTTCCTATATCAACTTCAACGGCGTTAAAACATTTCCTTCCTATAGTAATCCTACTATAATTGTGGCTTGGGGCGATGGGGGAAAACTTGCATTTTCAACGTCTGCCTCTAACAATGCTCCAGCTAACACTTGGAAAAAAGCTGAAGGGGAAGCACTGGGCGGAAGGGATATCTACGATCTTACGCTTAACAACGATGCTACCAGGTACGTAGCCGTAGGAAGTTTAGGTAGTATATCGTACTCAGATGGTCAGGGTAATGATTTCATGAAAATATGGAAAGATGCCAACAGGGTGTTTGGAGCTACCCGCATTAATTCTGTCGTTTACGGAAAACTTAACGGCAAGGATGTTTTTGTTGCGGTAGGGGAAGCCGGCAAGATCGCCTTTTCAAAGTAACGAACAACAAAGCACAAACGAACGAATAAAAAAAGCGTCCGGTATAAAGCCGGACGCTTTTTTAGCATACGGGCGTAAACCTAAAACTTTCCCCCTCAGTTTCTACGGTACCAATGCCATCAAGATGCACGCCGCCTATAGGCATTTTTTTCTGTGCCGCATATTTTAGAAGCTCGCAGCGGCTGGCAATGGCGGCAGCTCGATCCACATCGTACATCACAAACATTTGCGGCAGCGGAAACTGTACCACAGGCACATGGACAATATCCCCAATAATACAAAAGCGCTGCCCTTTACTTTCAATTCGAAGTGCCGTGTGCCCCGGAGTATGTCCGTAGGCGGCAATTGGTGTAATACCGGGAAGCAGCTCGTAAAGGCTCTCGTTCAAAGGTGCGGGATTAAATGTTTGCAGCCGTTCCCCGTACGGCGCAACTGCGGTAAGGGCGTTCTCGCTTGCAATGGTCTTTGTAAAGTAAGCAAGGTCTTTTTCCGGGATATAAACGCGCGCTTTCTTAAAGACGGCTTTTCCATCCCGAGCCAAGCCGCCAATATGATCGTTGTGCATATGGGTAATAAGCACAACATCAACATCGTCAAGAGCAACACCACAATCGTTCATCCGCGTAAAGCAATCGCCGCCAAATCCGGTATCAACCATAATATTCATGTCAGGTGTTTTAACCAAAAAGGCATTGGTTACTATCGTAAATCCCGATTCAGGCACATAACGTTTCAGTATTGCTTCCGTTGCAGCCGGCAGCAGTTCGGCGCTTCCTGTCCGCGAAGCTTCGCGCAGCATACTTACTTCAAAGTTTCCAACCTTGCAAGTAATTGTTCCCTCTTTATCCATAGGATCCTCCATTAAAATTAACCTTCAATTAAAGTGCAGCAACGTAAACAGAACAGTTTTTACAGAAGCTAACTTTAGCAGGAATACCAGAGCTTGGCTAGACGAACGCTGCCGCTATTCAATGGTGAGTTTTTCCTGTTCGTAGCGCATAGTTGATTTAATGATCTCAATCGGTCGCCACTGTATCGAAAAGCTAATGGTATTGTAAAACTTAAAGCTCCGCGATGGAGCGTCAAAGAGCGGGTTTGTCTGAACGGTAAGGCGGGCTTCCCAGTCGCCTAAGTAATGGATAAGCGTGGTATTAATTGAACGCAGCTTAAAGCCAGATTGCCTGCGAAGATCGGCATTATCAAAACGAAACGAGTTAAGAAGATCAAGAAAGAAGTTTGTTTCATAGCCAGAATACAGGGGAACAGGAGGAGCTCTGAAAAAAGGCGAGTTCTGAAAATATCGATACAGGACAGCGTTCTCTGAGCTTGTACTTAAGCTAAAATCCATGAACTTAACAATGCGGGTTGAAATGCCAAGGTTAAAGCCTAAGCGCGAGTTTGTGTACTGTTGTAAATCAAATGCCATCGTGGAACCTGCGTTAAACGAAAAGGCAAGGCGGTTGTTCCACAAGCTGTTCCTTGCAAATGTCTGCTGATAGGAAAACTCAAGCCGCTGGGGTTCAAGACTTTTGTCCGGCTGCCGCTGCCACAGAGTACCTCCACCGGGCGTTCCGTACAGCTCGTTAAAGCGCCAGGGTTCAATGTACGTTACGATAAAGTTGGTACGCAGATTCCACAGCCGCAAGGTTGAGGTAAGCGAGGTGTACTGCCGCTCTTTGGGATCAAGGCGCGCCGTTTGCTGGAAGTTGATGTTGTTGGTAAAGGCAAAGGATTGAGAAAATTGAACTTCCTTGAAGTCCCGTTTTTCAGTATCCCAGGGTTCGTAAATCTCGTGGCTGATGCTTGTTGTAGAAATCCACACCCGAAACGAAGCATTGGCGGACGCCGTTGCAGCTCCCTGCCTTGGCAAAGATGAGCGCAGCGTCAGCGTTTGATTGTTGTCAAGGACGTTTGCCGCAAATGAAGTCGTTACCTGGTGTGTGCTTAGATCGCTTGGATTCCACTTCGTGTGTTCCCATTTTCGCCCTTCAATTTCATCATCGAAAGTGTTGCTGCTTAAGTGCCCGCCGACATCGTAGCGTACGCTGCTGTTACCCCAGATAACGCTTTGGAAAAACGGACGAACTGAAACGTTGTAATCCCAGGCGGAGGTAAAGCGCGTTTCCCGTTGAAGCCTGCGCTGTGCAGCTTCAATTCGATCAGGATCAGGTTCCCCGTTTGCATCGGTAAACTCCTCAGCTTCCTCGTTTAAGAAAAAATAGTTCCACAGTGATCCCGTTCCCGATAGACGAATCCCGGATGAGTACGCTCCGCCTTCCGCATGGGTCAAGTCAAAGGTAAGATCGCCGTTGCTTCTAAACGATGAAAGCACTGTAGAGATCTCGCTCCAGTCTATATCTTCCTGATCCTTCCAGTTGTCCTGGGTGGATCGAAACTGCATTTCCGCCGCAGTGTTAGGCGTTACGCGGTATCCTATGGTAAAGTTTGTCCCGCTCCCAAATGTGCGCAGTTGAAAGCTCTGCCCCAATGTTGGCGGCAAAAGCACGTGCGGATCGAGGGGAATTGTTCCCGTTGCCGTTTCGGCATCTTCAGTTTCCCAGGGGGAGATCGGCGTATCGGGAAACAGCTTGGCAGCCTCATCCTCGTTACCAGAAGTGTCTGATCCGGTATTGCGGTTTGCCCCGCCCAACGTTAACGGCGTGCCTCCCATCGATGCACTTACCGAGTACAGGGTAAAGCTATGGGGAAAGAAAAAGTTCCTGCCGGGATTTGCAGGCGTTAAAGGACCGTCGTAGCTGGGGGAAGCCCTGCTGTTAAACCTAAGCGAGCTTGACAAACTTGAAATTGACAGGGTGTTGATGTAGGGGGAAACAGCTGTAACCGGAAAGGTAATGTTACCGCTTATGCGCCACTCGTATGAGCCCATCGAACTATCGGTAGTGAATGTTTCCTCCGTGGGTGAAAAGTTTGAGGTAAGCATCGATATCCAGTCCATTGATTCCTCGCGCGGGAAGAAATCTCGTTCTATGTAGGAATCTGAATACATCGGTATATCCCAGTTAATCGATCCGCGCCACACCTGATGCGATCCTGTTGTCCTGAACCGATAGCGAACCGGTACATCGTAGGAAAAGAAGCGCCCCTTGTTCCACTCGCTTTCCCCATCGTAGTTTCGAAAGGGGGTAAACCCGTCGCCTGCCGGGTAGATATTGCGGGTCATTCCAATACCGGCAAAAAGGGTAATTGCCCCGCGCCTGCCGCTTCCCGGCAACGAAAAATCCGTGCCGACATACGAACCTAAGTTGGTGTAGGCATCGGCTAAGAGCGAGAGTTGTATTTCCTGTTCGTCCCGTCTGCGCTGTCCGGTGGATCGCAGGAACACACCTTCCCGCTTGGTTTCAATATTTGATGAATCACTCTGAAAAAGGCTCGTGATGGAACTTTCCGAAGTTGAAACTGCCTTGGGACGTCCTAAGATGTACGTGGTTGTCTGTAGAAAAGTCCCTTCCCTTGTTTTCGTTCCGATTACCGGATGAAAGATAAGCTGGTCTGCCGGGAAGTAAAAAAAGGGAATGTAAAATACCGGAACATGACCTACTCTCAAAACCGAGTTAAGAATGGCAAAATCGTTGCCCGGCAAAAGCCAGAGCTTTGATGCGTAAATTGACCACAGCGCATCTTCGTTGGCGGGGTTGGATATTTCCGCCTGGGAAAGCACGGTAGAGCCTTCGCTGTCGCGGGAGATCACCGTGCCTGCAAAACGGTACGCGGAAACGCTTCCTGCTGAGCTTCGCTCGGAAGCCCCGTCTACAAAAAAGCCCGACCAGTTATCAAGGTTGACGGTAATTGATTCGCCGCGGAAGGTTTCGATCGTGTCGCCTGTTTCCCGAATGTACTCGACACTTCCTGAAGCGGTAAGCACGTTTCTCGTGCGGTTGTACAGGATTTCCCCGGCGCTGATCCGGTGCAGCGCATCTCCATCACGCAAACTCAAAACCACGCCGCCGCTTAAGCGGGCGTATTCCTCGTCAACAGATTCCACCGTAAAAAACTCAGTCGTGGTTGCCGACTCAACGGTAATAAGCCTGTCGGTTGACTCTACCTTAACCGTAAAGGGAATTCCGTAATGTGAACGAAGCCGTGATGCAAGCTCCTCGATACCGCCGCCGTCGCTTAAGCCCAGTTCCCTAAGCCACGCCGCAAGTTCGGTAAGGGAGGAAGTTCTGATTTCCATGTCGAGGTAGGCAAGTTCTGGATCAAGGGGCGGCGTTTCGGGAGTTTCCGTTTCGCCGTCAGGAGGATCATCTGCAGCGGCAATTTCATCAGTATCAGGTTCGCTTTCACCTTCGGCAATATCAGCATCATCGGTGATCTCAGGATCAGCGCCGCTATCAGGTTCATCGGTAACAAGAGCGGTATTGTCAGGTGCAAGCGGCGTTTCATTGGGGATAACGGTGTTGTCCGTAAGCGGAATATCGCCACCTGCAATATCATCACCGACTTCAGGCATTTCCCCTTCAACGGTAATTTCGCTTTCGGTGTTTGTAGACGTATCTCGCGCAGGAATATTAATACAGGAAGTTACCACAAGGGAAACATACAAAACGAGTATACAAGCTGCTTTACCCGTTTGGGTTCCCCAAGGGAAATAAGGCATTACTTCTTCCTTGCAGATTTATTTGTCGATTTGCTCGGCTTCTTCGTACGTTCCGCAAGTTCCTGGATGTACATACCCGTGTACGAAGCTTTGCACGCTGCCACGGTTTCAGGTGTTCCTGTAACGATAACCTCGCCGCCGCGATCGCCGCCTTCAGGTCCCAGATCAATTAGGTGATCCGCCTGAAGCAGCACGTCAAGGTTGTGCTCGATCATGACAACGGTGTTTCCCTGATCGACAAGGCGCTGGATCACTTCCATAAGCTGCTTGACATCGGCAAAGTGCAATCCTGTTGTCGGTTCGTCAAGGATGTACAACGTTTTTCCAGTGGATCGTTTGGAAAGTTCAAGGGCGAGTTTTACGCGCTGAGCTTCTCCGCCAGAAAGCGTCAGCGCAGATTGCCCAAGCTTCACGTAGCCTAAACCAACCGAAAGCAGCGTGTCCATTTTTCGGGCGATCTGCGGAATGGGCGCAAAGAACAC
>Ga0131853_10008190_pt1 | contig 19017 bp, 15 predicted proteins | sample TergutLab28metaG_FD_92764 | JGI IMG/M metagenome (GOLD analysis project Ga0131853, IMG submission 92764) | Labiotermes labralis P1 segment gut microbial communities from Petit-Saut dam, French Guiana - Lab288 P1 (version 2) (version 2) | ecosystem: Host-associated > Arthropoda: Insects >...
ACTATTGAGGGTATAAATCCTGCACTTACCCCTGAAGATCTGGATGTTACATTAAATAGCGGCGTAGGTGCAGTTCCTATAAGATTTGTAGAAAATGACCCTCTTAACAATTTCCCACTGCTGGCCTCCAGCGAAACAGGGTATATAATGCCTTGGAGAGAAGGTGGAGTAATGGACAGCAGAAAATTAAATGTTACCTTTGGAAAAAACGGCCAAGGCAATACATCAACAAAAATCACTCTGCCTCTTCCTTGGCTTAGAGAAATGGGTGTCAGTGAAGAACACCGGCAAGTCAAGCTCTCTTTTGACGGTAAGAGCATAGTTATTGAGAAAGCGGAGTAATTGTTTAGTAGTTTTTGCAAGCACAAACAGCCGACTTTTTAGTCGGCTGTTTGTGTTATTTTTATGTTATTGGTCTAATTGCAACCATTAAAGCAAAGCTATCAGGAGAATCCCAGCCAAACATTATCATTATCATAAGGTTTTCTTCTTCATTAGTAAATAGCCATCCATCATTGTTGCCAAATAATCTGGATAGAGCGTTTTGATCCATTATTCTCTCAAATCCAGATTCTGTCAGTGCATCTGTATAAATATCCATCCGTCTTTCAAGGATTTCTATATCAGGGTTGCCTAAATCATATGTAAATGCGGTCATATCCTCGTTTTCCACAGAATCTATTAATTCAGCCCATGTAAATATTGAGCGAAAATCGGGGATTTGTGGATAGTCAGGATAAAAGCTTATAGCAATTTGCTCATTTTCTATTGAGATGTTCTCATCAGATTCAAAAACAATTTCATTTGTGTTAAAAGAAAACGCAATAATCTCTGAGCCTGTAAAAAACTTCAATATAAAGGCATTATCAGAATCAGCAAGCCTTTCCGCAATAGAAAAAGTCACCTCTCCGGTTATTGACGAAAAAGGATTTACTTGTGTGCTTAATCTATCTTGGACAGTTAAAAAGTCACTTCTGACAAAAGTAAATGAATCATCATATACAAGCCTTGTATCCATGTCATCGCCCCATGGATACAAGCGAAGGAACACATCGGGCTGAGCACCTGTATTTTCGGCTGTAAGGGTAGCGGAAAGATATACATTACCATCAGCCGGAACATAAAAGCCCGAACCGAATGTTTGAGGCATTCTATCTGTAAATACAAGCGAATTCAATACAACTTCCCAATTGCCTATAACCGCTGTTTCACCTACAGCAAATATATTGTGCGCCTCTAATATGAGCGGCCCACTTTCTTCTTCCGTATCATTCAGCAAATCATCGAACAAACCATCAAATAATCCGCCAAAAGCCCAACCCAGATTTCCGTATAAAAAATCTCCATCAGGGTCAATTATGTGAAGCACGGTCTTATCACTGCCGTTTAGCATGATATTATATGTATTGCCGGTTGTTGATGTTACTTCATATTCTTCAAGTGAAAAACCAGCCATTTCCTCTAATAAATGTAAATCCTCATCATTAGGCAAAGCAATAATAGATGCAAGTTCTACCCCTGCCTCCTCTATAATTCTGTTAATTTCAGCAGCTTGAGCTGTAGTTGTTCGAGTAACTGATTGTAATTGGGAGCCGGAATTCGTCCCACAGGCAACAAAAACGCTTATAAGTATAAATATCGCACTTAATGTTTTAATTCTAATTTTCATTAGCATAGTCCTTTCTGTTTTTTACAAATCATAACCTTTTATGAATAATATAGCAATGCGCCAAACAACAAGAAAAACCGACATTTGACGTCGGTATGTTCGATTTTTGATATTCTTATAAGGAAAGAGCAGTAAAGATTACATTATTGAACTCATTTCAGGAGGTTGCGCCGCCTATAGAGGCGGGGGTCTAAGTAACTTTTCGATATAGTCAATAAACTTTAAAAGCAAGTTTAGCGTTTGGTTTTTCATGTTGATTGACTATATACTTCTCCCGGGTCAGGGTCGTTGTCTAATGTTATAAAATAGTCATAAAAGGGCATAAGAAATTTGTAACCGCCTATAATGCGCTTAGAAAGGTTAGATGAAAACAATTCCTCACCGTTTTTCTGACTATGTATAAGTGAAAAGGATTTTTTATTATACCATACAGCCGTTTTAGGAGATGGCGACACTTTTTTACGCTTATACTCATCTCCATCAAGAATAAATTCATTCTGTTTTTCAAGGGGGGCAATTAGCTTTTCAAACTTTTTAGGGTCACGGTCAATACGTGCCCTAAATTTAGTCATAGTTATTGACTTTGCCTGATAATATCCCAGGCCATAACTCCAATTTTCGGGGGACAACTCAAACCAGAACACTGGCGTAGATGTCCATTCTTCACTGGGTCTTTCAATAGAAAACCACAGATTACACCTGTAAGGCTCTCCACCCTTTACCCGTCTTGCATCTTTATAAATACGCGAAACTTTATGGAGAAAGCCATGTTCGCTATAGTCTGCCGTAATATTTTCGAACACATCCTTAGCTAATGCTTTCATAGGGTTTTGAAAGTCTCTGCGGAAGTTTTCTTTATTTTCTTCAAACCAAGCCTTTTCATTGTTCAGGCGGAGATTCCACATAAAATCAATTGTACGGTTAGTAAAACCATTAAACATTTTTATTCAACCTTTCTATATGTATCATGCATATCTTATAAATACAGAAAGCCCTTGTCTGTAAGGCAGTAGGAAACATCTGTGTATTCGGGGATTCACAGCAATAAACTACCTCCTTTCAAAGTGATGGTAATCTATTGGCAAAGTCCAATCTCCTCCCCACGTCCATCCGCGGCTTTTAAAAGCTTGGTAAACAGCGTCGCCATTGACAATCATACCGGGGCGTATATCACTACGATCTAAGTACTCTCTGCCCGCTTCAGGCAATACATTATTACCTCTGATATATGGGTTTTGTATTGGGTTAATATCTATAGCCATACCAAAACCATGCCTGGAAATTACATTTGTACCGGCTATGTACCTAAAATTAAAGGAGCTGCTGTTATTAGCGGCTAACGACAGATAATCGTCAGCATCAAAATAATCAATTAATTGAATACTGTAAATAGGAAAAGCACTTTCATAAATCTCCTGAAAAATATCCAAGACCTCATCGGCTATTTCCTCTGCTACAATCATGTGTCCTACCCTGTCTTTCCCTTCAAAATCAACATGAGTAATGGTGAGATATGCAAGGAAAGAGTGTGTAAACGGCGTATTCTCCTTGAAAGTTACTCCGCTTATAAACTCAATAATATGCTCCGGTAAAGCTTCTCTCTTGAATACGGGAATAAACCGAGGTTCGTAGTTATAATCCAAGCCGGTATAGTCCTTATCGGTCTCATCATCTTTAGAAACATAAGTAATTGCAGCCGCACTGTTGAGCGGCGCAACGGAAATATCATTAAAATCAGGTTCAGATAATGCCTTGGTAATATAATGGTTAACTTCCGGCTCTTGCAGTTCTTGTGTGTATAAAACCCCTTCCGGATTTGCTGAGCTTTGAGCTAAAATCAGCCACCCGGCAATTAGCACAAAAATTACCATAGTAAATATAGAAAAAACGGCTGTTTTTCTGCTTATCAAGCTTTTCATTAAAAACATCACCCTATTCTGCAGTATTATAGTTTTGAAAATATGCTAGGAGCCCACGACGAAAAGTAGCAAAAAAAATTATTAACTCGTTGTATATGCTCGGCGTACAGACGCCCGAATTGCAATCAAATTCTTCATATCTTGCAACACATCTTCGCTTGTCACTTCAATGGCAAGCGATTTACCCTTACAAGCGGAAGCTGTCTGCTTATAAATGTTCTGCGTGTATTTGGTGCACAAAGGCATTAACAGCTCTGCCTCACTCATTTCACGTGGATTTATCGGTATTAGTGATAGAAAATACCCCTGCTTGGGATAAAGTGTGCACAGTGCTTTTCCGCTTTTTTATACTCATTTACAGGCCGCTTCACAAGGCGGGTAAATAAGCGCTGAAAATAAAAGGGCGAAAGAGCGGCAATCTTTGACAATTCAGCGGTTGAATGGCTTTCGGTTAAATTTTCTTCTATATAATCCAAAACTATAATCCAAAACTTTTTGTATTAATTCCCAAGCTCATTCTAAAGGATAAAGCTTTTTTCTGCTTGTCGTAGAATGTCTTTTTTTCTGTTTAGAGCGTGCTCACATTAAAAAGGCTGTCCATTGTTTACGGACAGCCCTTTAGGAACCATTTCTTTGACTATATGAGGCTGTATTCAGTAATTAGCTTGCAATGAGTTACCAAAGCAACTTATGAAAAGTCTTAGAGTTATTGTAAAAGCCCTCGTCTCTGCTAACCTCACCTTTAAAGGCCGCAGCTATTTTTTCAACATATACCTTAAAAACATCTATCGCCGCTAAAAGTTCTTCATCATGATAGCTTTGATATGACGATACGGAGATTTGGGCTTTAACAAGAACATCATTAATTTTACTATCTTTAAGTACTCTAACCTCATCCATAGGTTTTTTAATGTTTGCTTCTATCTGCGAAATGCACACCGCTACAGCCTCTTGATTGAAGCCTTCCGGGTTTATATTCTTAATCTTCCCAATAAATTCATAAACCATTAGCTTTGCACCAGTCCTTGTAGTAGACTTCTTTCGAAAACAACTTAGTTTTTCTGGGCGAGCGCGAAATATCAGGCTTCAATGATTTTCCGCGAGCCTGAAAAACTGATTTCGAAAGAAGGCTAATTATCCTTCCTTTTCATCATTCTCTACTACTCTGATAATAGCAAGATTCAAATTATTTAAACCTAAAAGATCAAGCACCTCGTCATTATCTAACATTCGTAAAACGGGGCGCATTGTATTAGTATTATCAATTACTACACCTGTTCTGCCATTATTCAGTTCTATACATGTATTTATAGGATAGAAGTCAATCTTATCCACAAAAGTGCGAACAACTGTATAGTCAAAATGCCTTCCTACTTGGCTCATTATAAGCTCTATAGCATCTGTCGGCGACATAGGCTTTCGATAAGAGCGGTAAGATGTCACCGCGTCATAAACATCAGCTACAGCAATAATACGGCTCATAAAAGGAATCTCATCCCCGAGAAGCCTGTTGGGATAACCTGTCCCGTCCATCTTTTCATGGTGAGAAACTATGATTTTGCGCAAGTTTTCATCACCGATTTTCTCCATCATCAAATATCTATAACCATCAGAGGGATGGTTTTTAATCTTTTTAAATTCATCGTCGGTTAGTTTGCCCGGTTTATTGATAAGTTCATTAGGCGTGTTAATTTTGCCTAAATCGTGCAGCATAGCGGCTCGGCCGAGAAGCTTCAGCTCTTCATCAGAAAAGCTCATGCATTGGCCAATGGCTATTGAAAGCACTGCAACACTAAGTGAATGATGATATGTGTACTCATCATGGGCTCTCAACCCCTCTATATGAATCAGAGAATAATTATCATCAGACAATGTATCAATAAGCTTGTCAACAACTTCATCAACTTCCTTAATGACCAGATGGGCTGTAGTCATGCCTTTTCCGACATCTTCCAAAGAGTCGAAAGCGGCAAATATTTTTTTGATTGACATTAAAGCCTCGTCGCGTAGCCCACCGTCAATAAGCGGCTCTACATCGACCGGGTTAACAGGCATTAACATACGCTTATCATGCTTATCACGCTTGTATCCGCAGTACTCTGCTGCTCTTGGGTGCTTTAAAGGGTCAAAATTGACTTTCAAAGTATTGATATCATGCATGGCAATAATCTCTAACATGCGCTTTGTAAGCACTTTTCCGGGTAGAGAAATAATCACGCCATCATCAGATATTATATGCTCAAGAGTTATCATACCCTTTTCTAAATATTCATAAGAAAGACTAGCTTCCATAACCAAAAAACTCTCCTAACAGTCATGACTTATAACGCTTAGATTTCAAAAGTCACATTGGCTCATGACAATTAACTCATCGGCATATTTTATCTATAAACTTAGGCCTATCCCTAATTAAATACGAAATGAATTTTGGAGATTTTTTTTCATAGTGCAAGGAGGTGCCGACGACGCATACTGAAAGGAGTCTGCTAGAAGGCACTGACGAAGCAATCTGGAAAAAAGCTCCAAAATTCATGAGATTTTTAATTTAGGGATAGGCTCTTATATCTCAGGCCAAAATAGCCGGTCATTTTAAGAGTAATTTTACACCGTATCTACTAACCTATATATTAATAGATTTTGAAGTTTGAACACGGTTTTTGCAGCACCTGTATATTGAACAGTACGCGGAGCAAGCCGCAGAACGCCGGGCACCAAACAAGCAGAGTCTGCCATACTGGTTTCTTTATAGTCAATTTCCAGTGTAATTTGCTCGCCAAGATTAAGAGGCTTGATTTCAGCCGCTCTTGAAAGGGCTGAGCTTACTCCGTCATAAATTATCTTTTCACAAGCCTTTGGATGATAAGATATTGCACAGTGTCTTGAAAGCCCCTCTTTAACGGCAATGCCCTCTACATTTGGAACAAATTCTTTTACCTCACGGCAAACTGCGCTATCACCTATAACAGCTATAAGGGGAATACCGTAATGGCCGGCTATTGTGGCATTGATTACTGTTTCAGTATTCATGGTTTGACCATTTAAGCGAAGGTTGTATATTTTTCTGCCGTTATAACAGTGGTTAAGCACCCCGTCAATATTAAGCCCTGCACCGGCGTGGCCAAAGGAAATATACGCATCATAACCCATTTCAATACCTTCCATTTGAAGGCTGTTTCGCATAGCCCCTGATATAAGCCTGATACGTGGGTCTAAATCTTCTATAATAAGATTTTCCATATCGGCGTGGCCTTCACAGATGGTAACATCACTACAGCCAAAATCGAAGCAAGCTCTTACAGCGGCGTTTATTTCATTGGCAAAGCGCTTTCTGGCAGCAGCAAAGTCATGACCGCTGCGCATTGTAGAAATACCTGTAACTATATCAGAAATGCCTTCAATATCCGCCGAAACGTAGACTTTTTTCATATTATTCACTCCCCGGGGTTTTATAAATTGTAGCCGAGCACTAACGGTGCTTTGCTTAAAGAGCACTCGTAAGCTTTAAAAGCACTCGCAAGCTATAACTTTTCGCAGTAGCAAATCAAAGTTCCTACCAGTAATGGGCCGCCATGCGGCAAGCTATGTGTTTTTAAAGTTTACACTATAAAATGATAACATAAAAAGCCATGTAAAGCAAGAAACTTGCTTGATTTAAGTTGCTTAGAAGTTTGAGCGGTATGCCGAAATCTTCATACATTGCCGCATAGCGACCCATTACTGGTTGGAACCTTGCTTTGCTACTGCGAAAAGTCATACATTGCCGCATAGCGACCCATTACTGGTTGGAACCTTGATTCGCTACTGCGAAAAGTCATACATTGCCGTATAGCGACCCATTACTGGTTGGAACCTTGATTCGCTACTGCGAAAAATCATAACATAAATCAGAGGATTGCTACACATGCAATCCCCCTGATTTATATTTACTTCTTCCCCTCGTACTTTAATACAGTTGCGCCGAGAGGCGGCAAAGCAAGCTCTATGCTGTGTTCTCTATTGTCGTAAGGTACAGGCTCAGACTTAATCTTAGCGGTATTTAGCACCCCCGAGCCACCATAAAAATGTTCGTCAGTATTTAGTACTTCCTTATAGACTCCTTTATGCGTCACCCCTACTCTAAAATCATGCCTTACAACCGGTGTAAAATTAAGAACGAATAAAAGCAACTCACCTTCTGCACTACCTCTCCTGACAAAACTTATTACACTTAAATCAGGCCGCTCACAGCTAATCCACTCAAAACCCATATAATCAAAATCATTGTACCAGAGGCTGCTGTTTTCTAAATAAAAATGGTTAATATTTCGAACAAATGTTTTAATTTTGGCATGATGTTCATAGTCCAGCATAAACCATTCCAAACTCTCCGCTTCCGTCCACTCTCTAAACTGGCCAAATTCGCCCCCCATAAACAACAGCTTTTTACCGGGGTGACCAAACATAAATGCATAAGCCAGCCTTAAATTGGCACATTTTTGCCACATATCACCGGGCATTTTATTAATTAGAGACTTTTTACCGTGTACCACTTCGTCATGAGAAAAGGGCAACACATAATTCTCACTATAGTTATACATAATGCTAAAAGTGACATTATTATTAAAATACCTTCTGTGTATGGGGTCTTTTGACATATAATCCAAAAAGTCATTCATCCACCCCAGATTCCACTTATACACAAAACCCAGGCCACCGCCTTCAGGAGGCAGAGTAACGCCCGGCCACGATGTTGATTCTTCAGCTATCATGAGAACATTGGGGTTTCTTTTAAGTATAACCGAATTCATATGTTTGATAAATTCAACAGCCTCATAATCTTCGCGCCCGCCGTATTTATTAGGTATATAAGTTTGTCTGTTTGCACCATAGTCTAAATAGAGCATAGAAGCCACCGCATCAACCCTCAGACCGTCTATGTGGAATTTTTCAATCCAAAACAAGGCATTGGCGATTAGGAAGTTTCTAACTTCATTCCTGCCATAATTAAATATATAAGTACCCCAATCGGGATGGTCGCCTTGCAGCGGGTTTTCATGCTCATAAAGAGCGGTGCCGTCAAAGCGGCCAAGGCCGTGAGCATCCTTCGGAAAGTGAGCGGGAACCCAGTCTAATATGACTCCAATCCCCGCTTCGTGGCATTTATCGACAAAATACATAAACTCAGCCGGATTACCGTAGCGGCTTGTAGGCGCGTAATAACCTGTCACCTGATATCCCCAAGAACCGTCAAAAGGATATTCGCAAACCGGCATAAGTTCTATATGTGTATAACCCATGTCTTTAACATAGGGAATAAGCTGAGCCGCAAGCTCAGTATAGCTCAAATAACGGTTGTTTTCACCTTCTGCCCTCTTCCATGCACCTAAATGCACCTCATAAATATTAACAGGGTTTCTGAAAGGGTCAAATTTGCTTCTGTTTTCAAGCCAGAGTTCATCTTTCCACTCATATTTGTTCAAATCGTAAATATGTGCAGCAGTACTGGGCTTAAATTCGAAAAAATTACCGTAAGGATCAGATTTTTCAAAGGTTCGCCCGTCAGGAGTTCTTATTTCAAACTTATACTTGTCCAGCTCAAAAAGGCCCGGTATAAAAATCTCCCACACACCGGAGCGGTTTAAATTACGCATAGGATAACGTCTTCCATCCCACATATTAAAATCGCCTATAAGCGAAACTCTGGACGCGTTAGGTGCCCAAACACCAAAAGAAGCGCCTTTAACACCGTCTACTTCTTGAATATGTGCCCCAAGTTTATTATATATTTCATAATGAGTCCCTCTATTAAAAAGATATATGTCAAATTCACTTATGGTAGGCTTGAAGGAATAGGCATCAGATATACTCCACAGTTTGCCGTCATGGCTTTCAATTTCCAAGATATATTTAAACCACTCTGTCTTATCTGAGATCGCCCCTTCAAAAAAACCAGAAACGTGTAAGCGCTCAAGATCATATCTCTTATTATCATTCACATCAATACAAGCGATACTCTTTGCATCAGGAATAAAGGCCCTTACAACAAGCAACGGCCTATCGTCAATTTTTACTTCATGAAGCCCTAAAATGCTATGCGGATCCATATGCCGTGCTTCTATTATCAAATTTACATCGAATAAACTCAGTGCACAACTCATAGTATTCCCCCTAAGTGCTCAGTAGAAAAGCAGCCGAAAACATTTTCGCAAAACTTGTTGCCGCACACCCTAACAAAAACATGAGAAACACATGTTCTTATATTATAGCTAAATCACTTTAAAGAGGAACAAGGCAAAGTAAAAAGCAACGGATTCAGTGCGTTTCGAGCCGAGACTTTGTGACTATTTTAAAGTAGATTTAGTAAAAAAGCAACATAAGTAAAATTATAAAGTTTAAGTAACTTTTAGTCAAGCAAAGTACGCGATATTACTGCAAAACCTCATACAGCTCAGCTGCCTCTTCTTTTCTCGGGTTGTCTTTTATAGTCTTTATTTCAAGTTTTGTTAGCTTGTCACCAAACTTTATTTCAATTATATCTCCTACTTTGACTTCATAGCCGGCCTTAACAACTTTACCGTTGGCTAAAACCCTGCCGGCATCACAGGCTTCATTAGCCACCGTACGCCTCTTTATTATCCGCGCGTTTTTTAGGTATTTATCAATACGCAAATTATAGCCCCTTTCTAGCATTTGTGATCAAAAATTCTGTATAGTTAAATATAAAAAAGCATCCCAAAGAGGATGCCTTTTGCTTAGAGCTTTTGGCCCTATTATTTATTAACAGCATCTTTTAATGCTTTACCAACTTTAAACCTAACAGCTTTTGAGGCAGGAATAATCATAGTTTCACTTGTTCTTGGGTTTCTGCCTTCTCTTGCTTTTCTCTCTGCAACTTCCAAAGTCATAAAGCCAACCAGCTGAACTTTGCCACCCTCAGACAATTCTTCTAAAACGACTTCCTCAAAGGATTTTAAGAATTTTTCGATATCTTTTTTTGTAAGATCAGATTTTTTTTGAATAGCAGCTACCAATTCCGTTTTATTCATCTAAACTTCCTCCTTAAATATTAAATCAATAAGAGATTATTTTTAATGAGCAGGCATTATGCCTGTTTATCGTCTCAAACATATTTATATATGTTTTAAGCGAGTTTGTCAAGGTATATTCAGCATTTTATTAAAATATGCCCTATTATTACGAGGGTTTATTCATTTCAAACAATATTTTACTATACACCTCTCTCCATGTTATTTAAAGCTATTCGACAATTTCTTTTAATAACTGAGGGACCACGCCAAAAAAAAGAAGATTCCTTAAATTCTAAAGAAAATCGCTCCTTACTCATTTCAAGAATTTGCCTCAGAACCACCTCTTTTGACTTTTTGCGCTCCGGCAGGTTAAAAGGCGTATTCTTTGGGCACACACTTTGGCAAATGTCGCAGCCGTATATTGTGGTACCTATCATCTTTTGCTCCCACTCATTCAGTTTGCCTTTCTTCTGAGTCAGATAAGATATGCACTTTTTATAATCAAAGCTGCCATCTGTGCTCAAGGCTTTTGTAGGACAGCTATTAATACAATTATGGCAGTTTATACATAATAAATCTGTAGATTTTGCTGTGTTTTTGATAAGTTCCAGATCGCTTACTATTAACGCTAAATTAAAAAAGCTACCGAAGCGGCTGTTAATAAGGCAATTATTTTTTCCTATTACTCCAAGGCCGGCTTTGAGCGCAAAAGCCCTTTCAAGCAACGGCCCTGAGTCTATGTGGATTTTATATGAAAAATTTTTTATTTCGAGCAATTTCGATATAAGTTCATCGGCAATTAGTCTGAGGCGCTTATGATAATCTATTCCGCAAAGAGAAGGCGCCATTATCAAATCCAATCCCTCAAAAGCCGCTGTTCGCTCAACCGCAACAGCCAATACTATCAGCGATTTTGCACCGGGCAAAAACCTGCCGGGACTTATCCGCTCAAGGGTATTTCCTTTAAAAAAGGGGATATTGCTAATATCCCCCTCAATGTTATCTAAATTATCTGCGGCGCAAATGCCAAAAGCTATATTTTCAGATAACGCGAACTCTTCTATAGCTTCATTTAACTTACTCATAACTTACTCACCAAACCGCTCCCTAGCACTTTTTAAACTCTCAAAAGTACCTATGTCAACTATCTCACCCTGAATTTTATAAGCATATACATCTTTTATTTTATGGAGCCATTGGAGAAAGTACCCCGGTGCATCAGGAGAATTTTTTAAATTTAAATACTCCTCAAACAAAGATACTGTTTCTTTTGTATAGATATATATAGCATAGATGGCCAAATCAGACTTAGGTTCCGGCGCCTTTTCAACCAGCTCTGTTATTACGCCGTACTCGTTTGTAAAAGCTGTTGCAAAACCTTTAAGCAACTCTATATCATGGGTAATGTCTGCACAAACACAGTCATGGCCTGCTTTACGGTAAAACTCATAAAAATCTGCCAAATCAAAGGTAAAAAAGTTATCGCCGGCTATAATTAATATATCATCATCAATATTTTTCTCTCTTATAACAAAATCAATGTCACCTATAGCGCCTAATCTTGTGTCATTATCAGTTGTGCCGTCATTAATAATTTCGACGTTTTCGAGTTTTTTCAACTCTTTCCATTTTGCAAAATCCTCATAAAATTTCTGATTAGTCACTACAAATATTTTATCAATAACATCAATCTCACTTAAAGAGCTGACAATATGGCTTATAATAGGTTTTCCGGCAATATGAAGAAGGGCTTTTGACTTATCTTTGGTAAGCGGATACAACCTCTGTGCGTATCCCGCAGCAAGAATTATTGCCTTCATAAAGCTCCTCCAAACAGTTTGTGCTGGTAGTATAAAAAATCTTCAGGCGGCGGCGCGCTAAACTCAGTGCCGTTATGCAGCTTAAGCTCTCCTTTTAAACCAAAAAACTTTATGCCCTGGGAGTGAAGCATTTGAAACGATGGCTCTTTATCCTTTTTGCCTCCATATTTGCCGTCGCCTAAAATAGGATGGCCTGTGTCAGACAAATGGGCACGTATTTGATGGCTGCGACCTGTGATTAATTTTATTTTCAATAAAGAATAGCCGTTTTTCGCGCATATGGGAGTATATTCGGTTAATACAGATTTTTCTCCACTGTCACTGATAGTGGCAATGTTATTTTTCTTGTCCTTCGTAAGATATCCCTCTAAAGCGCCTTTTGAGTTAATTTCACCAATTACAATAGCTTTATAGAATTTTTCCGACTCTCTGCTTGAAATAGCTTTATTAAGCTGCTGTGCAGCCTTAAGAGTCTTTGCGCAAACTATAATACCCGTGGTATTTCTGTCCAGCCTGTTGCAAAGGCCCGGGGTAAATACTGATTCTACAGAAGTATCATACTCACCTTTTTTATACAGGTAAGCCAAAATACGGCTTAGCATAGTGTCATTGTCTGAGGAGGCGCCGGGGTGAGTCAATAAACCCCGCGGTTTATTGCAGATAAGAATATTTTCATCTTCAAACACAATGTCAATATAAGCCGAGTGAAGCTCTACCTTTTTTTCAGAGCGGAACTTATTTATGGTTTCGTCAGCCATAAAAATTTGTATAGTGTCAGACTCTGCTAATATTTCTAAACCCTGAGCTTTAGCGCTGTTCAGCTTAATATTTTTCTTGCGCAGCATTTTATAAATAAAACTTTTAGGCGCAGCGTTTAAATACTTTGCTAAAAACTTATCTAAACGCTGGTTTGCCGAGTCCTTATTAACAATTATTTCTTTCAAAGGCTTATCCTCATTGGGCGTGTTGAAATTCATGCAAGGCTTTACATTTTCTATGAAAATGTAAAGCCTTGCAATGCCAGTGAGAATTTTTTCATTAATCAGCACGCCCTCATTCTATTGCTGTCTTAAATACGCATTAATAAAGCCGTCTAAGGCCCCGTCCATCACGGCAGCGGCGTTACCTGTTTCATGGCCGGTTCTGTGATCCTTAACCAAGTTATAGGGATGGAAGGTGTATGAGCGAATCTGACTTCCAAAGCCTATTTCCTTCACTTCTCCCCTTAGCCCTTTGTATACTTCAGCCTTTTTTTCCATCTCAAGAAGCGTAAGCTTTGATTTCAGCATTTTCATTGCATTATCCTTGTTTTTATGCTGAGATCTTTGATCTTGGCATTGAACTACGACACCTGTAGGTAAATGAGTTATACGAATGGCCGATTCGGTTTTATTAACATGCTGACCACCGGCACCACTTGCCCGGTAAGTGTCTATACGCAAGTCTTCAGGGTTTATGTTAAAGTCCACCGTATCGTCAATCTCAGGCATAACATCACAAGAAGCAAAGGATGTATGCCTGCGCCCGGAGGAGTCAAAAGGCGATATGCGAATGAGTCTATGCACACCCTTTTCACTTTTCAGATATCCATAAGCGTTTGTGCCATTAATTTCCATCGTTATAGATTTTGTACCTGCTTCATCACCGGGCAGGCTATCCATAATTTCTACCGAATAACCCCGCCGCTCAGCCCAGCGAATATACATCCGGCTAAGCATTTCCACCCAGTCACAGGATTCTGTACCTCCCGCTCCTGCATGAAGGCTCATTATAACATTAGACCCGTCATGCTCACCGCTCAGTAATGTTGCCAGGTTCACCTGCTCAAATTTAGCAGCAAAGGACTTAAACTGACTCCCAACATCACGGTAAATTTCTCTGTCTTCTTCCTCATTGCCAAGCTCAGCCATGAGGCAAATATCCTCATATTCAGCACAGAGATTTTCAAATTCGCTAATCTTATTTTTAAGCAGCTTAATACGCTGCAATACTTTTTGCGAGTTTTGCAGGTCACTCCAAAAATCCGGCTTTGCCGAATCAGCTTCTAAACCCTCAACCTCTTTTTTTAGTGAAGCAGGGTCAAAGTGAAGCCCCCATTTCCTCTAATTTAGCGGCATAGTGCGCCATTTCTTGCATTAACTGTTCAAACTCAAGCATACCTAAACCCTCTTTCCTTAAGCTGTTATCTATTACAGCAATGTTTATATTTTTTACCACTGCCGCAAGGGCAGGGGTCATTTGGCTGTACTTTTTTTGACTGACGCTTTTTAGGTGTGGATTTTGCCGACACATCCATATTAGTAAACATTTCTTTAGAAACTTGCTCGCGCTTTTCAGGCGCCAGAGCCACCCTTACATTGAAAAGGTTTTTAATGGTGTCGTTTTGAATATTGTTGCCAAGTTCTTCAAACATATCAAAACTTAAGAACTTATATTCGATTATCGGATCGCGCTGAGCATAGGCTCTAAGAGTGATACCCTGACGCATTTGATCCATATCGTCAATATGATCCGTCCATTTTTGGTCAATAATACGCAGTAGAATAACCCGCTCTACTTCGCGCATTGCCTGACCCAGCTCTTCCTCTTTTTTATTGTATATAGCTACAGCTTCATTATATATTTTTTCTTTCGCTATTTCTTTAGAAGGCACAAGAGTCTCTAAAGACAATATAGCGCGCTTAAAAATAGGATTAAACTGTTCATTTATCGCCGAAAGATCCCATTCAATAAAAGGCAGCTCACCTGCATTGCTATCCAGTGTACGCTCAATAAAGCTTCTAAGCATTGTAAAGATATGCTCTTTCATATCTTCGCCGCGAAGAACCCGGCCTCTCTCTGCATAGATAATCTCTCTCTGCTCGTTATTAACCCTGTCATAATCTAAAAGATGCTTACGTATGCCGAAGTTGTTTCCCTCAACTTTTTTCTGGGCATTTTCGATGGCTTTCGACAGCATGTTGTGATGTATCGGCTCATCCTCATCAATGGCTGATTGGAACATACCCATAAGTTTTTCAGAACCGAAAAGCCTCATAAGATCATCTTCCAAAGAGATATAGAAGCATGATTCACCCGGGTCCCCCTGACGGCCGGCACGGCCGCGTAGCTGATTATCTATCCTTCTGGATTCATGACGCTCGGTGCCTATTATTTTAAGGCCGCCAAGCTCTTTAACGCCAACCCCCAGCTTAATGTCAGTACCGCGGCCCGCCATGTTTGTGGCTATGGTTACTGCGTTCATCTGCCCTGCCTGGGCAACAATCTCTGCCTCTTTTTCATGATACTTGGCATTGAGAACCTGATGTGCAACCCCTTCTCTCTTAAGCATGGCACTAAGTTCTTCAGATTTTTCAATGGTTATTGTACCTATGAGAACCGGCTGGCCCTTTTTAGCGCTGGCGACAACCTCTCTCACAACAGCGCGGGTTTTAGCCTTCTCCGTACCAAAAACTTTATCGGCCATATCATCACGTATCATAGGCATGTTTGTCGGAATCTCTACCACGTCCATACCATAAATCTCACGGAACTCGCCTTCTTCCGTCATTGCCGTACCGGTCATACCGGACTTTTTATCGTATTTATTAAAGAAATTTTGGAAAGTAATGGTAGCCAAGGTTTTAGACTCTCTTTTAACATTAACATTTTCCTTAGCTTCAATAGCTTGGTGCAAACCGTCAGAATAACGCCTGCCGGGCATAAGGCGCCCTGTAAACTCATCAACGATAACAATCTCATCATCTTGCACAACATAGTTTTGATCTTTGAACATATTATAATTAGCTTTCAAAGCGTTGTTAACATGATGCTGTACTTCAAGATTTTCAGGGTCTGAGAGGTTTTCAATAGAGAAATAACGCTCAGCTTTAATAACCCCTTCCTGAGTCATAGTCACGCTTTTACCCTTTTCATCTACAACAAAATCCCCCTCTTCTTCTATATCCTGGCGTGTAAGAGGATTCAGTGCTTCTTTTTCATTTATTACCCGGCCTTTTTTCAAGGTTTTCACGAAGCTATCGGCCACTTTATATAATTGCGTACTTTTACCTGATGAACCGGAGATAATAAGCGGGGTTCTTGCCTCATCAATTAAAACCGAGTCAACCTCATCAATAATTGCATAATTTAGAGAGCGCTGAACCAAATTTTCTTCATACACCGCCATATTGTCTCTAAGATAATCAAAGCCAAGCTCGTTGTTAGTGGCATAGGTAATGTCACAGGCATAAGCGGCTTGCCGCTCTTCACTGGTCATATCGTGAAGGATAACCCCAACGCTTAGCCCCAAAAATTCATGTATCTGCCCCATCCATGCAGAATCACGTTTAGCAAGGTAGTCATTAACAGTTACTACATGAACCCCCTTACCCGCAAGAGCGTTAAGATAAGCCGGCAGCGTTGAGGTCAGGGTTTTACCTTCCCCCGTCCTCATTTCGGATATTCTGCCCATATGCAGTATAATACCGCCTATAAGCTGAACATAATAATGGCGCTGGCCTAAAACTCTGACAGCAGCCTCACGGACAGCCGCATAAGCTTCCGGCAGTATATCGTCTAAGGTCTCACCACTAACCAAGCGGTTTTTAAATTCATCTGTCTTAGCTCTGAGCTCTTCGTCGCTTAAGGCTTTAAAAGAAGGCTCAAGACTTTCAATTTTATTAGCTAAGGGTTTTATACGCTTTATTTCTCTATCGCTGTACGAGCCGAATAATTTTTTCAAAAACATTTGTACACCTCTTATATCTCTAGTATGATTTTAAATAATAATTATGATTAGCTTATATATTTTAACAATTATTGGATTTGTATGCAATATGTTTTTAGGCAAAAAGCTAAATAGTCAAATAACGACAAAGTTTTTTTAAAATATTTGCTGTAAAACAAATAATAGATTTTACAGTAGTATTTTGATAGGTGGTATGATATTATTCTTTATAGTTACAAAAACAGATGGAGGAGCATACGAAATGAGATTGAAAGAGTTAACCATCGGTAAATTAACAGCCCAGATACCAATTATTCAAGGAGGTATGGGTATTGGCGTAAGCCTGAGCGGCTTGGCTGGGGCTGTTGCAAGTAATGGGGGTATTGGTGTGATCTCTGCCGCCCAACCCGGATATGATAGTGATAACTTCTTTTCCAACCCACTAAAAGCTAATCTTAACGCTTTAGCGTATCACATAAAAAAAGCAAAGGAGGCCGCTAAGGGCGGTATTGTTGCTGTTAACATTATGTATGCTATTAATAATTACGCAGAATATGTGAAATGCTGTGTAGAAAACAAAGTAGACATAATTATTTCAGGCGCAGGTTTGCCCGTAAATTTGCCTGAGCTTGTAAAAGGCTCGGCGGTAAAAATAGCGCCTATTGTTTCTTCCGTTAAGGCGGCCGATATACTGCTTAAAATTTGGCAAAAAAGATACGAAAAAGATGCTGACATGGTTATAGTTGAAGGGCCTAAAGCAGGCGGCCATTTAGGTATTTCTCTTGACGAACTTGAGAAAATTGACAATGGTGAAATTGACTATGATCTAACTGTGGAAGGTATTTTAAATAGAATTTCATCTCACGAACAACAGTTCGATGTAAGAATACCTACTATTTTTGGCGGCGGTATACATGATAAAGCTGATGTGCTGCATTATCTTAACATGGGCTGTGCCGGCGTGCAAATAGCGTCGAGATTTGTCGCAACTGAGGAATGTGATGCCCACGAAAACTTCAAATTAGCTTATGTTAATGCCAAGGAAAATGATATATCCTATGTAAAAAGCCCCTTGGGCTTACCGGGGCGGGCTTTGAAAAACAAATTTTTCTATGATGTTTTATCAAAAAATAAAACCGTTGATAGATGTGTATCCTGTGTAAGTACTTGTACGCCGGCTAAAACCCCTTACTGCATATCAAGAGCACTGACGGATTCTGTGAGCGGTAGAGTAAATGACGGGCTTGTATTTTGCGGTCAAAAGGTTGATAAAATAAAAGAAATTACTACGGTGAAAAAACTGTTAAATGAGTTTTTGTAAGAGTTTTTAGAGTAAAGCGGCGGCCGTTGCTTGTATGACGGTTTGAGGTTTGAGGCTTATGCACTTTTCGTCATTGCATTCCCATCCGTCATTACGAGAATCCGCGGGAGCCGTAGGCGAGTAGGCAACGAAGCAATCTATAACTGTAATACCAGTAATGCAGATTGCTTCGCCTGCGGCTCGCAATAGACTTGTAACGAAATAAATGTTGAACCAATTTTTAAGCCTTGCGGTTTGCGAAGCAAAAAGTTGGAGCGTTAGGCGCGCTGCTTTTCGCGCGCTGGTAGCGTTAAGCGCAAAAAATTGTGTGAGACAATTTCGTTACATGTCTAATGACGGCGGGGGAAAGGTTCGGTTCACGCTCGCTCTTAAGTGACAAGAGCGATTTAAGTCTCAAGGGTTGTTGAAGTATAGCCGTTATGACCGAAAAAAGGCCATTTTATGATTTTGTCAAGATTATTTCATCGTTTCTTCAATTCGGAAAGTGGAAAAGGAAAAGAAAAAAGAGTAGAATGCCAATATGATACAGATAAGCCAAGAATCAAAAGAAAAAGTGCTAGAGGCGATAAGCCA
>Ga0131853_10008191_pt1 | contig 19017 bp, 12 predicted proteins | sample TergutLab28metaG_FD_92764 | JGI IMG/M metagenome (GOLD analysis project Ga0131853, IMG submission 92764) | Labiotermes labralis P1 segment gut microbial communities from Petit-Saut dam, French Guiana - Lab288 P1 (version 2) (version 2) | ecosystem: Host-associated > Arthropoda: Insects >...
CCTGAGAAAAGTGGGGGCTTCTTGCGGTTCCAAATACTGCAACCTGCATAGCTGATGCGTCGCGCGACAGCGTTGATGACCTTGAGAGTGGAATGCAGTGTTAATCGTGCCTGCGTGACTGTTGTACGGGAGTTGGAAGCGCCATGTAAAGTGCTTGGAGCCCTAAGAACGACCACGGCGTTAATGCTAGTGTTTATGTAGTTCAATTTAATGGCTTTATGTCACTCATACGTTAATTACATGTTAAGTACAGATATCAACATTATAGAAACCACATATTCCTGCCAGTTTTAATATGTATTTGGTAATCAATAAGTGTGTAACAGCTGTCAAAGTTCCAAACTTCTCTCGTAACCGTTCAACTTTGGATATAGGTGTTTTGGGTTATATCGGTATACTTTAACATAAGGAACACCCTCCCGAAGTCTGGCACATTCCTCCTGGGACACCCTGTATAAAGTTCACCCACAAGACGCCACGAAGGGCTGAGGGGGAGTAGAGTTATAGCTCACTCTTTCTTTAATCTCGGCGCTAGATGGGGTGGTTGGTCAACGCCACGCTCCGGCCGTTTTACCCCCCGGGGAAAGACCCGGTACGCACTGTATTGGAGGCTGGGAGGGCCAGTCTGGAAGGGTGCGGAAAATTTCGCCCCCCCCCCACCGGGATTCGATCACCGGACCTCCAGCCCGTAACGAGTCGCTATTCGGACTCAAGGAAATTTGTACAGTATGAACAGAAATTCATTATCTCGCCTCACTATGTCGTCCCTGGAGACATATCCATAGAACTCGCGCTTACTGGGAAAGTTTGTGTGAAAAATTCTCGTAACGACTTACATGTAAATTCTACGAACAGTTTAGATGGATCACGGACGGAAGTACTTGCTCTGCACATTAGGCCTTCTTTTCTTACTTCGTTAAGAACGTCTCAAACCCCAGACAGAATCAACATGATTTAAAAACCCTACGCCATCTCCAAGGCGCTTCCTGCGTTATGAAAACAGCTGTTCCGTAAAGACCAACTCATGAGGTTGTAACGCGTTGGGAATATTTCGACAAACCTCTTCGGATTTTTGTATATTTACAATCACAAACACCAAAAGCGCGATGCGGATTCTGAACATTTTGCATGAATATTTCGTACCTCGGGCATTACCTGTGCTCCTCGCTGGAAAAAACGAATCGGTCATGGGGTAATAGTGGCTGCTTATTGTGAAACGCTCACATAAATAATACACGAGACGGACAAAGTACAGCTTTAGCTCTTATTATAAAACCAACTAGAAGCACTAATTTCTCAAATTTATTTTTGGAATAAAACTCTACACATTCTTCGGTAAGTATGAACTATACCATTGCTGCGTGTACAGTGAAAAAACTCCTGATGATGGACAGAGGAACTGTCTGAAACATGTAGAGTTTTATTCCAAAAATAAATATGAGAAATTAGTGCATCTAGTTTGTTTTATTATAAGAGTTTATCACGATGCACGGTCACCTGAACGTCAAATACAGCTTTAGTGTTTAACTTGGGGGTACACATGTATTAATAAACCACATTTGTGTCTTTTCTTTGCTTAAAGGGTAGAGTCAAAGAGGACAGGTAGCTTATATTTGACCCAACGCCTGTTGGAATCAAACGTGCCTGGAAGTATGTACACCAACTACAAATACATTCACTTACAGAACATCCGTCACAACTCTGGCAATATCCATTGCACTCACACGTGTTATTTCAGACTGCGTCACAACTGCCCCCTGAGTGATGAACATTCTTTACACATCTCCGTTTTTTTTTTCGAAAGTCTGTCATCACCGAACTGCATTCCACGTCTTCAGCAACTACAGAGTAGCCTTCGGTATTGTTTCTGCAAATATACGATTATAAGCACACACCACTACTCCCCTGTGACAAAGACTAACAGAACGCCATCTTGTTATATGGATACGCGCATGCGCACAGGCAAGCTTAGATGAGCATTACTGTAAAAATGAGAGCTTCTGCGCATTAAAAAAAAAAAATTTGAAGTCAAGTTTGATCCAACTCAATGAAACAGCACGCAACAACGCAAGCTGTGGAACGGTCAATCTCATATTACCGAAAAATTACGCAGAGAGTCAGTGCATTTACAAATAGTGCAGTGAAGGGTCTGGTGACAATCGGAAAAGAGATGCAACTGCGATGGAACCCGTGCCACAGCATTCAGATACTGTATAGACGGTAACCCGAGAACAATCTCGATGGTCACTATATAAAATTAAAATAATGAACTCGAGTAAAATACATCTGAAGCAAACAAAATGTTTTATTGAATACCGCTATAATACAATCTGTCAACAAACTGATATGAAAGACAGCGATAAAAAACATCAAGTTAAAAAAAATCATATTCATAAATTATTTGCATTAAGACAAAAACGAAACAAAAATGAAAACTGTTGAAATAATATTAAAAACATACTTTTAAAATAACTCTTATGCGGACCATGAGTCCGTTTCAGTAACAGGAGCAGCTGATTCAGCACAACGGGGTGTGTGGGCTATGGGGTATTTTGTTTTCTTGAGCCTCGTCAATTATTCAGGCAGGAAACAATCTCTATCGTCAAAATGCTTACTTTAATAACCACAATTTTTATACAACAAATGTCACCTTTTGTGTTCTAAAAAAATCAAACATCAATAAACATAATGAGACATGTTCCATGCATACAATCATGTTCAAAAGGCTTAGATCAGAAATGCACGCCACTGAATGACGTCTACCAAAAAAGGGGCACATTATTTTTAGGATTCTCCCCGTTAGCTACGCGTTTAAAAGTAAGGACATCAGCAGAACAAAATGATGAAATGGACAACCTTTACGCAAACCCTGCAACGTGACACCCATCCGGTTACAATGTCGTGCATTTCGGACGTACCTTTAAAGAACTTGTATTCTCCACACTTAATACAACTGGTTCTTCTCATTTCGCCCTTCACATATTCTAAACTACATTATTAACAGGTCCCCGTTTAACCCCGAGGACACAAAAATAATGAGGATTTGGCTTGGGTTTGGATTATGAGATGGTACAAGTTTTCAACACCACTCGGGGGGACACAGTGAGCGTGAAGTCCTTGCAGCCGGTCAATATTATATCCATGGAACAACACAACAGTTTTTTTTTTAATTATTACAGCAGTATTATTATTTCGTCAAAATTGACCTGAACTCTATGACTAGGCACACATAGTAATAACAAGAAAAAACGTCCTATGGAAAAATAGAAACTTCTGACAAAATAATGAAACAAAAAACTCAAGATTAGGAAATACTGGACAAACTATGTTGAACGGTACCTTATCTCGCTCACACCCAATTACAAAACTAAACATATGCACAATATCTTTGCAACGGTTCGTTTTTTTTTAAATTTTAAATGGTATTTGAAACTGTTTTTTAGTCTTTTCTTGTTTCTTAAAGTACAACATATAAATTCAGATTTCCGAGTATAAAGATGGGGGTAACAGGATTCAACATTTTGTCTTTGGAATGTGTCTCAGCCAAGATCGTCATTCTAGTAAGAAGTAACAAAGAAGAACTTTGCTTTTACTACGGGAATATCCTACTTTCATAAAAAAAAACATTTCTAGAACTCACCATCAGTCAGTACTGACTACTCAACACATTCTCATTGTGGAAGGAACTTAATGTATCCGACGTGTCAGAATATCATTCTATCTAACACCACCACCTGATCTATACACGATGAAAAAAGTTTCAATGGATTGCTGGACACAGTGAAGCCAAGTCGTGGTAATGTTGGTCTCTGAACAGCATTCAGGCATACTTCGAGAGCTGATGGGCGCAGCCACAGACCCTTATATCGAAGAGCGCGCTCCAGGGCATGGGGTGTAGAACACCCTCAATGTAATTCCGCACTATCAAATTCGATGTCCGTGTTGCAAGGGATGAGAATTCAATTTTGAGCACGAAAGCGCTAAGTGCGTTACGTGTAAGGGACCGTACGGCGAATGAGACGGAAATGTATCCTAGAAATTACTTTTTTTTTTAAAACACAGCTACGAAATTTGGGCACGGTACGGTCTTTTGTATCGGAAGAGACCAACATTCCCTTTCTGGCCTCGGAAAAGGACTCCTGAGATATGAAAGTCACACCAACAGAATCAACCATTGTCAATATCCCTTGAACTGCGATGGAAATTTTCTAACCAAAAACCTTATATTCACATTCCAAAATAAAATAAACACTTCACAGTGGTACTGGCCAATGACAGCCAACAAACAATATCATTTTCAAGTTACAAAGATTGTTTTCTTTGCTAAACATATACTAACAACGGTTTTTTTTATTTATTTATTTATTAAGGCGCTAGTAATTAATTTCACTTTCTGGTCAACATTTTGGAACACGACACAGAGTAACAACGTTGAAAATTTCCCTCGCATTATCAATAATATAATACAATAATTTTATTGTCCACTGTTGCACATAACAGTGATAACTAGCATTTACCTTATTCATATGAGAAAAAACTGGATTTAGAAATGCATTTAGATTATCTTAAGGCTACTTGGAAAAATTGTTTCGGTTTTTTAAATGTTAAAAAGATTGTTACAGTTGCTTGAGAAGGTATCTTGTGGTACTAAGAGATATTTAGTATGCAGGCATGTAGGTCTGGTCCTGTAAGTGAATTGGAGTATTGGTCGAAAAGACTGAGATCCGACATTTGTTTCTGATAAAATGGGCTTGTAGAAACTCTCTATGGCACGTTAGAAACAACACAGCTTAAACCAATCACAGTACCATGCAACCGACGAACCGACATAAATACAGACCTGTAACACCACTCTATTTTTGCTCATCAGACTCCCTAAAACAAACGACGAATAATATGTAACTTCGGATTTCAGGATTTAGTCACTCGTTTCTTAACCCCTTTACAGATCAAGTGAGAGTATTTTTCTATCCAGTGTAGTCCCACTCGCCAAAGAGCAATGCTATTTGGAATAGCTCCCAGACTCCGTTTTTCCTTCTTAGCAACAACGTGTAGATGAAGCTGGGAATGGAGCAATGGCGGAGAGGCACTGGTATGGGACAACCGAGGACCTCGGGGAAAAACCTGTTCCAGTGTTATTTTTTAACATCATCTCACACGGACTAACCCGGGCCTCCGCTGAGAGGGGCCAGAGATTTAAAAATCCACTGTTCACCTGAACTACATTCAGTTCGTACCGCAGAGTGAACTTACTCCGTCTTGCATCATTAAAAAAACAAATCAGTTAACGCTGTATTGGGGGGGGGGGGAATCGCCGTTTGTTACCGATATAAAACACATTAATGCACTCTGTGGGCAAAACGCGTGAGTTTTGGCCATGTTCAACCACACTAAGCCCAGCAACCACTGGGCTTTTGACGGTTAACGATACTGGAAAACTTCGCAATACAATTCAGTCATATTCAAATGTGCAATGCAACCGAAACGGCGGAACTCGTTCAACATACAAGATGGCTAAACCCCGAGGACCGACATTACACAGCAGGCGAAAAATCTAATGACATAAACTAATAAATTACTGTTTAATTTCAAATCAGAGTAACATCAAAACATGGCATCAGACTGAACCAAAGTTAACAAGAGAGCAGTAACAGTTACTTGACATCTGTATTTACACGGTCAGACAGTGGTCGGTCGGGTTCAGCAGGACAGGGTTATTGAGGCATAACAGACAACGGGGTGCAGGCAAGACACGTACAGATACTACAGCCATGTGGGCCCCAACGAACAGATTCCAACACACAGCACCTTCGCAACGTTACAAGTGTGTACTCTTGCAACCAGGACCACTTTCCAAAGAATCAAACAGTCCAATACAGTGGGCCCAACTAATAACGCCACGAGACCCATACTGGGAAGTGGAGGCAGAGCGCCATTCATTCTTCATAAAACGGCGCAGGTCACACTGTTATCACCCGCAGAGTTACGGTTAGTATGGCAGCACAACACCGGTTCACAAGCGGAATGGTGCATCCCGAGAAAATAACGCACTACGCAATTTAAACGTTACCTTCTAAGATGCACGAATATGTATGTATGGTAGCAAAGGTACAAACTTGTATTGCTGTCAATGGTGCATGAACATGCATTAATATTCTATAATCAACCCACAACAAGAATTGTGTTCAGTTCCCGTACACAGAACATGCTTATCCCAAGATGATTTCACTCTTTAACTAATGCGTACTATACAATATGAAACAAGCAGGAAGTTGCAACTAATTACAAAGAAAAAAATATACTTAATCTAAATCAACTCATAACGATTTACTCTCATATCATTCTTGGCAGGCAAAAAAAATCAGAGATGTTTTGTCCTATACGATCTATGAAATACGAGACCCGTAAACCCCCCCTCCCATTTCCATTCACTTCTTGTTTTAATTATTATTTTGATGTATCAGTCTTAAGTTGAGTCAAGTAGGCCTAATCTGTGCCTTAAGCTTCAGACAGAATTAAACTGCGGATAGAGAGAGAGAGACAAAAGAAACTTCGCAACAATTACCATCAAACATTACCTAACTACACACTACGTTTAGCAATGAGTGCTTTTCTTGGCCAGCCTCTCACATGACCACCCCAACAGCTATAAGGGGGGATGAAGTTAAGACACGAGCAGAGGATCATTAACTACATTCAAAACCTTCATCTTTCTATGCATCAGCAACATCACTCCTTTACCAGGTGAACTACGACAATGCACCACCACTACAAAAGCTTCTAGACAGTTTTGGAGGATAAAAAGGAGGTATGTAGTTAATCCTAGACCTAGACGAAAACACACGTGACTAGACATCCCAGCTCCACTCACGTGGCCAGCTAGGTCTTGGATAAACACACGGACAATCTACAAAGCAGCATTAGTAATTACAGTGAGATATGTTCTCGACGTCAGGTCTAGTTATATCCTACTTCAAAATACCAAACAACTACGATTCACAAATATAAACATTACAAACCTGCTTACATTGTCTCTGGTTTGGTTCCACACCTGCAGTATACAAAATACTGGATAAATACTTAGAGTTAATAACAGTTTAAAAAGTTGTACGATGCTCAGACACACTACTGGTAAAATCGGAGGGGATGTCTGATCTAGCAAGATTTTCGGAAGGGAAGGTGAGTATATGGACATACCAACGCCTCAATCAGAATCTCGTAGAGGCACAGTTTCAATAGAAACGTAGCAACAAAAGGAGAATGGCCCCTTCCACTTATGACAGAGACCCCCCCCCCCGAGAAATCTTCAGTTTCTACCCCCCCCCCCCGTTAATGCGCCCTTAACAAGAACTGCAGACCTATTACTAAAGCATGTATGTCTACACTACCATGTCGCTACATTGCAACATGGTAGGCTCTAAGCGAACACCAAATAAGGCGAGGATAAATTAAGACGCAAGCACATAAAAACTGAAAAGTGCCTGGAAATGAATCTTCCGTCGGAAATTGGCAAACAACAACTCTCACCGATAAAGGATAAAAGTTGCCTACAAACTAAGGGGCCAAATTATTCATGGGGTACAATTCATTACTACGTCGTACCAAAAAAAAACTACAATAATTTTGCAAAATCGGCCAAGTAACAAGTGTTTCAACAGATTCCTTGTTCTGGACGTAAAACCTGTAGCAATATTGGCTTGGGCCATTTTGCTTACCAACTCGGAAGAATGTTGTGAGAACTGTTACCACCCCTCTCTCGACGACTAGGACATCACAATGTTCACCCTCTACTCAAGCCCACCGTACAACATACTACCTGGGCACCAGTCTCTCTCTTTACCACTGCAGCTTTCTTTTTTCTTTTTTACAAAAACCCATTGGCACCCGACCTATACCTTATTACCATCTGCCAACTTCTGTACCAAAAATACCATCAATAATACAACACAGTAACAAAAAAACAGCCCAGTAATCCATCAGTCTGAAGCATATTAGGTCAATCCCTCATCAGGAATATCACTTATTAACACCTATCGCTGCGACTTTCACACAAAGTCATTACGAACCTGCTAACCGTCGTGCTTCATGTTTTCTGTCAGCATTCACGAGGTATTAACGAAAGAGATGCGGCCATTTTGCGTGTGTCCCACAGACACATGACTTTCACGTTTGTACTTGCGGCTCAGCAGACCAATAACATGCTAAATAAAATATTTGCAAGTTCATATAAAAGTGATATATCACCCCCCCCCCCAAGCTGTTTTCTGAATGAATGGAAGTGTTTTCAGCAGGCCAGATCGCTCTTAGCTTGTATATCAAAACCGTCTTTGTGCAGCGACGGAATACCAACAACCTCATAGGCCATCTTCGTACTCCACGTCTCTCTCAAGAACTCGAGAAGTTGCAAGATCACAGGCTTATACAACCCGCAAGGATGATCTAGCACACCAATCCACCCTCCAAAACCCCTCAACCTTCTATCAAATTCTGCAGCGTCTTTTCGAAATCAAATTCATCACTTACCACTACATGAAAGATACTAACACCACCGAACACCTGTTTCTTAAGCCTTATCTCATTTTCTCCCATTTTTTGTACACAATTACTCGTTTCAATGAGAGGACACATGTTATAAGTACAAACAGTTAAGTACCTCTGAAACAATGCACAAATGTGTAGCGGTACAAAAACAGATGTTAATGGAAGGTATCGACCTATCGATTGCCCTGCGATTTCATTGACACGTCACCATCCATATTCACACCGATACCTTCCCACCCCTACCCCCCCCCCCCTGTAAGCACTAATATCATCCCCTCTACCCTGCAGTCATCCATCAAAAAGGACTATCAATAAAACAATTTGGGGTTAACACACATGCACTCACATACAAAAGCACACTACAGTATTATGTTGACTACGACTTCATGTTTCCATGTTACTGCGTAGACCATAACCATTTCATGCTTAACACGGCCATTATTTCATGTTCTGACAATAATGGTTTCTTAACATTATTACAGTACACAACTATACAACATTACGATATTAATCAAGCCCAATGAATTCCATAAAAATACAAATATTGGCAGAGACTTTGAAAACATTAGAAACACGCGTGAGCTGTCATAGTATGTTCTTGTATAGGCCCACACAAAAATACAATGCTAAATATACAATTTATTTACATTGTTACATGTAGCCTATGTGGAGTGGGGGAATTGGTATGGGGGACGGGGGCGGGGGATTAGACGAGGCTTTAAATAAAAGCAGCCAGCAACCTGTCACGACGACATGGCTTGGCCCGTGCATATGGAACAAATGGTATCGTGCTAACTAGCATTACCTGCAACAAATTACAGTATTTGTATAAAAGATAACTTTGTGCGATGGGAAGCGAAACTTCCAACAGCTGGCAATCTGAAATCAGGCAATATTTCACTTGAAGGTGGCACTAACATTTGGACACTGAATGACATTTAGTTCAAATTTTGACCCTAAAAACGCTTCGATACGAAATTACCGCGTTCATACTCAAGTATAAGAAATTTGTGTGTCCAATGACGTGAAGAATAAATAATGTATCCGCATTACAGTGTTTTACTCACGGTATTCCCTGTACCGCATAAAATATGCTACCGCAGGATGGTACATTCTTCTGTACGGCGAATGTATGGTACGACGGCTTTACAAACAGGAACAGAAGATGTCTTTTACTTCATGTCAACGAGATGTTAATAAAGATGTGGGACAAATTGTATCATACGCTGAAATCTGTTATTTAAAAAATGTACCAGGACCACTAGTATTTGGTTTTATGCATCCTGACTCAATCGCCTCTTGCAGGAGGGCCACACGACGTAAAATCCACGCCTATTAAACCGGCCTGTCCGCCTTCTGTCAGCACACACATTCATCATCAAGTGGATCTTTGTTTACACTTATAAAGTGCTGGCAGCCAAGGTGTCCATCTCCTGATAATTATTAGTGTGCAACCCTTTACCATCACCTCTCCCCTTCCCAGAAAAGCATCCGAGTTCAGAACGAACACAAAAAAAGACCCCTTTACTTTGCAAATAGATGTAAAGACACAACCAATACACACTTCAACTAGTTTTAGAAAATTTATAATTACAGTGAACTTCGCGTGAAATGTAGATTTAGAAGCATATACATGAGGACTACCATAAATATTTGTATGAATATTGAATTTCAAAACTTCTAACGGTAAATACATGAACAACGCCTACTAATGAAATATACCAAGAGAAATACAGAAAAAAGATCACCATTATGGATTTATTTCAAAGCACTCATGTGCAAGGTAGATATATATGAGAAAATCCTCTGAGGGGTGTACTGAAAGGGCTGGTTACAATGAAAACAAAAAATACCGGCGAATTTTTGGGAGAATATACCGAGAACTGTGTTTTATCAAAGTCACTTTTCGTTCATTGCCGGAGGGTTCGGAGTGGTGTTATTGGTGTACCTTTCAAGGGTGTCAGTGGGGCGAATCGCGTTTCATGAAAATATCAGTTTTAAAATGTAAAAAAAAGGGGGGGGGGCTCGGATAAAGATACTTGATGAGACGCCGCGCGCAAATACTGTAACTTACGGGACACGCATAATTTTGTTCATCATGTGCCACCTGATTTCCTAAACAGAATCTGTCACATAAAGACGCATTTCGTATGACCGAAATGCGGTTCTCCGCTCAACTGTACACACACACAGTTTAATAACTGTACACACCAGACCCCAGCTGCTGGAAGTGCTAACAACTTCGATCTAACCAATGCGATTGGACCGAAAAACTGGACACGCTTATCTTCTGCTTGACTGCCTGTTCACAGATTTAACAAAGAGGGGAAAAAGAGTGGCCGCATTTCAAAAGGGAGCACTTCTTATCTTTTCAAACAAAAATTAGTTTCCTTACGTCAACCACGTTTTCTGCATTACAATAATAATTATAATAATAATATTGTATTGGTGAATGTGTTAATGAGTGATTGTTATTCATTCTAATTTATTTATATGAATAATGTATAAATATTTTTTCTTATTTAGTAAGGTTTACAGGTAGAACTAAGATAATGAAGTAATTGAATGCTGGTAATATAATCAATAATAACATGGTAAACGGGGAAGGCAATTCCAACGATCACAGACGGTTACGTGGGAAGATGAGGCTTGCAGAGCTCAGCGGACTAATGTGCACAGTCGGTATATGCAGCTAGCACTCTTTTTAACACCGGAAATCGTTCAACACTGGTGCTCACTTTTATAATGAGGATGCAACTACTTGGTGTTTATTCTCACATTATCATGTTATCAATACTTCATTTCATAATGATTAAAAAACTGGGTGTCTCTAAGCTGGTTTTTTTCTCTCCCAAACTCGTTTTATTGAATCAAAACTACAACAACATGAGCAAACGCATTTTTTTTTCTTCAAAAATTCGAATTATGCATCAATACGGTTAACAAGTGGTTGTGTTGCAAGATGTTTGATCGACGGAACGTACCAATCAGGTTTGAACTGACGCCAGAATCTCCTTCAACCCCACATCGTAATAAGATAATGGAACGCAATCCATCATTGGTATAATACACAGGTGGACAACAAACACTTTACGGAGGAGGGGGAGGGGGGGGGGAACTGCAGTTAAAATTTTTTTATACTAGTGACACAGAAGCGCGCAGTTTCACAGCACGGTACGTAGCAAACAGCACGTGACACTTAGTCGTCCACTTCGCATTACAAAAGCAGGAGAAGGCTACGAATGTTATGTAATCCATATATTTTTTTAACACCCACTGGGTTAATGTTCCCTAGAGTAATTGACTTGATTGACAACGATCAGCGGTACAGAGATGCTATACTTATAGTTTGCTTAGTACAAACTTGTAGATAGGAAAGGAAAAATATATAAACGTCACACCTCGCCTGATTGCGAGATGACAACAACTGCGAAGAGCAGGTGTTGTGTAACGCTGGAGCATCGTTTATAGTTACAGTATCACTGGTGGGAGGAGGGGGGGGGGCAAAGCGGGCTATAACGTAGTTAGGGTAGTTCTGCAGTCCGTACAAATGGTACATGGTGTTGCTTGTAGCCGATAACACATTATTTTTATGGGTTTTTTTAATACAAAAATCCTTTTTAGTAACGAGAAGATGTAGTTTCTCTAAAAAGGGAACAAGATAATACTCTAAAAATCACACCTCCCTCTTTCACAAATCAGTCTTTCCCATTTATCTACGTAGGAGACATTTAAGTTTCATAATACGTCAACACACCACAAACTTTTGTACTGAAGAACATGGCCCAAACAACGACAAACACACTACAATCTATTTGGAGTATGTTATATATATATATATATATATATGTGTGTGTATTGTGTTGTGTGTGTGTGTATGTGTCAGCAAACGAAGCTTCCCTCAAGTAAGGGCCTGGAGTTGATCTACTTGTCAGTCCTACTAGCAGAAGCCTTACACAAGAGAAGAAATAAACAACCGTACAACCAATACTGCCATATCATTCTTTATGATAAAAAAAAAACCTATGACCAGGGCCAGGAAGATCAGCAAATTTCAAAAGTAAATGTCCAACCTCTCCCATTACAGGGAGAATTAGCGCTCTTCTCATAACCGAATCTCCAGAGATGGGATATAAAGATGGAAGGGCTACATCTCAACTTTTGTTTTATAATTCCTTTTAGGGGAAAACGGTACAAAAAAACTTTCTAAGTAAGAAAATCTACTGCGCAGTGTGTCTCGTGCAAGGTAAGGGTCTTTTCAACTCGAACATGACCCTGGATATGTAGAAAACAATACACGTATTCGGTGAAGAACAGTGCACACAATTGTGCATATCGGAGGGTGTACCTGCAAAATTTTAAAACACTGTCCAATCAGTGAAATTGTAGGGGGGGGGGGGGAACCCCGCCAGGCTTCTAAGTCACACACTTTACGACTCAGTAACCAGTGAAAAATAATACAATTTTATTTCGCGTTCGCGTGACAATTCTGTAGCATGATCCAAAAACTGTCTTTTTAACTTCAAGTTCGGGGAATAAGGAGACCTTGTTCCACACTCTCACTCTTTATGCCATTATCTCGAGAGATTCGTGTTAACCGTTTATCGGCGGATCGTTTCACGCGCACAAAGGGCGTTAAACTACTGCAGGTACAAATCGCGGCCTGCATTATACAGTACTTCTTAATAAGGGGTCGAGTGTATCTTCCTAACCCTTTTGTAGTACACACAGCAAGCAAGCAGATTGTTTGCAAATCCGTCCACCGATCTATTTTTTTGGTACCCTGACTTTCCTTTGTGAACATCACACAGGCAGGACAATAAACAAACGAAGGAAGAAAGATGATAGGCACCGGAAAAGTAAAGTAACAAAAATGAATTAAGATTCAAAAAAGAACATCCAAGGAAACAAACTCTTATTTTAAAAAAAAAAATATTACAACAAAATAACAAAAACTGTGTACACAACACATTTAACTTAAGAGCTCTTTAAAAATCAACAAATTATTCAAAAACTCTTCTCGATTAGGGTACTAGAAGTTTAAGACGGCCGAAGCTCTTCCTACACACCTTCGTATATTCACTGAACAATTAACTCTGCACACCAAATACAAACAAGTCAACCAAGTCCTTAGTTACTGCGTTTGTAAAACTTATACGTGACAAGCCAACAAGACAGTCACAAACGTAAAACACGAATACAATGAACTTCCTTCTGTCAGTACCCTAATCTCATTACACTCGAACTAAGAGTGATGGGAACAAACAAAATAAATTAAGACTGGATAAATATTGCCATGCATAAAACACAAGAGATGGCTATGCGCTCCAATAAAGACTGGACCAAACAATAACCAATGGCACAGACCTCGGAGTGGACAACATAAAATTACTTTAAACTCTGTTAGTAGTCAAGGCAAACGAATGATTCTTGCAAAGCATAACGAACACTGCGATGTTAATGGGTTGGTATCGCAGTGTATAAGAAATATTTGGGGACGGGGAGGGTGGAGGAAACGTTTGAATAAAGGTGTCTTAGGGGAAAACTCCAGTAACGGAAATAAGGAGGAGAGCAGAACTAAAACAAAATCATTTCCCTTGACTTGAATACTAACCAATTCTGTAATACTTCAATGTTAGAATTTTAACAGTATGCCACTATCTAGCTTTTTAGGTAATAACTTGAATTCTTAAATTTCAGATCAGGTTCAGAAACAAAAAACTGCGCCGTCTTCCTAACAAAAGACAGCATGTCCGTATCTCAAATTAGGCAGTTTTCTATAAACACATAAAAGGGCCAACTAAAAAGATGAAGGTATCCAGCGCAACGCCGGAACCAATTCTTTCAGCCCATTCTACAAATCTTACCATAACTTAAAACACGTAATAACAAAACTGGAAAAATAATAATGACAATAAACAAAGTATCTGATATATATATATGTGTAATGGTCATGTTGAGAGCGCTCCCTGCAGCAAATCGTAACACTGAGTGACTAGGATGCGTTTGATCACGTGACCGTTCGGCGTCACGTTAAAAAAACAGAGTAACAAAGGAAAGTCACCAGTTCTGCCACCAATCAAGCAGGCGGGGAAAATTTTTTTTCTTTCTTTCTTTTCTCAAACTGGAGGTGTATGAAATCTTTGGGATTCCTCGTATATAAAAGAGTTCTTGATTTCGTACCGTATCAATTACCGTATCTACGAACTACAAGTACAATTTCACAAAACATCACAAAAAAACACGCATAGTAAAATAGAGCTTATTATGAAACAGGTGCATAAATTTCAGAACTACACAACATGGCCCAGGCACCATATGTTTTTTATGTGGAAAAATTCCCTGTTTAGTGGTTTGATAGATCAAGTATTGGTCAAAACAATGCAAGTTAAGTTCTGTTGCTTTCTTGAATTAATACCAAACAACTGGCCACTCACACTATATACGGTACTTCATTAACCAAACCCTTCCGCTGCAAAGAACGGAGTTCACAGTATTTAGAACATCTGAGTTACTTTTACGAGATTCAACATGATGAAATGCATTACAAAACTATCTCTATCGCATTTTATAATTATTATTATCAAGGGAAGAAATCAGCTATCAGAAGATTATACACAACAACAGCTTCTAACTTAGTACACCACTCCTCGAAAAATGCACAAACAAACAGGTGGGAATGGTTGCTTCGCCTCTTGCATTTCTGAGTTCTTCTTAAGTAAAGAATGCATCAGTCTAATTTATAAGAGAGATCCTAGCATCTGCTGCATGTGCTCAACACAACAGGCAGGCAGACATGTGTAAAGTTAGGACAGGGGATATGTCTTCATTAATTACAACAACAATAATAATAATAATAGTAATAATAATAATAACATGCACTCTCCCGCTTACCAAACCTCAAGTCACAAGTGATGAGGTTTGCCAAGGGGTCCAGCAGCAATGGAAAACAACGTGTTTGTTCTAACGCAGAAGAGGGCAGTGGCGACAATGGCGACAAACAGCAAAGTGTTCCTCGCTGTCATTACAGCCTTCATTTCTGGCACATGAAAAAACCAAGTACAGTGGAATTCTTCGTCGATGAAATGAGCAGAAACAGCGGTGAATGTCATTCACACTGACCCATCATCATTTAGAGGCCTATTGGGGGCACCTGGACGTAGCGGTAGATGTAGAGGCGGTAGTCTTTGCTGGCCAGAACTACCGAACCGTCGTCCATCAGTGCCACGTCGAAGCACTGAGCATGCTTCACCTTGGACTCGAGGGCTGACACCAGCTGGCCGTCCTGGGTGAAGATGGTCAGGTTGAAGTTGTTGTGGTTGTCGGCGATCAAGATCTCACCGGCCGTGTTGATACCAACCCCAATCGGGTAGTTTGTGATGCCTTCACCTCCGATCTGTCGCAAATACATGCCCTCGTAGTTAAACACCTTGACACAATGCGCCCTATTATCGCTTATGAATATCTCCTGCTTGTCGTTAACAACAACGCCATTCGGAAACTCGAGATGCTTGGAACAGCCAAATTTCTGGAGAACATTGCCCGTCTGATCAAATATGATGACGCGCATCACCTTGCATTCCACGACGACCACACGCCCCTTATTATCAACAGTGACCCCGCGAGGGTGTTGTAGAATATTGGCCCCAAACTTGCGAACAAACTGGCCGTACTGGTTGTAGATTTGAATCTGATGTGTGGGAGACCTCTCTGTCACGATGATATCGCCCGAGGTTCGAACAACGGCCACTCGGTTGGGATACAACAGTTGACCATCTCGCTTCCCGCACTCCCCAAACTGGAATTTGAATCGACCCTCCTTGTCGAATATCTGTATGCGGTGATTGTTAGTGTCTGCGACAATTATGTCGTTCTGGGCATTCACTGCAACGCCACTCGGTTCCGTGAACTGCCCCTCCATCACACCGAACTCACCGAACTTGCAATGGTAGATCATCTTCTGCCGTTTTATTTGCGATTTTGGAGGGAAGATGGCAGTTGACATAAGTTTTGATGTGAGGTCAAGCATAGAGTCGCCAGGGCCTCCCGAGGACAGAGAATAGTGTTCTCCCCCACCATTCTGGAAAATGCTGTCACTTCCGCCGTTTGACCACTTCTCGTAAGGATTTATTCCATTCAAATTCAGGTCACTGATCGTGGTAGAAAACGGTCCCAAGCTATTGGCACTGCTGAACCGTTTTGAGATAATATTTGATTCGAAAGGAGACGACGAGGAGCTGGACGACGACACGAGGCCATTTGAGTAAGGTCGATCCAACACACCGTTCAAACCTCCGCCATTAATTGTGCTGTGAATGCCCGCCCCATTCATGCCCCCCGAATTCCCGTTCAGAGCTGTGCCACCGTTCAGGTGCACAGTACCGTTCACTGGTCGAGCAATGGGTGGCTGTTTGCTAGGTCCCACAGGCAATTCGGAGCTGGACCGAACGTACCCGAACGTGTTGCGCACTCCAACCTGTATTGCCTGATAATTTGATACGAACTCCAAGTCGCATCCAGATTGCAAGCTTAAGTCGGGATTGTAGTTCATGAAGGCCTGGAACTTGGAATCAAAAACTCTTTTGAACATAAGAGCTTCTGCCATTGTGGCGTGCTTAGTAATTCGGTCTACAAAATCACATGTGCTATAGATTTTTTCTATGGTCTCCTGCGCTTTTTGACCTAGAACATTTAGAGACATCTGTTTTGCCGAAAACACACTTTCAAGTTCCTTCAGAAGCTCCTGTTTACGTTCTTCTATCATTGACCGATAGAACTGGAAGGTGTCGTTGATTTCATTCTGAGCCTTATGATATTGCACCTGCAGGCGGCTCGACGTGTGTTCCAAGTTCTTCAGCGTGTTGCGAATGTCAGTGGCTTTTCCTTTTCCTTCCTGCATAGTTTGAGTCATCAGTTCCAGCTGTTTGGGGCCTATCTCATTCAGGTGATCATAGTCGTGAAGTCCACTGGGGTGATCTAGGAGTGTGCATTCCTTGCATATGGGGCCATTGCAAGTACGACAGAAATATTTCACGGGTTCCGTCTTGTGTCGCATGCAGTACACTGGCTTGTCGGACCCGCTTCCTCCCCCAGAAGGAATAAGACCATTCTTTACATCATCCTTACTTGCACCATTCTGTTGCAGCTCTCCCAAGCCCAATACCCGATGACCCTCAAAACAGTGCATGAACTGGTGCGCCATCATGCAATTTGGACACAAAAAATTGTCACAGTCTAGACAACGACCAACCGCGTCAGACTCTCTGCTTTTACAGCCAGTACAGTGAGGAAGATTTGAAGACAGCGGTGGCTTAAAGCCTTCGTTTGTTACCAGCGGCTCAACGTTGCCTTTAAAATCTGTAATCAAGGCGGGTATACCTTGAGACGAAAAAATACACTCTTGTTGGCACAGGGGGCAAGTTAACTTGTCGGGGTGTTCTTGGTTCTTCTCCAGACAAGGGTGACAAAACGTGTGGTAACAGGGTAACACTTTGGGATTAGTGAATGTCTCATTGCATAGTCCGCACTTAGTATTGATACTTCCCACACCAACCGGGGTCACAGTTGTCGAGCTGTTAGAACTGCTACTGCTGCTGCAAGACACGGCCGGTGACGAACCGCTCACAGATAGGGGCGAGTCAACAAGAGGTGAGAGCGAACGAAGTTCAGTGTGGTCAACCAATGATCCAATGGAATTTGCTCCAGGCAATGAGTCTAATGATGGAGTCGGTGAAGCCATCTTCAATCAAACGTCATGCCTGTGAACACAAGAATCAAAGGCAGGCATTAAAGCAGCAGAAGCATGAACGTCAACGTTAAATGACATGACAACTGAGGTACGTGGTAATTAACCCTCTGAAGCACAACGGTCAATAAACGTACCATCTGCTGTAAACACAGAAGTTCTGTATCTGCCCACAGTGCAATGCGTCTCGTATAAGTCTCACACAGAACAGCCCTTATTTCCCCGGCATCCTTAACGGGCTTGCCTTTGTAAGGCATACACAGAGTTCTCTGTGAGGTATAAACCAATTATTTTATTTAAATTCCAGTCTTCAAAGGGTTAATGCACGTAATGTCCTCCTGAAGGAATGAGAATATTATCCTAAACAATAAGGCTGTCAAACGCCATGTTCACATGCAGAGCAAATTTTTAAAACTTCGAAATGCAAGCACAGTTATTACTCGCCTTGCAAAGGGAAGTTTTTAAGTAGGCCACTATTTATAATCTCCAGTTCCCAACACACATCTACTGTACGTTAGTTACGTCACTGCTATTTCAAACAATCGAACCCACCTTCGAAAAGCATGATCGAAGGACCACCACCCCCCCCCCCAAAAAAAAATAACCTCGCAATAAGCTGCATGCTGAAGCTCATCAGAATTTACTCACAACATAACTACACTGACGCGTTAGCTCCAACCCCCCCCCCCCCCCCCCTCCCCCCCCCCCCCCCCCCCCGCCCCCCCCCCCCC
>Ga0131853_10008192_pt1 | contig 19016 bp, 17 predicted proteins | sample TergutLab28metaG_FD_92764 | JGI IMG/M metagenome (GOLD analysis project Ga0131853, IMG submission 92764) | Labiotermes labralis P1 segment gut microbial communities from Petit-Saut dam, French Guiana - Lab288 P1 (version 2) (version 2) | ecosystem: Host-associated > Arthropoda: Insects >...
CATTATCACAAATGTGCGTAAATAATTTTGCTTCTTCAGACATCATCTTATCGATAACATCGACGAAAAGAGGGTGTACGGTTCGCCCTTGAGTCATACTGGATATTAGCAAGTTTATGTACTTTTCTCGAAGCTCATCGCTGTCCAAGCTATACTTGAGTTTATCTGATATTTGGTAAACGATTTTCAAATTTGGTTCCTGTCGTTTTTCTGGTGGAATTAACTGATAACCCTCTTCTAATCCTTCGCGAACCTTTTCTGTTTGTGCGGCAGAAGTTAACTGCGCTCGTTCTAGCGGTGCTAAAAGCAAGTTGAAGCAATTAAAAACTGTACCTAACGCTTTGCCAACTGCTTGCACCGCAGGTTGGGCGCCATCTTCATACACGGATTTGGCAATTTCTTTTGTAACCTCTTTGAGGATTTCAACAGATGGATCGAACTCCTTGCTCATATGACCCTCCTTTTGCTAATGTTCAACTTATAAAAAATGATTCACTAAGAAGATCAGTAGTACCACAAAAGGATCATACCACGACAAAAATCAAGCGTCTATCTTGTATTGCAACAAAAACATGGAAAAGCATTAAGCCGCACGGAAATGAGCCGCCTACTCTGTTGTAATAGTAATGGCTATGATTACCACCCTTTACAACATATGCTCTTCTTGCATAGTGGATTCTTCAATCCCGGCACAACATCACAAGCAATCTCCCGCTGGATAGCGTGACTCTCGCAGGGGAGGCTGTTACCACATTGCTTACGCCAAGCCCATAGCCGACTTCGAGGGTGGCATTATAGAGGGGATAGGTGAGGTTTTCCGTTGTTACCCCGCTACAGTTTGTGAGGGGGATGAGGGAGAGAGTATCGCCTGTTTTGGCGTCTACTTCTATCCCTGTATCTGTGATCCAGATGCGGTTGTGCTCATCTAGGATTTCGGCGTGTTCGCTTGCCTCTAGGAATCTTGTGAGGTGTAGGATATTTGTTAGGGTATGATCCATACGCGATCCAATTGCGCCAAGAAGGAGGAAGCTCTTACATCCTCGCTCTCGTGCAATGTCAATGGCGAGTTCGGTGTCTGTGAAATCTTTTTCCGGCGGCACACGATGAATTTCGATGCCCCCGGGCAGGGTGCGGAGGGAGTCGAAATCACCCACCAGCAGGTGGGGGCGTATGCCGAGGGCTTCTGCATGGAGATAGCCAGAGTCCGCCGCGATGATGTAGTCATCGGGGGAGAGGTATCGTCTGATATAGGCATAGTCAAACATATTGCCGCCGGCTAGGATTACTGCTCTCATGGGTAGCACCTCCCTAGTGTTACCTAGTAGTATACCAGAGGCGGGGGGAAAGGGAAAGTGGGGTGTAACTCTTGTCTAAAAGGTGGTCTTTGCCTTGGCGGCGTGATATACTCTTTCGGTAGGATTCTTTTGGAGGAGGATATGTGACATGTCAATTTTGATGCGTATACCGGGGATATTGTGGAAAATAGGGATAACTTGGGCGGTCATCTGGACGGTGCTTGGGATATTTGATCTACCTTACCCACAGGCTTTGAATTGGATTTCTATTCTAAGCGCGTTTGTGTTTCTAGATGCCAACTTTTGGATTGGAATGCGGCAGATTTTCGGAAACTTTTTTGTAAATGTGAAGTATAGTTCTACGATACCGTCAGTGGAAAACTATGCCTGTAAAGTGGATTACATTTTACCCTTCGAAGGCAAGTGGACTGTGTTTAACGGCGGGGTAGACAAGGAATATTCCCATTCATGGGACATACTACCGCAGAGATACGCCTATGACTTTATCATCCTGGATGATGAGGGCAAATCTTTCGCGGGTGACAACACGAGCTTGGAAAGCTACTATTGCTATGGAAAAGATCTGATTGCCCCCGCTGATGGAACGGTTGTTCAAGTCAGCAACAAGCATAGAGACAGCAGGGTATCCGGGACAAAGGTCTATTGCGACACTTGGGATATTAGGGGCAATTTCCTTGTGATCCAACACGCTGAGGGAGAATTTAGCATGTTTGCCCATCTGCTTCCCGGTAGTATCACGGTGCGTAAGGGGGATCGGGTAAAACAGGGTGAGAGAATCGCAAAATGTGGCAACTCGGGGAATACCTCTGAGCCGCATTTACATTTTCAGCTTCAGTCTGGAAAATCCTTTTTCGCTTCAGCTGGTTTGCCGATTTCCTTTGTCAATATGCATGGGCAAAAGAAAACGAATTATAAATTGGCGGATCCCCGTAATGCGCAAAAGAAGGTTCTGGAGGCGAAAGGGAGCGGGAAAGTTTATATCGGTCGCGGGCTTGAGGTTGAAAATGAAAGAGAACATGAGGGAGAATAAGGGTTTGGCCTATATCTCCGCCTCGATGGCATCTTCCAATTTCTTAAGCGCCCGCTTTTCAATACGGCTTACATAGGAACGGCTGATGTCAAGGACACCTGCCACCTCTCGCTGTGTTTTTGGGAGGGCGCCTGTTAGACCATAGCGCATGGTGATGATTTGATACTCCCGTTCAGTGAGCCGCTTTTGTACAAGCTCTCTGAGTTGGGAGTGGGTTTCTGCGATAGAGATGTTTTCCAGCATATCGTCTGGGATAGAGATGACGTCCATGAGGCTTAGACTTCCTGTGTCGCCGCTTTCTAAGGCTTCGGATAAGCTTAGGTCGCCTTGAGTTTTCTTGATGCTCCGAAAGAACATGAGAATTTCATTCTCCACACACCGAGAGGCATAGGTGGCAAGCTTTACACCCCGATCCGGTTTATAGGTGCTGATTCCTTTGATGAGGCCGATGGTGCCGATGGAGATGAGATCCGCCTGATCGGAGGACTGGGTGTAGTACTTCTTGATAATGTGGGCAACAAGACGCAGATTGTGCTCAATGAGCTTGTTGCGCGCCTCCATGTCACCTGTCATCCACAGGTCGATATAGTGTTTTTCCTCCTCAGGACGGAGGGGTCGGGGAAAAGAGCCGATGTCGCCGCTGAGACGCAGGGTTAGGAAGACGCTACCCATGAGCAAGAGTGCCAAGCCTGAGAGAATCATGTGATATACCGCCTGTTTCTGTAGTCTTAACACTGTATTCTCAATGGCGTTGTCCTGTTCCGGTTTCGACAAAATTCGGCGCAAATTAATTTATGAGCAAACTCAAAATATGACAGATTTCGATATGAAAGAATTTGTGAGTAGACTCAAAAATGTGAGATTTGTGATAAAAACCTATAGATTGGCATATCTATTTCGAAGGTGTACAGGCAGTGTTCTTCTTTGGATGTTGGAACTTTTTTGGTGTACATTCGTCTTGTATCTACAAAGCCATTTGTATATAATATAACTTGTATTGTTAAGAGAGAGAGGATAAACAAATGAAACGAATCCTTTGTATCGCACTTGCCTTACTCATGGTGGTAGGACTTGGGACAAGTGCGCTTGCCCGCGTTGAAGTCGGTGAACAGCGTGTTGTGTTGGGTGCTGATTTGACCCCGGAACAGAGGTCGCAGATGTTTGCGGATTTTGGTCTGATAGAGGGGACTGTCCCCGTACTCACGGTGACGATTGAGGAAGAGCGGGCGCATTTGCAAGACTTTGTGCCGGCAAGTGTGATCGGGTCACGGAGTATTAGCTCCATTTATATCATCACAGCCTCCCCGGGGATGGGACTTGATATTAGCATCAACAACATTGATTGGCTCACGGCGGATATTTACAGAAACGCTCTTCTCACAGCAGGGATCACAGATGCCCGGGTGACGATTTCCGCACCGTTTCCTGTGTCTGGTACGGCGGCGCTTACGGGGATTTATAAGGCCTTTGAAGACATCACAGGAGAAGCGCTCTCAGAAGAGGCAAAACGTGTGGGGATTGAAGAGGCCATTGTAACGGGTAACCTTGCAGAAGCCCTTGGGAGTGATGAAGAGATCACGGCTTTGATCAACGAGCTGAAGCTGATCCTAGATGAAACCCAATATATGTCGGACGATGAGGTGCGGGTGGAGATTCGCAGTCTTGCGGTGCAGTATAACATTGCACTCACCGAATCTCAGGTAGAGCAGGTTTTGCGCTTGGTGCGGAGTTTGGAAGGCCTAGATCTGGAGGCTCTCCGTGGTACCCTTGAGGCGCTCGTTGGGAATATAGGCCGAATTCAGAATATTACCCAGGGTGTCAGCGGATTCTTTGAGTCGGTGGGGAGCTTTTTCTCCGGCGTAGGGGAGACGGTTACCGGATTTTTCTCCTGGGTTGGGGGATTGTTTCGGCGGAATTAGGTAGGCAGATAAGGGAAGCCCCGCTACTTTGGATGGTAGCGGGGCTTTTTTGTTTGGGTTGCTGTGTGATGAATGCTGTAAGATGCATCCTGTAGGGGCGACTTGTAGTCGCCCGTGGTTACACTTCGCAGGGCAGTAAGGGCGCGGGCGACTACAAGTCGCCCCTACAAGGCGTGTTCAATCGCCTGCACCTAGATATAAATAGCTGTGTGGTGAATAGCGGATACCGTGGGATAGTAATGGAAACGGCATTCCCCTCCGCTGGAGGGGTGGCCGAAGGCCGGGGTGGTTCCATGGGGTGGCTCCGGCGATGTGACCACCCCGCCGTCTGCGGGCGGCACCCTTCCAAGGAGGGAAATGGGATTCCACATAATCTTTTCGTATCTTAAAATAATAAATACTCTGTGCCTGCTCCATTTAGAAGAACAGGGCAAGTATTGCTATCCACCCCTTCTAACCGATCCCAACCCTGCGGCGGAGGAGGTGAGTACAGGGTCACCCCAATAGGTGACGGAACCCACACCTGCGACGGAGGCGTCTAGGGTTTGTTCTGCATGGACTTCAATGGAGCCTACGCCTTCCAAAACAGCGCTTGCATGCTGTGCGATCAAGCTTCGTGCATAGATGGATCCGGCACCGGAGATTCTGAGATATACGTCTTCCGCCTCGCCCGAAAGCGAGATATCTCCTGCACCGTTGATTTCCATGAATACACGCTGTGCACTGAGTGCGAGATCTACCGATCCGGCGCCGTTTAGCTCGAAGGAGAAGGTTTCGGCAGTAAAGGTGCCGGTTCCTCGTATTGTAGCCGCACCATTTATCAGAATGTCTTCCAGAGCGTCACTGCCGATGTGAAATACGATTCCGTTACTTGTGATAGACCGGTTGTTTCTGGTTCCGATTCGGAGCACACCGTTTTGAACCGTGATATCTAGCAGATCGACTAAGTTGTCGTCAATCGTATACCTGACCTCGTTACTTGCTTCAGGGCTTAGGGTGATGGTGGCGCCCATACTTACCACAATTCTTGTGATGGAGCCGTCATAGGAAAAGGAGCCATCCGTCATGCGGCCGTTGCCTCTGGTTATGCCGCCTCCGCCGAAGGAGATGCATCCGGTGAGGGAGAGGAGGAGCAGGAGGGCTAGAGCGATGGATAGGATTCTTTTTATGGTCATGGCGGATCTCCTTTGGTTGATATAATGATTTATGATGATCGAATGAAAATATCCCCAGACACTGAATCGGGGCGTTCTAGCCGCCACCATTCACGCGGCTCAATGATGAAAATCAGTTCTTTGTAGGTGTCACTGTCGGCTCTCGGGCGATAGGTGTAAGAGTTGGTTGCCATGTACATGTACAAGAAGTACCAGCTGTTTGGATTCTGATTATCAGGCCATGTGATCATATTTGCCAAGCGGCAGTCTGGCGTTTCGATCAGACGCTGGAACATGCGGTTAATCATCGCCGCTGTTTCCGCTCTGGTGATGGCTTGGTTTGGGCGAAATGTGCCGTCTGGGAAGCCTTGGATCCAGCCTTGGACGGCGGCTTCGTTGATGTATGCCCTTGCCCAATGCTCGGCAATGTCACTGAACCGATCACCGCTGGTTGCAAAGGTGCCGATTTGATCTCTGTCCATGAAGCGCACCAAAACCGCGGCAAGCTCGCCGCGGGTGATGTTTTGCTCTGGGGCGAAGCGGTGGGATGCAACACCTGTAAATAGCCCCATGTTTGTGGTCGTGGAAATTGCATTGTTGAACCACTGCTGTAGCGCAACGTCATCGAAAGGATTGGCCTGTGCCCAATACGCCTCACGCACCTCGTCCTGGACTAAGCGGAAGAAGATGGTTGCGACCTCTGCTCTCGTGATGTTATTCCGCGGGTCAATGGTTCCCAGGTGCCCGATCAAAAACGCTTCACGTTGCGGGTTGTTGTCACTAGGCGGATTTGGTCTTCCGCCGCCCCCGCCGATCGTGCCTCCGCTGTTAGTACCGCCACCGTTATCGTCCCCGTTGTTACCGCTTCCACTGTCTTTCGGTGTAAATGTCCACGTCCCGGTGAATACGACATCGTTATTCGGCATCCGAAACATGTCGTTTTCCATCGTCACACCCGGACTAGCTGACGTCCAGCCGCTAAATGTCCATGTGCCCTCCGCTCCATTGTGTGTCGTCTCCGTGGTAGTCAGCGGGGATGCTACAGAGATGGGTGCATGACCCACAGCGTGGCTTGCGGGGTCGGGGACTTCCGGCGTAAAGCTTGCCGGTGCCGGTTCTGTTACCGTATAGGTTACGTTAAAAGCGCGTTGCCAAACCCAGGTTCCCAGTAGATCAGGTTCAGCCATAAGCGCAAACGATGGCATGTATCTGCCATCTTGTACATTGACCCAGTCACCTGTGTATGTATCGTTGATTGGGATATTGGGTAATGCGGCGCCGGGTAAAAAGGCGAACCCTTCTCCCAGTGTGAGTTCACGCAGAGCCGTTGCACCATGAAACATGAGAGCCATGTCCGTCACATTACTGGTATTCCAGCCGGACAAATCAAGGCTCTCTAAGCGATGCGCGTCACGGAACATCCAGTATGTAGTTGTCACATTGCTGGTATCCCAGCCGGACAGATCAAGGTGCTCTAAGCTACTCGCATCACGAAACATTCTGCCCAGATTCGTTACGCTACTGGTATCCCACGCAGATACATCGCCAATGCTCCTTAGACTACGTGCATCCCGGAACATCCCATCCATATTCAACACACCGCTTACATCCCAAGCGGACAAATCTAAGCACTCTAAGCTTTCAGCGCCATCAAACATGAAGGCCATATTTGTCACATTGCTGGTATTCCAGCCGGACAAATCAAGTGCCACTAAGCTTTCTGTGCCACGAAACATGGAGTGGGTAATCGTTACGGCACTGATATCCCAGCTGGATAGGTCGAGCTCTGTCAGGCTACTTGCGCCGCCAAACGTTCCGTGCATACTTGTTACATTGGTGGTGTTAAAATACTCCAAGCCTGTTATGGTGTGCACATTTCCTAGCTCGCTAAATAAGCTCCGCAAACGGGGTCCGACAGAAACCGGCTGGTTGAAATCAAAAACAATCTCGTAGATATCACCACTGTGCGCATTCCAAGGACTAAGCGTTCCATGATTCCAGTCAATCGCTCCGGGTTGCACCACCAGTGTGCCGTCGCTGTACAGCGTCCACTCGGCACCTGCATTTCCGCTAACGTTGGGCAGTTGACCGGAGGCGGTGACGGTTACCGCAAAGGCTGTTTGTCCCGGCATCAGCACAAACAAGAGGCAACACACCAAAAGCAAGCAAAGACTCTTCTTCATTGCTGACTCCTTTCCTACATCTGCCAAGTTCTAATAATTCGTAATCAGAACCTCATCCGTTACTCTTCGTTTCGCCTTTCGCTGATAATTTGCATTCTTATAATTATGTTTCAAATGTGCCACATGATAGCGTTCTGCCCATTCGATGAGCAGGGTGTTTTCCTGTCCCTTGCTCTTGAACACGTTGGAGAGGGCAAACTTGTGTCCGCGCTTGTCCAGTTCGTCTAAGAAGGCCAAGAGATCCCGCTCGTCCTGTTCTGTCCAGCCGCCTTGTTCATTGTAGGTGGCACAAGTGATGAGATAGGGTGGATCGCAGTAGACCAGGCTCTGTTCGGTGAGCATAGAGGTGTCAAAGGCACGGAAATCTTTGCAATGGAAGCTGTAGCGGCCGCTTTCCAGGCGTTCTAAAAACTCGCGGAGCTTGGTGCGCATCCTGTCGTTGAAATCCCGCTTTCCGACGGGGAGGTTAAATTTACCATCTTTGTTGAAACGGATTTGATTGTTGAAGGCATAGACAATTAAGACAAAAAGCAGGAGGGAATCCGGTGGTGGGGCGCCGTCGTTACAGGCCTGGCGCAGGCGCAGGAAACCCTCTTTATTGGCAGGGCCGAGGCCTTTGGAACTGTCGCACTTGTAATAGTCATAGCCGTGGAGATTGGAGCGGGTAAGGCCGTAGGTGTCGATGGTTTCGTCAATGGCCTCAAAAAGACGCTCTGTGCCTTGGGCTTGGAAATGGGTATAGAGGTCGATGAGTTCTGAGCTGATGTCGTTGAAGATCACCTGCTCTGCCTCTACATTGAGACCCACATTACAGCCGCCGCAGAAGAGGTCAACAAAGGTGTCGATCTCCCCCGGGAAGCGGGGCAAAAGCTGGGGCAAAAGCCGGAACTTGCCGCCGGTGTAATTGAGTGGGGATGGAATTTGTGTCAGTTGTGTCATTACCATACTTATATTGCCTCTACTAGTATTTGCATGTGTCCGCCACAGACCATGCCGTCTTCTTCGGCCGAATCCGCCAGATCAATCTCCAGCAGATGATAGCCGCTTTGGTCGATTACATCTCGTGCGCGGGTGATGGCTTCCGCCTCAGCGCAACCGCCGCCGATGCTACCGATTATGCCGCCGGATAGGGTCACTGCCATCTTTGCCCCGATCTCTCTGGGCGTAGAGCCGGAGGCTTCAATAATGGTGACCAAGGCGGCTCTCTCGTCTTGGTTCTGCGTGAGCCAGAGGAGGAGCTCTGGATCGATACACTCCTCTTGGGGTTTCTTCGTGCCGCTTCCATCTTTGCCGAGGCGTTTGAGTTTGATGATCTCTGCCATGATGGAGAGTGCGATCTCTTCCGGTGTGACAGAGCCGATTTCCAGGCCGATGGGGGCGTAGAATTTACCCAGTAGACCTTCGCAGTTTGTTTTAGCCGCGATCTCTTTTTTCACGATGGCGATCCGCCGCTTTGAGCCGATCATGCCGATGTAATGGGGGATCTTACCTCTGAGGAGGGATTCTAGGCAGAGAATATCGTGCTTATGCCCTCGGGTGAGGATGGTTACGTAGTCGCTCTCGCGCAGATTTAAACGTTTGTGCAAACGCGCAAAATCATCGCAAATCACGGTATGCGCCTCTGGAAAGCGCTGGGGATTTGCGAAAGAGGGACGGTCATCATAGAGCCAGATGTCAAAGTCCAGGCGTTTAGCAAAGGCACAGAGGGGGAGAGAGATATGTCCGCCGCCTAAGATTACCAGTCGAGGGCGAGGGGCGAAGCGTTCTGTTAGGGTGAGAGTGTCATCTGCTGTCTCGAAGGACAGGCCGCCTGTGCCGGGGTCTGTGTGATCCTCTTCGATCAGTCTGCGTTCGATTCCGGCGGGACTATAGCGGGAGATGAGGCGGCTTGCCTGACCCTGCTCCAGCCGCGAGTGGATTTTTTGGTAGAGTTCGGACATATGTATGCCTCCGAATTGATGCTTTTATTTTGATGCATTTCCGATGATGCATTTAGTTTATATGATTTACTTGAAAATTACAAGTATAATCTGAATAAATTGACAGTGAGGGGACGAAATGTGTATACTATTGGTACGAAATTATTTTGTGAGGTGCTTGTTATGGTAAGGCATATCGTATCTTGGAGCTATAAAGATGGGCTGACGGAGGAAGAGAAAAAAGCACATGCTGAGATGATGCAAACAGAGCTTGAGGGCCTAAAACAGTGTATAGATGGGATCATTGAAATAAAGGTGTATGCGGATCTGCTCTCTTCCAGTAACCGGGATGTAATGCTGGATAGCTTGTTTGAGAGTGAAGAGGCGTTGGCGGCGTATCAGATTCATCCGGAGCATCAACGACTGGTGCGCACAGTTGGAGCTCTGCTACAGGATAGAGCTTGCGTGGATTATTTTGTGTGAGTTGAAATAGATAGTCACTGAAACCAGAAAAACCACAAAGCAAAGAGGTATCCCATGGCACAAAAAATCCTAGTTGGTATGTCCGGTGGTGTGGATAGTTCCGCCGCCGCCCTTATTCTGATGGCAGAGCATGAAGTCGCAGGTTGTACGATGAAGCTGTTTCATAGTGATGACATCGTAGAGGGGGGCAAGACTTGTTGCGCCCTCACCGATGTGGAGGATGCGCGGCGTGTTTGTCATCGCTTGGAGATTGACCACCATGTGTTTAACTTTACAGAGGAATTCCACAGAGAGGTCATGGAGCGTTTTGCCATGGGCTATGCCCAGGGGGAGACGCCGAATCCTTGTATTGACTGTAATCAATTTGTGAAGTTTCCCCATCTGCTTCGGCGGGCGGATCAGCTGGGATTTACCCATATTGCCACGGGGCATTATGCGCGGATTCGCTTTGATGATGAAAGCGGGCGGTATCAGTTGCTTCGCGGATTGGATTCTAGTAAAGACCAATCCTATGTGCTCTATGCCATGACACAGGAAGAACTCTCGCATACGCTTTTTCCCCTGGGGGACAAGACGAAGGCAGAGATTCGGGAGATTGCATCGGCACGGGGACTGGTGACAGCGGATAAGCCGGATAGTCAGGATATTTGCTTTGTGCCGGATGGGGATTATGCTACCTTTCTCACGGAGAAGATGGGGATTTCCGCGATACCGGGGGACATCATAGATCAAAGAGGACAAGTACTGGGGCGGCATGAGGGTGCCATCCGGTATACGATTGGACAAAGGCGGGGTCTTGGGGTGTCTTCTCCGGCGCCGCTGTATGTGACCGGTAAGAACATGGCGCAAAACGCGGTGATGGTGGGAGATGGTGAAGCATTGTTCACGGATCGTTTCATCGTCCGTACGCCGAACTGGATTTCGATTGAAAGCCTTACAGAGCCGATTGAAGTGACTGTGATGACGCGATATCGGGACAGAGAAACTGCGGCGACTTTGCATCCCCTTGCAAGCGGGAATGTAGAAGTCCGCTTGTCTGAGCTGAAGCGGGCGGTTACGCCGGGACAGGCGGCGGTGTTTTATCAAGGGGACGTAGTTGTAGGGGGCGGCGTGATCCAAGGGAGCTAGAGAGGTGTGAAAAGCATATGTATAAACGCAGAAAAGTGACCGCTGTCATTTTGGCGGGCGGCAGTGGGAGCCGGATGGGAGCTTCCGGGAATAAGGTGTATTTGCCCCTGGGCGGGCGGCCTGCAATTTCCTATGCGGTGGAGGCTTTTGCGAAACATCTCTATGTGGATGAGTTGGTTTTTGTCACAAGAGAGGAAGAGCGAGGAGAGGCGGAGGCGCTTTTAGAGTCTCTCTCTTTGAAAAAGCCTTGGCGTATTGTACTCGGCGGGGAGAGCAGACAGGCTTCTGTATACAATGGGATTTTGGATGTGGAAAATGAGTTTGTCCTCGTCCATGATGGTGCCCGGCCTTTGGTGTCTCAGGAATTGATTGGAGACTGTGTAAAGGCATTGATGAAGTATGAGGGCGTAGTCCCTGCGTTACCAATGAGGGGTAGTGTTTACTGCATTCCTGGCAAACGGAAAGCGAAACCAGAGCGGGTGCAGGAAAGCCTCTTTTCAGCGCAGACGCCTCAGGGGTTTCGGACTGGGGTTTTGCGCACTTGTCATGAAAAACACCGGGATGACCCGAATAATACAGATGATAGCAGTCTCCTTGAATTAGAAGGCTATCAAGTGGGTATCGTACCGGGAGATCCGCAGAATCTGAAGCTTACCACGCCTTTAGATGTGTCAGTTGCGGTGGCGTATATGGGTTTAGGATCAGGTGAGGATGAGATTGTTCTCGATGAGAACCGGATGCGGATTTTGAAGCGGGCGAAATATTTCCTCAGTGACGGGAAGGCAGTGAAAATACAAGATTGATCTATCACAATATGAATTTTTGCCATATAAATCAAAAAACTCTTTGCAAATTATGGGCAATGTGCTACAATAAGTGATATTGTTTTCACAATGCAATGGATAAGAAGGATTACTTGAAGAAGTTAGGGGAGTTTTTTTGATGGAACATTTATTTTGGCTCGGCCTTGTTGGTGCGGGTGCGGCCTTGCTTTTTGCGCTGATCCAAAGCCGAAAAGTGCTTCGTTTTGCTGAGGGTACGGATACGATGAAGAAGATTGCAAAGTCAATCCAAATGGGCGCCGCGGCTTATCTCAAGCGCCAATTTCGGACGATTGCAGTCTTCTATGTGATTATGGTGGTACTCCTTGGGGTGCTGGCGTTTTTGGGATACGCTTCACCCTTTATTCCCTTTGCGTTTCTGACCGGGGGGATTTTCTCCCAGCTTGCGGCCTATATTGGGATGCAGATTGCAACAAGAGCCAATGTGCGGACAGCTAATGCGGCGCGGACTAGTCTCAATCAGGGACTAAAGGTTGCCTTTGCTTCCGGTACGGTTATGAGCTTCACAGTTGTGGGACTGGCTTTGCTTGATGTAACGGTCTGGTTCTTGGTTTTGCGTTTTATCTTCAACGCAGAGCCCCATGTGATTGCGGAGAACATGGTTATGTTTGGTGTTGGCGTGTCGGCCTTTGCCCTCTTTGCACGTGTGGGCGGCGGCATTTTCACCAAGGCGGCTGATGTAGGCGCTGACTTGGTGGGTAAAGTGGAAGCGGGAATCCCGGAAGATGATCCCAGAAACCCGGCTGTTATCGCGGATAACGTAGGGGACAACGTGGGTGACGTTGCGGGTATGGGCGCTGATCTTTATGAGAGTTACATCAAAGCCATGCACGCGGCGATTGCGCTTGGTTGGGCGGCCTTTGGGACGTCTGGACTTGGGTTTAACAGTATGTTCTTACCGATTGCCCTCTCTGTTGTGGGTGTTTTGGCTTCGATTATTGGATCATTTTTCATCCGCACAGGGGAGAATGCGACACAGAGGGATCTTCTGCATACCCTACGGCGGGGGACGTATATCGCGGCGATCCTAGCGACAATTGCGGCGGCGCCCTTGACCTATTTCTTGATGGACGGCAATTGGGGTCTGTTTGTGGCGATCCTGGTAGGTGTTGGCGCGGGTTGTGCGATTGCGTACTTTACGGAATACTACACCTCTGACCACTATAAACCGACGAAACAACTGGCGGCGGCTTCGGAGACAGGGCCTGCTACCATTATCATTGCGGGGATTGCTCTCGGTATGAAGTCAACCCTTGCGCCTGTGCTCATTATCTCCGCCGCGGTACTTGTGAGCTTCTTGGCGGCAGGGGGTACATTTGCTCAAGGTGCCTATGCGGGAAGTTTTGCACATGGTCTCTATGGCATTGGTCTCTCCGCTGTGGGGATGCTCTCTACCCTGGGAATTACCCTTGCCTGTGACGCTTATGGTCCCGTTGCGGACAATGCGGGCGGGATTGCACAGATGGCAAACTTGGAAGCTGAAGTCAGAGAGCGGACAGACGCGCTGGATTCCTTGGGCAACACAACAGCGGCGACAGGGAAAGGTTTTGCGATTGGATCTGCGGCATTGACCTCTCTTGCTTTGATCGTTTCCTTTGTCAATGTGGCCCAGGAGCGTTTGCCCTATCAAATGGATTTGCGTCTCAATAACCCAACGGTTTTGATCGGCGTATTCTTAGGGGCTGTGCTGATCTTCCTGTTTACCGCGCTTACCATGTCTTCTGTCCAGCGGGCGGCGCAGAGTATTGTGGTGGAAGTGCGCCGTCAGTTCCGTGAAATTACGGGTCTCATGGAAGGGACTGCGGAGCCGGAGTATGCGACTTGTGTAGACCTCTGCACCAAGAGTGCCCTCAGAGAGATGTTACTGCCTTCCATTGTTGGTGTTGTGGCACCGATTTTGACCGGTCTGGTTCTGGGTCCCACCGGTGTAGTCGGTATGTTGGGCGGCGCTACAGTTGCCGGATTCTTGGTGGCGAATTTCATGTCTAATGCCGGGGGCGCCTGGGATAATGCGAAGAAGTACATTGAGAGCGGTGCACACGGCGGCAAGGGTTCAGACCAGCACAAAGCCGCCGTTATCGGCGACACGGTTGGGGATCCGTTTAAGGATACGTCGGGACCATCGCTGAATACCTTGTTTAAGCTACTGTCTACGATTTCGATCACCTTTGTGGGGATTATCACAGCGTTTTCGATTCTGTAGGGAATATGAGGAACCCCCGCGCTTCATTTTGAGGCGCGGGGGTTTTGTGTTGGATTGTAGGGGACGCCCGGCATTGTTCTACAATGCACGACGACCTAGTAGGGGCGATTATCAATCGCCCGCGGGCGGCTAATAGCCGCCCCTACAAAAAACCTAGATTATATGCGGGACGCCCAGTGTGCGTCCCCTACAGCGGGCAAATTCTTAGCCTATGAATTTTAGTGTCCAGTGATAGTTGTGGAAGCCTACACCCAGATGTCTGAGGCCTGGGTGCAAAATGTGCTCTCTTTGTTCTTGTGAGTCCATCCACGCGCTGACAACTGCTTCCGGTGTGGGGAAACCAAAGGCTAAATTTGTTGCGGCAATAGACCAGCGCAGACCTGCGTCATTTAGCCGATCCGCCAGGGATCTTCCGGATGGGCAGGTGTGGTGGAAGAAGTCGCGGTTGACCATATCCACACTGTGGGCACGGGCAAGGTTGGCAAGCCCGTCATGCCAGGCTAAGGCTTGTAGTCCGCGGTTTGCGCGCTGGATATTGATGAGCTCAAACACCCGCTGTTCAAAGGCGCTTGGAGCCGGGCCCGGATCTGGTGGGAACCCCGGTAAAAGACCCAGGAGACGCACAAGCATAGTCGCGGCTTGCGCACGGGTTGCTGTAGCTGTTGGTGCGATTGTAAACGCGCCGTCACGCTCGATGCCGGTGACGATCCCATTGTTGTTCGCCCAGCGGAGGGCATTATACGCACCTTGTCCAGAGATTTGACCCCGATCGGTGAAGCGATTCCACTGTGCATTTGCAACAGAGCCGCTGTTTAGGTTTGTCAAATTGATGACATAGCGATGGATGAATAGTGCAATCTCTTGCCGCATCGCGGCCTGATTTGGCCCGAATGCACCGCTGGTAGCGGGGAGAATCTGATTGTTTGCCGCCCATGTTATATAGGGTGCTGACCAAGCTGTAGATGCAACGTCTGAAAAGTTATTGTTTCTCGGATCAGTTGCGTTGGCTGATCGCCCATGGTGGATGCGAAATAGGGTTGCGAGCACCTGTGCACGGCTGAATGTTTGATTCGGCGCGAATGCGTTTGCTGTTGTGCCCTGCATGACTCCCTCTACATGCATGGTGCGGACATAGGTATAAAACCAGTTGTTGGGATTCACATCGTGAAAGGGGAGGGAGGATTGCAAAGAAATAATAGTAGAGTTTGTGTCTTGCTCTGCGGCAAGTGCGCCTGGCATGAAAATACCGAAGAGCATAAGTATGGCGAGTAATAGGCTGATGATTCTTTTCATGGACAAATTCTCCTTTTGTTGTTTCTCGAAGTGTACCACAAAATGGGAGTATCTGCCAATAGGAAAAACAATCTTCTGCCTCTACTGGAATTTTTTGATAGGTTGATGTATAATCGCTTGGTACAAAAAAGCGGCTATTTCCGAAAGAAACAGCCGCCCGCAGTATATCTTACCGCTTGACACATGATTCGATTTATCATACCCATCCTGTGATTGGTCTTTGACCTTTCGCAAATCGGCATCTTCTCTTGACTTCTTCTACACATCCTGAATTTCCGCAAGCTACGCCGCTTTAGCTAGGCTGGAGAAGTCCTCTGCCCTGCACCGGTCTGGAGCGTTTATCACTTCGCTCAACCAATCGTTTTGTGTCCGAGCTTAGTATATGCGGAGAAACTGCGCGTACACATTGAAAAATTTTGATTTTTTGCCTAATTGATGCATAGAGTTGATTTAGTCCAAAATAGTCCAAAGCCTTGCGGTCTATTTTCCGCATTTCTGTGTCTTCCTCCTTGGCGGGCGACAGCCCACCGGCGTCGTCATCCTTGAACTGCGAAAAATATCCTCACAATTCTTCGGATCATTTTGGACTTAATCAACTCTAGAGTGTCAGTAGGACAAACTTGTATAAATGAAGGAGAATCCCAATATGCCGGAGTTTCTAGCAGAATTAAACGCACAATCTATCGGTACCATTGTGCTTGCGGCTGTTTTAGTGCTGATTGGTATTAAAATTTTCAAAAAACCCCTTGGATGTCTGCTCCGTCTGTTTGTAAACACCCTAGGCGGATTTATCGCGCTGATTGTGATTAATAATGCGGCCATATTGTTTAACCTTCCAATTGGAATTGGGATCAATTGGGTAAACGCCGTCATTATTGGGATCTTTGGTTTGCCCGGTTTGGGCTTTCTTCTGATTTGGCAGTTGCTTTTGTAAGCTGAAATTTTAAAATTGAATCTGTGTAATCGGGAGGAAATTGGAGAAAATGAGAGGAAATCAAAGCAATAGTTGCGGTGGACACTATTTTGTGAAAAAGTCTATTGACAGGCTTCCTATTCTTATGGCATAATTGTCAAGCATTCTAAAAGATGTACAATAACAGTTGGAGGCTATACTATGTCCACCTTTATGGAAAAGAAGGAAACCGTTTCCCGGAAATGGTACATCCTTGACGCCGCCGGCAAGCCCCTTGGGCGTACGGCGACTGTTGCCGCTGACCTGCTCCGCGGTAAACACAAAGTTACGTTTACCCCTCACGTTGATTGTGGTGACTTTGTTATCATTCTCAACGCGGATCAAGCTGTCCTGACAGGGAAGAAGCTTGAGCAAAAGATCTACTACCGCCACTCCGGTTGGGTTGGTGGTCTCAAACAGACTAAATATGGTCGTTTGATGGAGACAAAGCCAGAACTTGCCATGCAACTTGCAGTTCGCGGTATGCTCCAAAAGAACACAATCGCACGTGAGCAACTGGGTCGCTTGAAAGTGTATCGCGGCACCGAGCACAAGCATCAGGCGCAAAATCCTGAAGCTTGGACGACTGAATAAGGAGGGCTTTGGATATGTATAAGAGTAAAAAACCGTATCATTACGGCACAGGCAGAAGAAAGTCTTCCGTTGCGCGTGTACACCTGTTCCCAGGCGGTACCGGTCAAATCACAATCAACGGGCGTGACATTGACGATTACTTTGGTCTTGAGACACTGAAGCTAATCGTGCGCCAACCGCTGAATCTAGACGCGATTGCCCTAACCGGTAAAGTTGACATCCGCGCTACCGTTGCAGGCGGCGGCGTGACAGGTCAAGCCGGTGCGATCCGTCACGGCATTGCGAGAGCCTTGCTACAATTAGATGAAAATCTTCGTACACCGCTAAAAGCCGCTGGATTCCTCACACGTGATCCACGGATGAAAGAGCGTAAGAAGTACGGTCTCAAAGGCGCGAGACGTGCACCACAATTCTCGAAAAGATAGAAAACGGTTATTTGAGCCCATTGAAAACCCTGTGTTTTCAATGGGTTTAATCATTTGGGACGCTCTCACTCCCTGCCCTTTTCTGCCGATATGACACACGTAGGGCACAATAAACTAGGTTTGCGGGGAAGCAAAAGAGCGGTTAGAACGTTGTAAACTTTTGCCCGGTAGCAAGTGTCCACCGCACATCAGCAGTTGGATCGGGCTGTGATGAAGTTGGATGGGTTCCTGATCAAGGATTTTGCCGAGGTGGATTGTATGGCGAGGTTGATGGGGATGTATGAGGGGTTGGTGGAAGGATGATAATTTACCATTATTGCTCATTACCTGTTTTTAAAGAGATTATTGTTAATAAAAGATTGCGTTTTACTGACATTACTCAATCCAATGATTCAAGAGAATTGTCGTGGATAGCAGAATTTATTGAACCAGCTATTCTCTCGATAAGACCTGATTTATTTAAAAGTGAGAAATTTAAAACAGATCTTGATTATGCAATAAGGTCTGTTTGGGGCTCTCTACTACGAGGGAATGAAGTTTTTTCGGAATCGCTCATACGCCGTTTTGTATGTTGCTTTTCAGGAGAAAGAGATTCATTGAGCCAATGGAGAGGGTATGCAGATGACGGCAGGGGCATTTGCATAGGGTTTGATGATACAGTGTTTTCTTCAAGACAAACGGGACTGCCTGCCTGTTATAAGTATGATAGAGTAAAATACGAGCCAGATGAGCATATTGAAATGATACAAAACACGTTATTTTCAGAACTTAGGTGCATGGCACTGGACGAAATACTTTGTGTTGATTTTAATTTAGGCTCTCTATTTTATCATAGTGGCTTAATGGAAGAGAGTATATTCCATAAAAATAGCGCATTCAAAGATGAGAAAGAGAGAAGGGTAGTATTAGATTGGTATGGAACATCGAGTGATTATCAAGATGTGCATGGCGGCTATAGGTTTTTACCCTTCGAATACACAGCTACATCGACTAACTTGAAATGCTATACAGATTTTTGTTTCAAGGACATGGAGCGCCAAGAGCCTTTCATCAAAGAAGTTATAATTGGACCGAATGCAAAAATTACAATAAACGAGATGTGCAATTTTCTTTCAGATAATGGGTTGGATTATTTTAGACTTAATAACAATAATGGTGTTGTTCGATCGTCTGCAACGTATATATCATGGTAGCTTAATAGGATTAACCACATGCACACAATCGAATTCTCTGCACTATTAGTATAGCTAGACAATCGTGCGCTTTGCATATCCCGTATATAAACCTGTTTCGTCGAGCAACTTGCTTGCTCGGTCAGCCTTGAAGTGTCCGCCTGCCTTGACGACACGCAACAGAGATAAAATAGAACAAGGTCTTGTGGCATAAAAGTCACAAGACCTTGTGTACAAAAGCTATGCCGTCATTTTTATAAGGCTGTCACACCCTTTTGTCATCTATCTCGGTCTATACGAGCTAATTTCCCGTTCTGCATTCCTAATACCACGTCAGCAATGGATGATACAATATTGGAATGGGTGACGATAATTACGCATTTGTTGTCCTCGTGCGCCAAGC
>Ga0131853_10008193_pt1 | contig 19016 bp, 7 predicted proteins | sample TergutLab28metaG_FD_92764 | JGI IMG/M metagenome (GOLD analysis project Ga0131853, IMG submission 92764) | Labiotermes labralis P1 segment gut microbial communities from Petit-Saut dam, French Guiana - Lab288 P1 (version 2) (version 2) | ecosystem: Host-associated > Arthropoda: Insects >...
AATAAAAAAAAAGTAGGGCGAAAAATGTGTTAATAAAAAAGAAAAAGAAGATTTGTCCCCCTGCCGTTGCCCCCCCCCCCCCCCCCGGCCACTGACTATGGGCTGGATGACCGGAATTTTGACACGTGGCAGCGAAACTGCAATTAATGCCTGAAAGTTAAAAGTAAAAGGTGTCCCTATACACTCAACGAAGACATACGCCAGAGTCAAGAAGGTATGGCTCTACCCACTCTTTAACATTGGCACTAGATGGGGGGTAAGCCGTCAACTTCACGCCCCCGGCCGCTTACCCTCAGTACCCTCTGAATCGTAGGCTGGATGAGCCTCGTGTAGTGGACGATTTGGAGAAGTAAATCTCTTGGCCGTGCTGGGAAAAGAACAATGACTCCTTCGGATGTCCAGCCATTAGCCCAGTGGCTATGCCGACTTAACTCTCGAACGGCTGAAGGGCTCCCAAAGGTACAGAGTGTAAAAAGGTGAAGGGCGAATCTGATCATTCAGTCCAACCTGTCTTACTGTCAGACTAGCTAGGGCAAGCACCGTCGCCTAATATGCTTCTGGTGCACGACGTGGCGCTGATGTATGTGGTTAAGACCTTAAGAAAGAGACACGTTAACAACCAGTCACTGTGTTTCCCTCCGTGTTAGATGAATATGAATGGCCAGATAAACATTCCGGCCGCTTGGCTTAAGTTTGGAAGCCATGGTACGCACTGAATAGATGGCAGCCCAAAACTGGCGCGTATGTAGGCCTATTCATAGTTTTCACTGTATCTGAGGTCTGTTTCGAATTTTTTTGTGTAGTTTTAGTCCTTAGACCAGTGTTTCCGAGGCATAGTTCCGCACACACAAACAAGTAGTTAAGGAAATGAAAATTTTGAAACACAGTGAAAATTCTGGCAACTGGCACAATTTCCGTTCTCTACCAAAGGCCGGGGCATGTTTTTCTTTTTTCGGTCACATTGTATTCACGATTATACTTAGTTGTGCTGTGCCTGTTTTCATTTGCAGTTCCGCCGGATATCAGAGATTATTTTTGGGGTGTTTCCATGGGGTGAGGGTGAAGAAAATTATGAAACAATGCCATAGACTTTCGCGGCTGGCGTTCCATATGTGGAGGCAAATTTCATTCCTCTACGTAGTCAAGTACTGAAAATATATTCCGCGAACAAAGTACAGCAGTACAAACACAAAAGTATTTAACGAATTTGAATAGTGGAATGACTGGATGACTGATTATTGAATTGTAAATTGGTCGTGGCCTGTTGGTAAAAGTTATCCCAGTACTTGCCCATAGGGACTGAGAAAACCATGATAAAACTCGAAATATTCGAACCCGGCACCTCCCAAATTCAAGTCACAAGCTACAGCCAAGTTGTTCTGTTTACAAACGCTCATTCAAGGCAGGTAAAGCAATTCTTACACAGGCCTTGTCAGGCCCTTGGGCTCTGCACGGTTAAGGCTCCCATATTTCAAGACAATCGGTAATGGCCGCCTTTACCGCAAGGAAATAATCCTGGTACTCTTCGAGAGCTGAGTCGAATCCAGTGCCACAATAAAAAAATCCAATCACACATTAGGGAATCGAACCCGCGACCTTCCGGCTTGTAACGCAGTGCCTCAAGCAACCGCGCCACCGCCTAACTCAAAACTTTCACTTCAGCTGTCATTATTACCAGGCAACAGACAGTCCTTCCATCAGAGGATCGACGGTACATAAGCAAAGTGTTTTCCCTGTGCACGACACGAACGTGTAAGGGGGGAGCGGACTTAAAGCTCAAATCATTCTTAACCTCGGCATTAGAAGGGGATGAAGGGTCAGTTCCACGTTCCGGTCGCATTACACTGTTCGGTATTCAATGAACAGGAGGCTTGGTGGACCCCACAGCCGTTCTGTGCTCTCTGGGGTAGATACAAAGAGGACAAATCGCTTGAACCTGCCAGAAACCGAAGGTCCATCCCATAGCTAAGCCACCATACGGACTACGCCATCCTGGCTCCCACGCCTAAAATGGACCACGGTTCTCCATACATATTCAGTTTTCTTTAACGATACTTAATCGTCTCCGCAAGCCTAGAAGACGTGTGGGACGTACAGACTGTAACAAAGTGCCACCCGGTAAGCCAACCCCCCCCCCCCCCCCCCCTTTCCTTTCTCCTCCACTGCTTCTTGTTGTGGGTGGTTATGAATGTCACGTTCTTTCAAATGGAATGCGCTGCCTCTTTTAACGGACATAAAAATTGTACAGCCCCCCCCCCTCAAACTCCACGAGTTTATCATGTCCTCATCATTTAGCTTCACCTTCAACCGCGATAAGCTTGTAGAATGGCCTGTTGCAATAAATGGCACGTGGCTAAAATGTAACACTGATGACACACATCGTATCAGCTTGGCACAGTACATATCCGTCTGTTGATAGACATATGCCTAAAATGTAACACTCAAGACACACACCGTATCAGCTTGGCACAGTACATACCCGCCTGCTGATAGATACGAGCCTAAAATGTAACACTCATGACACACATCGTATCAGCTTGGCACAGTACATACCTATCTACTGACAGACACTTGCCTAAAATCTAACACTCAGGACACACATCATATCAGCTTGGCACAGTACATACATGTCTACTCATAGACACGTGCCTAAAATGTAACGCTTATGACACACATCGTATCAGCTTGGCACAGTACATACCTGTCTACTGACAGACACTTGCCTAAAATGTAACATTTACGACACACGTGTTATCAGCTTGGCACAGTACATACCTGTCTGCTGATAGACACTTGCCTAAAATGTAACACTCAAGACACATCAGCTTGGCACAGTACATAACTGTCTGCCGCTGACACAGGGGAGTAATATTACTCTCACTGGAATCTTCAGAATCAGCATCCGACAGTTTTGTTTACCTTCACTCACTGCGCCATTAGTGACTGAACTTGGGATTTAATTACTTAATCCAAATCGGACTACTGCCTGCATTGTGACAAAGGGCTAAAGCAGTTAACTTCTACCTTAAATTCGGTATGTGAACAGTTCAGATCTCGAAGATGATATCGGCTATCAAAAAGGTCCATAAAGTTTCTAAAAATCAAGGAACCAACTCCAGATCCTATGCGCCAAATAGGTGACAAGAAGCAAGTTCCGTAATTAGAACCCCCAATTCTGGCGTGTCCTATGGACCTGTCATCCGGCGCTGTCTGTTCGGCACATGTTACCTGATAAACGTTTTTCTATGTAAGGAAAAAAACTGTATATGCTGAAATAGTTACGAATCACAGTACAAAACTCAGGCGTCCGGGATTTGTACAACCCTACTCTATCCAGACACAGTTCGTGTGGTTTAACTTAATCCTTTTCAGGCAAATACAGATATAATACCCGAAATTAGACCAATAATGCTTCCATCTACATCCTTTCCTATTCATTATGCACTTATCGCCTCACCATTCGTGGCTACGTCGACAGATTCAGCTACTGACAATGTCGTCCATTAAAGAAATACCACAAAGTTTCGGCATCCTTCGTTATAAGCATACTGACAAGCTTAACACTCAGTGTTACTACAGAATCTCGTACCATGCCGGGACAGCTCAGTCGGTATAGCGACTCGCTACGGGCTGGACGGTCCGGGGATTGAATCCCGGTGCGGGGCGAGATTTTCCGGACCCGCCCAAACCAGACCTGGGGCCCACCCAGCCTCCTACACAATGAGTACCGGGTCTTTCCCGGGGGTAAAGCAGCAGGGGTGTGGCGTTGACCACCCACCCCCATCTAGCGCCGAGGTTAAGGAACGAGCAGAGCTATACCTCTACTCCCTCTTTAGGCCTTCGTGGCCTGTTCTAGAGTGAACTTTGCTTCAGAACCCCGTGCCATGACTCAGGCGTTGGCCTTACACCGCGCGGGCTCGGGTTCAATACCAGGGCAGTCCACACAGAATTCGTGGTAAACAAAGTGACACTCCGAGTGTTTCGACTTTCCTCAGCCAGTATCATTCCACCATTGCTCGATTCGCATTTACTCATCCATCAACGAAGCTGTATAACCTTAGCAATTTACAGCGTCGGTTCGTCAGAGATAAGACACTGAGGCACTGGGTAACTTTGTCACGATTCGAGCAGCGTAGTGGTCTCATCATCAACGAGGAAAATGTACAAGAAGAAATTTCGTTGTCTCGAATCTTCAGGAAACCGATACAATGTGACAAGGCGTCACATCCCTCAAGAACGAAAACATCAACTACGCCGCTGCGAAGAGCTAAATAGTCGCAATCGACAGCGTCGTTACATAATGCCCATTAGACGAATATTACTGCAGCATAATTTATGACAATTCACGATGCGCTCTTGACTAAACCAGTTACAGAGGAATGGCTGTAACATCTCTTACGCTTGCACAATTCGAACTGTACTTTGCCCATTTGCGTGAGCGGTGTGTGTATGTGTGTGTGTGCACAGTAATACTTATACGGGATTTTCCCACAGTCTTGACGGCAAACTTATTGTTACTGAGAACGGATATCATGGCAGGGAATTTATGTCACGACGGATGGTACTGAAGCAACACAGCAGAACTGGTAATAATAACAACCCTCGCACCACGACCCACATGGGTTGCAAACACGCTGAATCATCTAAAATTTACCTCTTTTCATAAAACTGGTTCACCTGTGTTCCGTACGTGTAATGGGACTTGCAAGTTGAATGGGGCAATTTCATCATTCAGGGCAGGGATAGACAAACTACGACCCGCAAGAAATTCAGGCCACCCCAAGGTACTACAATAAGAGCACAATTCTCTGTGCTTAATTAACCAGTACGCCATGAAAGCAGTGGAGGAGTAAAATTTTTTACACCGGCACTAGATGGAAGTGAGCAGCTCGCTTCACGTCCCGGCCACTCTACCACGAAGAGGGGGGGAGTCCAATATCCACTGTCTAGCTGGTCAGGACGCTTTTAACAAGCCTTGCTGTTTACACGAATCGAACGACCATTCCTCCGTGTTTCAGCCAGTCATCACTTATCATTTTCACTTCTACACAGTAGAAATCCAAAATGTTAAAGAAATTCAAGTTTTATGATGCCGTAGTGCAAGTAATTAGCGCTTTGATTTTCGTAAACCACACCTGAGCACGCAGAATTCGTATGCGGGTTCGATGCAAGAGTTAACATTTCGCGAATAATACGAAAAATAAAATGCCTTAATGTGGCAAAACGTATCAACCTCAAGGGGTCATCTTAGGCCAGTGGTATAAGATACATGAAACGTATACACTTTTAATTATATTTAGAACTGACATCTCAAGTTTACAAATTTGTTAAAATACATGTTGCTCTGACAATCAAGTAGTATAAAATAAAATAAAAGTAACAAATTTGTGAAACTGAGACTCAATACTAAACACAATCAAACTATATACATCTTTTATATACTTTATACCAGTGGCCTGAATGTGAACCTTTGATGTCGAAACACGTTGCCACATTAAAGATATAACATATATTAGTTATGTTGACAGCATTTTATTTCTCTTATAAACCTAACACGATGGGATGACAAAAGTAAACATACAGCAAATAGTTTGCCACTTCGTTTTGAACTGAAGTTTCATTGCCAAGGAAAAGACAACTCAGAATGCCTGCTACAGAATATGCGTACAGAATTTTTGTCAACATATACGTTATTGTACAGCCTTAAGTCCCACGGTCTAGCATAAAAGGGAGGCACGTGTTGAACTCTGAACTGCACCTACGTTAATGGCAAGACTCCCCACCCCCGTTGAGCAACTCTTCCTGTCACTGAGCATTTTCTCTTGCCCTGTGATTTGGTGTCATTTCTTTGGACAGCAGACAAGTGTCAAACGCCTCACTGACAGTACTAAATGACGTCACAGGGAAATTATATTCTGGCCTGCAACATCTGGTATTCACGTTTTCTTTAGAAACTCTGGTACCTCAGACGCCAAATGGTTGGAAAATAAGTAATAAACAACTGGAAAAGATGTGGAAAAAACGCGGTTATGGATCTGTATGAGATGCCGTCCGGCATATGCTTTGCCGACTGAGAAAAGCCACGGAAAATGTCCGTGAGGGTAGCCGGTCTCCGAACAAGAAAGTGCCTGTAACAAATGTCGGATTGTGGAACGAAAAATGACATCCTTATAACCTCATCGTTCTGCACCGGCGCCATATTTGTGATTACCAACTCGCAAACAATATTTCATAGTCACGGAGCGCGCTTACATCAGACACGAAACACTGCTAGCAAGGTAACAATTAGAAATATGGCGACGGCTCAGCTCTTCTACCTCCTCGTGGTAATTGGAAACGTCAACAAAATCTCTGAAATTACCACAGGTGGCTTCCTAAGGTCAAAATGCAATTGTTCAAAAACAGCCTATTCGATTTTCGTATTCCTTTAATATGTCTATTCTGGAAATTGTCTGCCTAACAACGAAACTGCGGCGCACTTTGGGTCCTACCAAACTTTACTACCGTTCTAAAGATTACTGTCTTTTGGGTGCAAAAGAGTGTCGTCTGATACCTCGTTACCAAGGTGTAGAAGGAACCCACTGCCTCTATCTTCAGGGTCCTGAACACAGTCATCGCCATAAAAACTGCAGTGAGAACCTCATAACTCAATTATCTTCCTGTCTACCTGTAGGTACAGTATTCTCTTTTTAGACAAGCTAACAGTCGCTCAAATGGTCCAAACATTCGCTGTTTATGTAACCAGCACATTCGCCGCCACGTTCTCAACACGTTGCTACCAGACCTATTCTCGATTCGTCTGAATATACTTCAAGTCCTGTCGATATAAGATTCCATACACGTAGCCTGGACCGGCTCTGGGACCCACCCAGCCTCCTGACCAATTGCCACGGTGGCTCTTACTCTGGGATTAAAGCGGCCGTGGCCGAGGCCTCAAGCTAGTTAGAACCAAAGCTAAGAATTTCTAGTGCTGTATTTTTACTCACCCATACGCCTTCATGGCGTGGTGCTTAATTAAACAAAGAAACCGGTTAGCATACCGTCTACAATTCGAAAAAGCCCTGTCACATTTTACGTACAAACTTTTATGCATGAATATGGAAACTCACTTCAATCATCATTCTCTAGATTACGTTCCCCCGAATAAAAGACGGTGGTCTTTACGCTCGGCTTGTAGACGACCGTGAATTCTCAACACTTAAACTTCAAGGTGCATGACAAACAGATGGTCAGACTTTGTTCTGCTTGGCCAACAGAGCTAGGAATGCTGCTCACCTGCCCTCTGCTATGCTTCGTTATTATCCCTCGACGCACAAATGACACGTATCAACAGCAGCTGAATTTATCCTCTGTTTTTTTTTTTTTCTTTACGTGCGATTCGGTTATAACCTCACTTTCACAGTAACACTGTTGCACTTAATCGTTTCTAATCCACACATACACTTATCACAAGAACACAATGTTCGACACAACACAAAGAAAAAGATGCTTTTGTTGACTACAAGGAGCACACCGGTTGCCAAACAGTATCAATTCCTGCCCGCGCAGTCATGCCACACAACCAACCGCCTTCGAGCATACTACTGGCCGCACTGATGGCTGCTCTTGGGCTTCGCTTGCCAGTTCGTAAGGTGGTAGAGGAATGTAGCAGCGGTGAGTGGCAGCACAAGGAAGAGAGAGACGGAGAACTCTGGATGTCCTCGCTGCTGGTGATAGAACAATGTTACCAACAGTTGGCGTAGCTTCGAAGTGCCTTGCGCTATCATTCAATGAACCATGTCAAATCCTGTCTGCCATAAATGAATTTCAATAGATAAGTTCAGGTATTTGTGTACATGTGGCTGCACACAATTACTGGTTGACTTTTGAAGCAGTATATAGCAACCGATATTGCAAAACACAGCAGTCGTTTTCATTAACATTACATGCGGGCGCAATATCAGTCGGGAGAATATAATTTGTTTTCCTAAATCGATGTCTGTGTGAAGTTCCTGTATGTAGCCCTGTGTCACTGAACTGACGGCCAACAGCTACAGTTACCACAACGTCTGTTACGTCAAGGGCAGTCTCAACATTTCAGGATGAGTCTGACGCCACACTATGAATCTCGAGTTGCTGAATGTCAATGACTTTTAAAGTCTGCTCAAGTGTTTACTGACTGTTACATTGTTAATTGTATTATTATTGGAGTTAACTGAAATAGTTTCGAAAAAGATGTTGGAGAGGAAAGACTAAGAAACAACAGTACAAGAAAACGGAAACAACAGTAAACATATACAATAAACAGGCCAACTAAAATTGTGCTTCATACCGACCTGTAGCTAAGACGAATTGGTACGTTAAGTGCTGAAGAAAATATATGGCTTTGAAGACAGGAAGTAACGGAAGAGTAGGGAAAATTACATAATGAAGTTGCCCTTGTATAGTCTGCATCTTTCGCCAGATATGATTACAATGACGAAGTGGCGAGATGGGCAAGATATGTAGCACGTAAGGGGTGAAGAAATATGTATAAAAAGTTTTAATCTGAAAACGTGAAGGGAGAAGAACACTTGGGAGATATAGTGAAAGTAGAAAGAGAATATTCAAATGCCTCTTTGAGAAATGAATAAAATGTGTAAAAGGTTTGCTTGTTTTTCTCTGTAAAAATCATAGCAGGTACACGTAAAGTAGCTGGTCTGCGCAGGGCTTTCTTTGTGTATCGGAATTTTTATCTCTGCCGTCAGTCTCCACTGAAAACAAGCAAAATCACGGTTACTTACAGTCGCATCGCAAGATGGCAGTGGCAAGCAGTATTCGAATGAATGTGTCAATTGGTAGTACTATGTCGACCATTTCCGAAAGATTTACCTGTATATGACACTCCAAAATTGCTTACTCTGTCCAGGAGCGTTTATATTATTGGAAACCAGTGCCGACGAGACAGGTGAGTAGGATGCCGATACAAATTACCTTGGCTCGGCGGTCCGGAAAGGGGCACGGGGCCCAAATGTGTTGTAAATGTTTTTGTATTTCTTCGTAGTATCATTAACTGTCGAATGCACAAATGAACCCTTTCACACCAGTCCCAAGTCACTCTGCAACTGAGAGTCAGTCTTTCCGATTTAGTGTAAAGATTTTTCGCCATTCGCCTCTTGATGAAGTGAGGGAGGAGTGGAAGCAGCCCAAATATTTTTTCACCGGGACACTGAACGAGCTCTCGGGGGTCCTGTTTCAAGCAGGCAGTGTTCATTGATGTTCTTGTTCCTACATTGGGCCCCATTCTGGGCCATTCCAACCCAGTTCACCTTCCCAGTGCTTACTTATTTACCGTAATTTTAATACGAAGTCCGTTACAAGTCTGGAGTGGCCCAGAGGGTTCCAGGAAATTAAGGTTCCCAGATTACATAACAACGGCACAGTATGGTCGTAAGGTTGTCAGCCTTACGCATCGGCCGCCTTTACCCCCAGGAAATATTCCTGGTACTCATTTCTGTTAGAGGCTGAGTCGATCCCAGGACCATAGTGCGATCGGAAGGATTTTATGTCAATGAAAAATTCCAATGACACCAGCTGGAATCGAACCAGCGACCTTCCGATTTGTAACACAGCACCTTAACCACTGTGCTGCCGCGATCCCCCAATTTATATATATATATATTTATTTATATATATATATATTAAAATGGGGGGATCGCGGCAGCACAATGGTTAAGGTGCTGTGTTACAAATCGGAAGGTCCCCCATTTTAATATATATATATATTTCCAATTTACATCAAGGTATTCTCAGTGGCCTTTTTGCACGAATTTTCACAAAAGAATATCTTGCGTGTATTTCTCTTACCTCCACTGATGCTACTTCTTAGACTTCTGAATGTAACTGTTCTAACAATAGTAATGTATAAACGTGTGAAATGTGCCTCGCACTTAATTAAGTACATCACCAGACATAACGTATAGGGGACAGGAGGTATAGTTGAAGCCTCAACTTCGACGTTATGGTTAGGTGCAATCCCTGACCACTACAGCCCCGGCACCAACGGTCGGGACCTGGATGGAACCCACAGCCGGTCCGAACACAGTTGCAACAAAGGATATCCGGAATCGAACCTCGCTTTACCGGACGTTTATCCCGAAGTTATACAAATTACACGGCTCACCATCGACACTAACAGCTGAGTAAAGTTATAGACTTCCTCTCATGTAATTAATTTTTGTGGCTCTCAGAAGCACGTGTTAGTCAGTCACAGGTTTTATGTAAATTTATTCGTTCTATAGCTGAAGACGAAGTGACCGCTCAGGTTAGTGTAGCGGCAATGTTTCAGACCTCCATTATGCAGGTACCAGGTTCACATTGGACCAGACACCGACTATCCTGACTTGGTAGTTCATGGTTTTTACTACTCCCTCCCAAATAATAAAACATAACATCGATTACAACACGGCCGCTATATTGCAAATAAATTTCGTTACATCAGTTCTCTGTCATTCAGTACTGTACAAATACTGAGAGCTTCTTCAAAAACGCGCGCGCCAACACACACAAACACACAAAGACAGGGAAGGCGGCATAGCTTATTTCAATTTTGTTTCCTAATTCCCACTTTTCTTTCTTGCACTCCTTATTTCTTTCCACATTTAGTTAATTAATCTCCCTCCTTCCAGGAACCAAAGTAAAACACTGACTTCTTAGTGTTGCAACCTTTCATTAGGGTGAGTTTGGGAGGAAGCAACCTGACCACGCCCTTGGTATAAATCTTTTAAAATTATCCTGACTGAATTTTAAACCTCTTGCCGAAGTTTAGACAGAGAGAGTTGATGAATGATCATTTCCGCTTGCAACAAGAGTTGCTACTCGTACATGCCAGTAACATATCGTTCATCTAAGGCAGATTGTCACTCGCCTTACACGGAAATTACACAAATCTTCAACATAGGGTTATTCCATAAAGATATATATATATATATATATGTGTGTGTGTGTGTGTGTGTGTGTGTGTGTGTTATTTAACAAAGTCTATTATTTTAACGGATCGGGGATTGTAGTTCGCATTGACTAGTCTATGGATCGAACGTAAGGGGGTGTCGATTCCAGACAGGGACATAAGAGTTTCTCTTCTCCAAAGCGTCCAACCCCGGTGAGTCCATCCCGCCTCACATCCGATTGGTACTGCGGATGTTTCACCTTGGGGTAAAGCGGCCGCGGCGTGATGCATACCATCTCTACCCAGTGTCAAGTGAACAATTCATGCAGCTATGTCCTCACTCCTCCAGATGAATTCGTAGCATCGTGGTTAATTAATCACAGGGCCAAGTCGTCTTGGAAGAAATATATCTTTAGATGGAAAGACGAACGTATTTGACGTGGACACAGGATACTGTGCTAAGAAATTTCATCAACAGATGTTAGGGTAGGGGGTGATATCTGGATACTCGGGGGCGGTAGCATTTCTTCAGACTACAGCGACATCGCGGCACATGTGGCACAAGACGGCGTACTGATACCACTATGGCACAAGGGATTGAGCAAACAACAGCTCTGAAGGAACCACAAAGCTGAACAAATGTCCAACAGGCAAAATTGCTCCTGTCCGAGCCATGAAGTCACACAGTGCGAGTAGTAGTTATACCTGCACTCGTTCTTAACCTCCAGGTAAATGGCTTGGGTCCCCATTGAATAGAAAGCTCGGTGGGCTCCAGAGCCGGTCTGGAGGTTTTGGAGAAGAGAACAATTTATTACCCCTGTCGCGATTCGAACCCCGGATTGTCCAGCATGTAGCCTAATAACTGTAACAACTGTAATGCATGTTAGGCCTCTAATAGAGGTGAATGTTCAGCATCATCATATTAAAAATTAATTCAGTGCAGCCAACAGTTGCATATAGTGGTTACACAGTATTGGAAATCCTCCGATCGAATTCAGACTGGATCAGTTATACTGAATTAGGCTTGACATGCAGCAGAATGCCGGCCTAGTACCAATACAAGCCACGATCACTACCATATCAACCCATAACCACCGTTGACTATCATCCCATAAGAACTTATTTACCGTTACATAGCTTCGTAAATAAGAAAATAAGTAGGATTACAGTCTGTACACAACGTTCATCATACATGTGGAAACAGCTACATGTTTCGACTATAGATATGTAGCCATCATCAGGCTGGATGTAGAAACTTGAATAATGAAACTACAAAATACATTACAATACAACAGTAGGGGTTGAGATCTCGTCTTTACTTAAATGTACAATTATAAAAAATTGTATAAAAGTACATGAAATTAGATGAAGGTTGCAGGAGAATTATGTAAAATTGTATAGATTATAAACAGACTTTAAAAGATTTTTGAAATAAATTATGCCCCGGAAGGGAGTATGGAGGCATAGGCTATGTGAATGATCGTAAGATTTTTTGAGCAGCGTGACAATAGTTTCACCGATGAAACATTATTAGGCATAATCCGTCAAGATAAAACGTTAATTATATTTAGTAGGGAATTGGGGGGGGGGCACTTTATAAGACTGGGAATGATTGTATACGTACACTAAGGTACTTACGCTTTTTAATAACGAAGTGTAGATATAAGTATATTTCAAGTATAAGTGTATAGATCATGTCCAAATCGTGTGTCGTGTATCGTAGGCGATATACCTCGCAATTGTGTATTATTTACCGTGATGCACGCTGCGGTTGGTGTGTTTGGTAAGGGCTGTTCACTGTTGTGCGCTATAGTTATGACGTGCTGTGTAGGATCGCTGGAAGTCTACTATAATTGGTAGGAAGGTTATGGGCTGGGTATAAGTGGCAGGGACGAAGGGGGTGGTGGATAGGAGGGGGCCGCAATATTGACGAGGTACGTAGGTTGTATTCGGAGATCGAGATTAATGTTAAAGGTTTTCATTTTTAAGGATGGTGTCAAAAATTAGGTTGGGATAAATAGTGTATTTGTCATGCAGTTCATTATCAAAAGATGCTTCTTCACGAATACAGAACCTTTGCGTACTATCGAGATGCGTACCTTTCATATGAACGTATAAACCCGCATAATACCCTCCATAGGTCCGAATGTATGTATGTTTTCTACTAGGTGTTGAGCAAATTTGGAGGATTTATTGTTCTTTTGAAGGCCAAATGGTGTTCTTTGTACATTTTTTCACAAATTCAGTCAGTCTGGCCTATATAGGTTTTCCCGCATTCTAGGCAAATCATTTTATACACACTACTAGCAACAAAAAATAAAAATTACATAGCTTCAGCAACTGATTCACAGTTTTAGAATCACAAACTAAAGAGTGTAACTAGACGTCACGATGAATAAGAAAAGAACGGCCTTCTAAAATGCGACTCCTTGAAGTTCGGTACAAAAGTACTGAATGACTAATTGAATGACCGACTTACTGAGAGACAGACTGGCTGATTGGCTGACTGACTTACTGACTAACAGACAGACTCACGGACTGACTGACAGGGTGACTCAGTGACTGACCGACCGACAGAAACACTGACGGACTGACTGACAGATAGGCTGCCTAACTTACTGAGAGATTAACTAATCTACTGTTTGACTGACCGACAGACACGCTGACTGTCTGGTTAACTGACTGACAGACCAACATACAGATTGACTCAATGAATGGGTGACTAACTGCACGGCGTAACATTTTATAGAGCAGTAATATTTAGTCATTTAAGAACCTGATTGTGGTTATCACGTTTGGAATTATATATTTCATTAACTTTGTCCATCGTCTCGTGTTAAAATTAGTACAATGACACTGATTTTTTTATATTTCTAACACGAGACAATACAAAGTCCACGAAAGGAATAATTTCAAAAGGCAATATTCATGCGAGATTTCATACGTCGTCGGCAGTGTAGTCGAGAACTTCGCTCTTCTGGGAAGTTAGGCAGCGTATGTTTGTAGTTGATTACCGACGTTTTGGGACAGCCTCTCAGTCTCATTCAAATGTCAAGCAGTCGATGAATAATGAGTCATTGGCCCTTGAAGATGGGACCCATAGGTTGTCCCGAAACTTTGGTAATTACCAACCTATGGTGCATGACATCCCAGGTAGGTTGTCCTGAAACGTCGGTAACTACCAACCTATGCTGCCTAACATCCCAGATGAGGAAAAGCTTTAGAAATATTTACATTCGTTAAAACGTTTACAAAGACCAGCCACGTCACCTGAGCCAGTGCAGACCACTACACACCTTCGTGTCCTATTTTTAATTTAACTTCTCATTATGTAATTCTTCTTTCATCTTATTACTTCCTTCTCTTTAGGTCCAATTTTTTCCCACCAAAACCACTGTGCTCTCAAACGCTAAAAAGTTTTCTTCTTTTAGGATGAGACGCTAAGTTTCACAGCATAAAGCAACCGGTAGAGTATCGTGTTTTACACTCTGCTTCTTCCAGTGCATAGAGTATTTTTGCCTTTAAATTTATACTGTTGGAAATTCCAAGGAAATAAGAGTTTTTCAAGAACTTTTTATCCGTTGGTATTCATGGGATGTGGAGGGAGAGGAATGGGTGTGAAGAAAGAAGGTTCGCTTACCAGCCTCAGGAAGGATCTGGCCAGCAGGTGGTTGAGTCGCCTACTTTGCCTGCTGAGGATGACGGGCCAATTCTTTCTGTATTGAAACACACAACACACCAACACACACAAGACAACCTCCCATTGGCGAAGGTGTCGCATTCTTCCAACAAGTGAAAGTCGGGACCAAGATAAAAACCAGAAAAGAATCGTTGACCATGAAATATTCAATCTCAGGAAAGTCTGCCACAGGACTTCCAGCACACGTCAACGAATTATTTAAATCCCGGCCTAGAGCTGACTATAGAGTCTTTGATATAACAGGTTGAGTATGCTAATTGCGTCACACTGAGTGACATTTGAACATTTGATGTCTCGGGTCGTCGATATTTTGTTAGTTGTTCATAGGATATAACACTTGACAAGCAAGGGGAGATTATGTTTTTACTATCATCTTAAGACGTACATTTCGCTGGTTATTGTACACAACACAAACATATAACTTCATAATCACTTTCGGCACGTAAATAGGCTAATACTTTCAGAAGTATTGGATTAAATTACCAGGACTTATGCTCCAGGACGCATTTGAAAACTATCTTATTTGTCCAGACAGAAAGCAAAACAATTTTTAAAAAAAAATCTAAAATGGTATTTACCTCTAAAGTAAAGGCCCATATTCATATAAATTTGAAGACATGTTTATTAGGGTTTTGTGGGGGATGGGTAAGGGGGGACCAGTTCCTTGGCCTCGATCATTCGATCCCATATATATATAGACTTGCTGCAATAGTTAAAACGAAGAATCCTGGAAACAACAGTCACGTTTGTCCACGGCACTTGCCAGTGCACAAAGTAACAGCTGAGTTCATGTTAGATGTACCTCAAACTATCACCAAGGGAAAAGACATGGAAATGTTAACCCCAAAACAAACAAAAAACTTCACTTATTTTGAAGCCACTACTTGAATTATTGTCCTTTACTACTGCAGTAACAGTAAACAGATTTTAAATACGTACAAATATTCTAAAAGGAGAACTTCATGTGTTTTTGTAAAATGTACCACAAGATAGATATTAAGTAAAGAAGAATAATCACGTGTCCGAGAAATATAGTTACTTATTCGCATAAACGGGTATGGACTTGTTAATAATATCATTATATTTGTGGATTTCACTTGTACTGAAAAATGTGATAGACTAGAGGTAACATTCACTTCCTCGGAGAAAGCAAACATGCACGTTATTCGTTAAGACATTTGTGTTTGAGAAAATCTCGCCAGTTTCCATCGTAACAAGTGACATACAATGCAAAAGATTTTCGTATTGTCACTAAGGATAATATGTTTCGATAAACTAAGTGGGACGCAGATTGTATGCTTATGGGTTTGGGCACCAAATAGAGTTGCGGATTGACACCGAGGTTTCTGCGTGAGTCAGATACTGAGAAAGGAATGAGAAATTAGTGGAACAAAATGTCAGCTGTTATTGCACTAAAGGGAAGTCCAAAAGAAATAATAAGGGAAGAAGGGCGCTATATTTTCATTACTTTCAGAGTGCAAAAGTAAATAGTTACCAATATTAAAGTTTGTGTACAGAAAAATTATAACAGAGTTGCTGTGTATAAATGTTTCTCTGATAAATTTCGTATAAAATGAATGTTATGTTTTGACGTTTTGCTGTCCGTGCATCTCAGTATATTTATCTCAGTATTTAACCAACTTGGTGCACAAAATTTGTTTCACAATAAGTGAAACAAATTTTGTGCGCCAAGTTGGTTAAATACTGAGATAAATGAATGTTATATTGTCATATTTTTAAATCATACGCCATTATGAACGCGCGCGTAAGTCACAGGATACTGCAACTGAGAAGAAGAAGTAATCTTCTATTCCGTGCCTTGCGGTTTTAATTTACTGGGCGAAAACTGATTTCATTTGATTGTACCACATAAAGTACGATCAGGTCAGTGAATGATTTATGGTTCTGTCAATTAGCAAAATTGTTATATTTGATATTTTCCAGTCTCTTACACAACAAACATGGCCCACGCTGTACTGCAAAATTCTCACCAACAACAAATTATTTATTTTGCAGCTACGAAGAACAACTCACTCTCTGACCCTAACACCTGACACCAAGATGGGGAAGGACTGGGACCCGGGGGGAGGGGAAGAGGAGGAGGAGGAGGAGGAGGAGAAGGAGGAGGCAGTGACGTGAAATTAAACTTCAAATGAAACATTCTGTTTTAATACCCGACAATATGACAATGAGGAAGGAGATAAAGACTCCTTTTTAATAAAGTAGCTTTCATTAAAATGAAATTTTCTCTTTACGTTTCAACTTTCTCCCTTCTGCCTTTAATAAGGGAAGCCCTTGACAGTAGCGCAGGGTCGCCATATCAACTGTCGCGAAAGGATGATAGATCCTAATGTTTCTTTAGCCTTCCTATATCCTATCTATCACAGACATCGGAGTATTAAAACACAAAACAAGACATATTTGTTTTTCTACACGGTGGAGTTAACATTTGATTCGTTGTCCTAAGGTAAGGTGAGAACACAGACTGAAGGTTTGCATTTCTCAGTACAGTGACTCTAAAACTAACCATCCACTTGGGGTGTGACGTCGTGTAGTCTGATATACACTTACAGAATTTTCGGGGAACATATTCTTCCACACTGCAGATTGACGCAGGGTTTTCACCGAGAAGTGAGTAAAGATATGTCAGATTAGATAGCTCCACAAGCCACAGCGGTAAACTTCATAGATTAAAGACGACTAAGAGCAAACAGCTAAGGCAAATATTTGGGCCTAAGATGGGGCGGTAACAGGGGGATTAAGATTAATATAAATAAAGAGGAGCTTCTTAATTTACGCTTCAAATCAAATATTAAATTTATTACAGTATTCAAACCTATGGGGATGGGATTTCGGAACATGTAGCACGCATAAAGAATAGAGAAAAGTACACAGACTGTAGTCTGAAAAATCTTAAGGAAAGGGGCAACTTGGGAGACGTGGGTGTAGATGGGAGGACAATTTGCGAGTGAAAGGGGTTCGCTAAGAAACAGTTTGTGCGGATGTAAACTAGTGTAAAGTGGGTCATGCAAGGATTTAGTGACTAGCTATTGTGAACAGGGAAACGAAGTTACAATTTCCGTAAAATACAGAAATGTTCTTGACCAGATAAGGCACTGATAGGTTTTTAAAGAGAGCACTGTTTCATGCTGTCATTTATGCATATCCACTAATTACAGTATTAAACAGTAACATACTTCACTCAATCTTCATGTTTGCACCGTGCATTAATGACGATTAAAACACTTTATTATCCAACAGATGCACAAATATATAAATCGTAGATACAATTAGAATTATTATAAAATATTTAAAAATATTTAAAATTGCTCCAACATGTTTCGGATCACAAGGGATCCATCATCAGGGAGCTTTATACAGTGCTTGGCTAAGATTACAGTAATGGTTCTATCACTTCCGTTGACATGGACGTAGTCGCTATTATGGCAGCATATTTGCCCGTGGTGTGTGTGTGAACTGCACATTCTCTAGACTGTGCAGTACACACACACACACCACGGACAAATATGCTGCCATAACAGCGACTACGTCCATATCAACGGACACGAAAAAACCATTACTGTAATTTTAGCCAAGCACTGTATAAAGCTCCCTGATGATGGATCCCTTGTGATTCGAAACATGTTGGAGCAATTTTAAATATTTTTAAATATTTTATAATAATTCTAATTGTATCTACGAATTATATATTTTTGCATCTGTTGGATAATAAAGTGTTTTAATACTTCACTCAGTAACAAAACCAATGAATGACACCTTCCCAATCCTTACCTCTTATCATTCATTATGAGTTGCTATATCTCTTGACTTAGTTGAAAGTATAGCAGATTGAAATTTCAGTTAGTGAAAGGTACCCTAACAAAGGCAGGAGTCGAACATGTCAGAACGGTAGTTTGGGCATATCAACAAAAAATTGCAAGAAAATTTAATTAAAGTGGACATGGCCTATTTTAACTTACTACCACGCTATGGAAGAAATTAAGAGCAGGTTGAGGTCAGGAAATGCTTGTTATCTTTCGGTGCAGAATCTTTTGTCTTCCAGGTTGATATCCAAAAATTTAAAGATCAAGATATATAGAACTATAATTTTTCCGATTGATTTATATGGGTGTGAAACTTGGTCGCTGAAATTGAGGGAGGAAAGGAAGCTGAGGGTGTTTGAGAATATGGTGTTGAGGAGAATATTTGGACCTAGGAGGGACGAGGTAACGGGGTAATGGAGGAGATTGCATAACGAGGAGCTAAATGATTTGTACTCCTCACCTGATATTGTGCGGGTGATAAAATCGATAAGAATGAGATGGGCTGGGCATGTGGCGCGTATGGGTGAGGAGAGGGGGGTGTATAGGGTCTTGGTGGGGAAACCGGAGGGAAAGAGACCACTGGGGA
>Ga0131853_10008196_pt1 | contig 19012 bp, 14 predicted proteins | sample TergutLab28metaG_FD_92764 | JGI IMG/M metagenome (GOLD analysis project Ga0131853, IMG submission 92764) | Labiotermes labralis P1 segment gut microbial communities from Petit-Saut dam, French Guiana - Lab288 P1 (version 2) (version 2) | ecosystem: Host-associated > Arthropoda: Insects >...
AACATTACACAACACGGCATGCTGCCACAATACCCAACTGGTACAGTGAAATTAATGTGACTTTTTATAGTGTGACTTTAGCAAGGACGATATGGCTCCCTGATGATGGTCCTAGGACCGAAATATGTCTGAGCGTTTTTAATGTTTTAATGTGTAAATTTTATAAATTTTATATATGTGCAGTAGTTGGTATAATAATTGAGTAAGTTTGTTTGGTTTAGATATTTATGGTTAATAATCCCACGGAAATGAACTAGGCAATTCAGTCAATATCCATTTCCTGTAATGGTTTGCTAGTATACTGGGTAATAAATAGAAAAAAACAGAGATATCATTCAGTTCTTCAGTTATTGTCGCCACGTACTGTAACTTGGCAAGAACAAACCAATGGAGAGTGATAAACTTATTACCAAAGAAAAAACTTTCAGTAATATAATCAAGTTGTCATTCGTTAATTACATGTTGTGTTGAAAGGAAAGGACGAATCACAACATGTAACTAAGTATTTGGTTAGTGTAATGCAGGATTGATTTCAAATAGTGATTAATAACTTTGTATTTTCAGCAGAAGAAATATTTTTATCGTTAAAAAACCGCAAATTGAGAAACACAAATACTGTTCCTATCTGTACGTTGCATGAAATGACAGATATTGCAAAGTATATTTTAAGTAACGTGAAAGGAATTTGTTTGCTTCACTGCTAGGAAAATGAGTGATGGGTCCATGTATACGCTTGTGTATGCGCCTCTTTCTCTTTCGCTCTTGGCGACTTATCCCATTAATGAATTTCAGAGCTGGTGGGGTTAAGGAATCATAAATTGTGTTCTGGAAATTTGTATCCGGTGTGTATAAAACACGGGAAATAGAAGTAATGTGTTATACGCGGCATATATTTTCTAAAGTTCAATTGTGGGTAGGCATTTCATTTACAGCTCACTGCAATTTTTTTAAAACACTAATGCACTGGCCTACGGACAATGCCATCCGGTTCAAAATTGTGACATTTCAAGGCAATCTCGCTAAGGCTCATTCGTGACGGTCAGCTCTGGAGTTCTTGCATTCAGAAGTCGTAAGTACGCTCAAACATTAAAATAACTGCTCTTTTTCAGAAATCTGTCCCATCCTTATAATGTCTAAAATATTTTAGATGTGGAACAAAGAAATGTGTGTGGTTTGTATTATAGCTAGTTTCTGTCACTGCTTCTTCTGTGAATATTTATTTCTTCTAGAATGTAAAGGCAATAAAATATGTGGGCACCGAATTTTCGGAGGAGCTTTTTGCCTATACATTCAGGGTCTAGCAGTCCAAGAAGCGTAAATGGGGGATAATCTGATAAAGATTACCCACCAAGACGCGCACAAGTACAGGCTGCGTACTTATATAAAACCTTATTTAATTGCACACACCAAACAAATTACAGAATGCACGCTGCAACGATAAAAATAAAAAAAAAATTATATAAAACCCGTTCTCAGTATTCTTGGTGTTCCTAACTATTGTAAAGAAGTGGTTCAAAATTAACGAGCAGTATATTGCTCGTCCACACGAGACTCCCGAATGATAGAGTTGTGACGTACACCTGATTCTGCTACAGACTGCCAAAGTCTTTTGTACACATATGCAAACCGCAGTCTTGCACGATACAATTTAGAAATTTTTAGGTATTAGTTTCGACTTATCGGTTAAACCATTTTCAGGCCTATTCCCTATCAGCATCCTTATAAAAAATACACCTGCATGTGGGATAGAGACATCATTCCCTTACAATATGGGATATTTTTATATGGTTCCTTTTCATTTTTTTCTCATGGCGCAATAGCCCCGAGTGGCCCAGGGCCTCCTCATGATCGACCCTTCACGATCACACGCAGACACACCACACTCGGTTGGGATCCTCTGGACGAGTGATCAACCGAACGCAGACCTCTACCGGATAACACACAACACTCACAAGAGATACATCTATGCCCCCGGCGGGATTCGAACCCGTAATCGCAGCAAGCGAGCCGTCACACGCCTACGCTTTAGACCGCGAGGCCGCTGGGATCGGCAGTTAGATGAATCCCTAATTCTTCAGAAGCGTGTGGTCTGTCACCTGTTGCAGAAAGTCGTCTGATTGGATTTAAGTATTCTTGGAAGTGACGCCTTATCGATTGGTAATTACTGACCAACAGGCTTGGCGTTACGGCCCAAAAGGCTTCGATATTTATCATTGCTGTGAGGATCGCCAGTCCGTCAGTTTCTGCAACATTTACAGGACATAAATTTTCATCTTCATGATTAAGGAAGCCTTTCACTGGCCTCTTTTCAGAGACAGTTGAATCCAGTCTGAACCATCATACCCCTTCTCTAAATTCCAGTCTAACTGCTGTCCGCAACGAAATAACTGATCACTTTACTGAGTGGAATAATTTTTTCCTTGACAAGAGGATATATGCTCGGCTATTCTGGTTTTATTATCTCGAAGATTATTCGCCGTGTTGTCTACAAACCAGGTCTATCTATGCACAGTGAAAATATTTTATTTTCCACCCTGTCACCTAGCATGTATTACGATCAGCACTAATGTTACCCTTTTATCTGCTCCTAGTTCTTCACGTCTTCTCTTTGATTATGTTTCCTATTCGCATTCTGTATATTTTCTCATGTCTTCCATTCGCGTTCCATGTTTCTATAATCTCTTGCACTTTCCTCTGTCCTAGGTGTAATTATCCAAATAATATTTGGCGAAGAGAATTAATAATTGAAACTGACGTCCCATCCGCTTTCCCAAAAATTTTGATCAGAATTCAATTTAAAAGACATACTGATATTTGGTTTGTGTTGAGTGGATTGTGATCTCATGTTTCAGACAAAACTGTAAACCGGAAGTTTCTTAAAACTAATAGCTCTGTAACCTGTTGGACTCATGAAGTGCGAAATATAAAAAATTGCCCGAAATTTTACAAAAGCAAGTGTCCAGTCTGTGCCGATCCTGGTGGTCGCGCTGTGTAAGGCCTCTGTCTGCGACCTCTGGCTTGCTGGGATTGCGGGTTCGAATCCCACCGGGGTCACGGATATGTGAGTGTTGTGTGTTCTCACGTATAAGTTTCTGCGACTGGCCGATCACTCGTCTAGAGGAGTCCTACCGAGTGTGGTGTGTCGGAGTGTGATCTCGAAACCCCAACAATAAGAAGGCCTTGGCCCACTATAAACTGTCGCGTCTTACTCCATGGTGCAGAGTCCTTCTTGAAAAGCTAAGTTATTTGCAGATAGTCAAGAAATTCCCCGCACATCACGGAACCCGGAGGTTCATTACCGCACTCACAAGCGTCCGCCACCTGTCTGTATCCTGGGCCAGCCCAATCCAGTCCGTATACCCACATCCCACCTCCTCTCCGGTTTCCCCACCAAAACCTTATACACCCCCCTATCCTCAACCATACGCGCCACATGCCCAGCCCATCTCATTCTTCTCGATTTTATCACCCGCACAATATTGGGTGAGGAGTAAAAATTATTTAACTCCTCGTTATGCAATCTCCTCCATTCCCCGGTTACCTCGTCCCTCCTAGGTCCAAATATTATCCTCAACACCATGTTGCCAGACACCCTCAGTTTCCTTTCCTCCCGCATTATCAATGACCAAGTTTCACACCCATCGCGCCATGGGAAAAAAATTAACCTATCTGTAACATTACGTAATTACTAGCCAAATTACTTCAGCAGATAACTTAGTAACTAACGTTAGGCAGTGTAATAACTGAGGGAGGAATGGACTGCCCTTGTGGTTAGGATTGTGTGAACAAGGAAGGACAAATTATGCATATCATTAACTTTGTGGTTAAGCTGAACTTGTTGGGAAACAGACACGTGGAAGAAAAGTTTTAATTGAAGTAGTTAGGTAGTAAGAATTGAAGGTGAAATGAACGAGGTGAGGACTGTTATCAGTGCTGTGCTGAACGTCGGAATACAGTCACCGTTTTTACGTATTTTGATTGATTTATTTATTTAATGTTTGCCATCCCCAAGTGTTTAACACGTATATAAATATAAAATGATGAGTCAGTCAAACACGGCAAACTTTATTATGTTTATTATTTACTAGGGCAACATGTTTCGATTCCTATAGAATCATCTTCAGGTTCTTCTAAGAAAATAGATCCTTACTTAAACTGCCTGAAGATGATTCTTATAGAATCGAAACATGTTGCCCTAGTACAATAATAAACATAATAAAGTTTGTTGTGTTTGACCGACCCGTCATTGTATATTTATATACAGTCACCACTGTCTGTGTATTAGCAACCCGAACAAATGGACTCATACGGTAATTATTTTGAATTGAATGTGGGCAGAGAAAGTTTCGAATGTCGATCGGCACACGGACCACAAGTACATGATGGTGCCTTCAGTTACGAAACACCACTTCTTTTGCATTACCGCCAAATATATATAAAAAAAACAAACTAAAAATAAATGAGAACAAATTGTCTGTGTTTTTCAGGATATTCGAAAAAGTCCGTCATTATTTCGGACAGCAGGGCGAGAGTATCCCCATGTCATTCGTTCTGGGGTTCTATGTCAGCCTCATCGTCAAGAGGTGGTGGGAACAGTACCGGCTGCTGCCGTGGCCCGACTCCTTGGCCCTCTTCGTTAGTGCGGCCATACCGGGCGTGGTAAGTACATGTGCACTGGGGGGCTGAATTTCTATGCGCTGGGTCGGCTTTCGGGATTAGACAGCGTATATTTTCTGACGAGTGAATAACCTTGGGGTTATCCGTATAATTTCCCCGTATCCCTGAAAATGGTAACTGTAATATGTACCGAACAGTCGGGAAATTTTCCTTCCTTTGGGCGACATAATCCCGCAAGCCAATTAAACGCACTGTGGCAGGGCCAAAGAACACTGTCTTCAGAGATGTGACCCCGTGTGGTTTGGTAGATATGCACCAACGTTCCTCAGAAACACTGAACTATGTGCACCATTCAAAAACACTTGAATGTGTAAGAGTATCTCTTTACTTGTTTTTTTTCTGTTTTCGTTTAATCATTAAGCGATCATTAAATTATTCAAGTCTACATACAAAGGGGGGCACGCGGCGGCGCATTTGGTTGAGGCACTGCGCTATAAGCAGGAAGGTCGATTTCCGATTGTGTCATTGGAATTTTTTCATTGACATAATCATTCCGACCGCACAATGACCATGGGGTCGACTCAGGCTCTAACAGAAATGAGCACCAGGAATATTTCCTGGGGGCAAAGGCGGCAGTTGCCTAGAGCTGAAAACCTTACCATCTTCATGTGCCGACTGTATAGATATGTGGGAGTCTCAACCTCTTGGAACGCTGAGGGCCTGTCTCGACCTGTACAGGAATTGCTTTACCTTTCGCTTTACATACATAAACACCGGTTTCATTTGGCGTCATATTCCCAACCCGTAAATTATGTACTGTTTAAGTCCATATTAACTTAATACAATGATTCCTCGGTGATTAGGGTCCCGGGGTGGTCCGGAAAATTTTGGGCTAAATATAGTCCAGTAGTTTTGACGTTTTGCTGACCGTGCATCTCAGTATATTTGTCTCAGTAATTAACCAACTTGATGCACAAAATTTTTGTTTTACAATAAGTTTATTTTATGCCTTTTGCACGAGACGGCCACCTATAGGTGTGATGATACCAGAGGCTGTGTAATGCAATTTTGACCACCTGATGATGAGTACATGTGCTCGAAACATGTAGAGGCATGAAACAAAACTTATTGTGGAACAAATTTTATGCATCAAGTTGGTTAATTACTGAGAAATAGCCCAGTAATTCCGATTGAAATTACTATTACATTATTATTATTATTATTATTATTTATGCATTCCTCATCTTAATGAATAGTATTCACAATTATATACCTGAAACAAAACATGTTTCTAGCGTAGACTATATATTAATGTTGTAGCCTGTCTGTCGTTACAGTTTTGGTACGTACAGGTAAGGCTATTTCATACTTTGAAATTTTTATACTTATTATTATTATTATCATCATCATCATCGTCATCATCATCATCATTATTGTACACTGATAGGCACAGAATTTCTGCTTTAACCCTTATTCTGCTAATGTGGAGAATATGGTGAGCTGCTAATAAAGCCGGTAGATGGCAGATGGGATTTAACTCCGCGTTTAAAGGGTTAAAGAATCTTACGTTAGCATTGTGTGGTAATTTTCCCCCTCAGTTGTCCGGTTTCCCGGGTAATCCGGACACCGTTCCTCCCACTCAGTCCAGTTGATCGAGGGTGAACTGTATGTCTGAGTGTAAACTTGTGTGTCTCCCTAATGGCGGTTAGATAATGAACAGAAACATGTAGGAGAATGAATAAACTAGTACGGCCATAGACTTAAATTTATGCTGTGTAATTGAACATTGTTCGCTAAGTCCAATATACAGACGAATAAATGTTATTAATATTCCTCCGAAAAGTTGGTATTTTCCATTGAAATACACAGTGACCCATTGCAGAAGATAGCGACGTGCATAATGACCTTCGTGAAGACCTCAGACCAAACACTGTGACTTCTGTTGACTGATTCTTAACAACGTTGTTTAAAGGCATTGAATGGAGTTGAAACAGCATCGCTAATTAATAAGAATCTGAACTGCTGTGGGTGGATTGTGTGAAGGCGGGCCTCAGGCATCCGTCTGACGAGACTAAGAAGAACCGCGGATCTTTACATTTGGGATAGCCGGGATTTAAATTGTTGGTCCAGAGTATACGAGGTATGTAGATGGAAAAAATAAATTTTGCTACCGAAAATTAAGGGAATTCGAAGCTGAGACTTATCTTTTTTCTGGGATGAGGCACTGAGTCAATAGACAATCGGTTCCCGAAGTTTCGAGGCCAATATTAAATTATCCGTTGACACAAAGTCACATTTTAGAAGAATGGAAACCCTAGCTGTAACATCACGGAAAAATTCAAATTCGCAATTCAAACCTTGGTCCCTTCGAAGTAGTCTCCGTTAGCTCTAATGCATTCCTACATTCTTGTCTTCCACACTTCAAAATGTACTTAGAATTCCTCTTCGGGAATGCTGTTGAGCTGCTCTATCGAGCGCCTCTTAATATGCCTAGCGTCGTCCAAACAGTTTTCTACCATGAAATTTTAAGTTACGGAAAGAGAAGTCAAAGGACAAGAGAGACAAATAGGACGGGTGTTCCCGTTTTTATGATAAGCTTTGGGCCAAGAGTAGCTTCTATCTCTACTGAAGCGCTAAGCCGGGAAGTCATAAAGGGAAGTGGAAGTTCAGATCCACACGTTTTTAAACTCGGCACTCGAAGGTGGTGGTCAGCGTCACGCTGCAACCGCTTCACCGCCGGCACAAAATGGGAACCTGCTGGTTGGGCCGAAGGGCCGGTGTGGAATTCAGTTGGGTATACCTGGACCACAGTTAAGTTCACCATTCTACTTGAACATAAGCCACAACACAAAGTTCAATCCATCTTGCGGACAGCTACGTGAGTTGAAACGTGAAACGAATAAAGGAAAGAAAAATACTTGCCTCGCGCCTCAACACAGTTGGCTTGAAGGGTTTTTCGAATTCTTCTCTCTAAACCAGTGTTTCTCAACTTTTGTGAGACTGCGGCCCGGTAAATTCTTTTTTCATAAGACGAAGGCCCAGTCCCAACAAATTTACTCGTACGTACCTTTCCATTTTTTAAGTTCATACATTAAACTAACATAAGTATTAATAATTAATTATGGCATAATGATAAAGAGTATTAGTAAACTTATGTACACGGTGTGGCAGGTTGACAAATATAAAATTACACTTAAATTATATATCAATTACTCGACTAATGAAATCTTGTAGCATATTGTAGTTTCCTCAGGCCAGCATCTGGGTCTGAGTTTTTTGACACATTCACGAATATTTTTCTCCTCAGAATATTTCCACTATAAAACATTTATTCAAGAAAACTGCTTAAAAAACTAAGATGACAAATTCCAGGAGAACCTCTCGCGGCCCGGTATAGTTGATGACAGGGCCCGGTACCGGGCCGCGGCCCGGCGGTTGCGAAACACTGCTGTAAACCGTTCGGTTAGGAAAGAAGGATATGGTAGACCTACTTACCCACTTGATAAAAGAAGTTAGATGTTCTCCATTGCGATTTTCTAGGAAAGAAAGAAAGTTTAATGAAGGAAGTAATTTTGCCACTGCACTGGTATACACGAATAAGTAGATACAACATTAGTACATGGGAAACTAAATTATATGAAGTTTATTAATTATGTAATGGATATTATACGTGAATTGTGTTGGCGGGAGCTGGGATATTTTTACAGGTTTTCGATGCTCTCTGAACAATCAAGGGATCGTAGTTTGATTCCCGACATGGAAAAGGAATTATTTTTTGTCCTAAACGTCCTGAAAGGGTCTCTGATGCCAACCCAGCATCCAGTTCGATTGGTGTCCGGAGCTTTCCTCTGTGAATGAAGTGACCGGGGCGTGCAGTTTGAACGCTCAGCTCCTTCTTGTGCTGATGGTAGGAGTGAATGGAAATGCTCTTCACTTTAGCCTTCCTGGCGTGCACAAGAACATCTTTACCTTTAACCTTTCTATTAATTACGAGTATATATATAGCTGAACAGTAAAATACACGTGTCAGCAATTACGAGCAGTTAAATACTTAATTCAAATGTGATATGTCTCAGTAGATGTGCTGGTAAAGTAAGCTGTCGGTGTGTCCATAGTTATATTAGAGACATAATTAGTGATAAAGGCGCACTGAAGTACAACTTCTACGAGTATATTTCCAAAATGATCTTATTTTTCAGGATTTCGTACTAAAATTTCCAATAAATTCTCATTTACCTTCTAGAGATCTCGCTCCCTCCAATTATCTGTCATTTAATAACGCTAGTCGTGTTTGATTAACCTTTATCCTACCGGGCTGGGTATTTCAAATTTGGCACACGGTTTGTGAAAAAGTATTATTAGAACAGAAAAAGATATAATTATGAAATAAAAGTCATTTTATGGAGAGTGAAATGGCCATTAGGCAGTGTAACTTAAAATGCAGTGCAGTTCCTTGTTGCCTAAATACATATATATGTATATATATATATACATATATATATATATATAATGAGTGTCTAGGGGCAGGTCTTCAAGAGCTTATGGAATATGTCAGAAACTGGCGTTAGTAATTAAAGCAGTATCTTTCACAACAGTTAACATCAGAATATTTATCACGAAGGTGCCATTTGTTTTGTACGGGTGTAAAATGTAGTTCTGTACTTTGGGAAATGACATAAATTATTCTTATAATAAAACCAACTAGATGCACAAATTTCTCAAACTTATTTTTGGAATAAAGCTCTGCATGTTTCGGAAAGTTCCTCTGTATGACATATACCAATGCTGTGTGTACAGTGAAAACCCCCTGATGATGGACAGAGGAACTTTCCGAAACATGCAGAGTTTTATTCCAAAAATAAGTTTGAGAAATTTGTGCATCTAGTTGGTTTTATTATAAGAATTTATAACGATGCACGATCACTTGAAAGTAAAAAAAGACATAAATTATATTGGTAGTGAACGAAGTACTCGTAGTTAGAACAATTAATGACTATGCAAATCAGCAGTTCAGGATATTACGTAACAAGTAACTACGTGTTAAATGCAGGCCACCCACTTAGTAGTTAGTGTGAGGATAGTGAAATCAGGGAGGCTACGCTGGGCTGGACATGCAGTTACGATGGGGAAGGCCAGGAATGCATATACAGTATAGTTTATTGTCATTAAACCTTATAAAACTTATGGGTGGAAAGGGGAGGGGAGTGAAATGAGAGGAAAACATTAAAATGGATTTTAGGGAAATCAGTTGTGAGTGTTGGCGTTGCATTAGGAGTAGGGTCGTGTCTGATGATGTGATTTGGTGTTGTTGGATTTTCGGGTTCTGCGCCTTAATTGTCTATCCTCGACATGTCTGTACAAATATCAGTTCAAGACTGTTAATTTATAAGGAATTATAAGGGCAACAGAAACTTTAAATGATGGTAAAAAATGGGAAATGCGAGTGATAGAATGTGTTGACAGTAAAAAATTTCAAAAAGTTGCGCAATTAATTGTTAAGTTTGACGTTCATGGGACCGTGCATCGTAATATATTTCTATAGTAAAACCAACTAGATGCACCATTGTATCAAATTTATTTTATTTTGGAATGACACTCTACATGTTTCGGGCGGTCTTTCCGTCCATCATCAGGAGTTCAAGACTGTACATACAGTAACAGGCACATGTCAAACAGATACTGCTGTCTGCCTGCTAGCAACTCCTGATGATGGACGGAAAGACTGTCCGAAACATGTAGAGTCTCATTACAAAATAAAATAAATTTGAGTCATTGGTGCATCTAGTTGGTTTTACTATAGAAATAATTGGTAGGTATATTTAGCGTTAGAATGAGAGCGGCCTGTGACAGCGCGCTAGACAATAGAAATGAACATCAAATGATTTAATTACTTATTTGTGGTTAATTTAACGACGTTTTCAGTACCGCAGTCTATTGTATCGCACTGTAGGATGAATACGGGCACCTCCGGACTTACACAGCTTCAAGTAATGTGATTGCAAGATTAGCAATTTTAAAAAAGCAAAAATTTAAAAAAAATAATTTTTAAATAAGTGCCCTTTTTCTCTTTGAGGGCAGGGTTGCACAAATCCTGGCGCCAGGTCGACTAAATTTTGTACGGTGACGCCTAAGGTTTTGTCTGTCCTCCGTATTGGAGTTTTGTTCATGTCACCATTCCGGTGCCCATAAATTTGAGGTTGCTCCTAGATTTTTGGAAAAACCCGTGGACTGATTGCAGAAATGAAAGGTCGGTGAGACGAAGGTGGTGGAAGAATGATGTTGCGCGATAAGACAGGAGACGGAGCGGTCATGCTGCGGCCGATCTGGTCCCAATGTGTTGGATTTTGGTTTTCAACTTGTCTAATTCGTCTTGCGACGGACCTTTAGGAACGTAAATATTGGCTAAGTCGTGGAATGTGTTTAGTGAATAGTGACTTAGGAACTGTGTGAAAGCAAGTGATCGTGGCTTAATCTGCTGTGGGGTTCTTGGATTATCCTGGACGGACTGAGGTATGTCGTGAAAAATATGTTAGGACAGCTGCCTCCCGTCGAGAATGGGACTCGGGACCTCCAGCTTACGACTCAGGAGCGCTAGCAACAATTATAAAAAAGGTGAATGAATATGGATTACGGCAGGAAGTCTGAAACGTGAAAACGAACATCAAATTAGAGCTGTACAAAGTCAGGCACTTAACATAGAGCGATGTGCTTATATTAAATGAGACAGGAAGCAGGTCGTGCCATGAAATGGACACAGAATGGAAATGATTTGCGTTAGATGTCTTGTGGGGCTGGAGGGGAAGTTCGGTCCGTAGGTCATCCCATACAAAAATTACAGATATTTAAAAAAATAGCTGTTTTGTGTAATGTGATGTCATGTAGTCTCGTAGATATACATAGATAGATATAGATAAATATATATTTTGAGGGGAAAACCTCTCATTAGACCACAATGGGTACCGGGGCTCTTTCCCGCAGGTAAAGCGGCCGGAATGTGACCTTAACTTACACCCCATCCAACACCGAGGTTAAAGAAAGAGTAGAACTATTTTTATCCCCCTCTGGACCTTCATGACCGGTTCTAGTGTTAACTTATATTTACGTTTTGCCTCATTAGTGCATACGAATATTTTCGGAACCAACACATTATTACACTTAAAGATATGGAGTAAGGGTGACATCGAACTGTTTACTGCTAATTTTGTAATAACGACTGTGTGGCAATGAAGAAGGGAATTCGACAGATCTCGAAATAACAAGATTATTTCGATGGCAATAAAGATCATACACAAGCAGAAGATGAACACCGAGGAGAAGGGAAAAAGTAATTCACATAAAATGAAGCCATAAAAATAACGGTAGAACAGTCTGGTGACTGTTTTGGGTGCGTTACCTTTTCGACGAAAACCGTGATATTTAAGAGGCCTGAGTGTTTATTGTGTCACGTGCAGTTGTCGCTTTAGGCAACTGAAAGATCTTCACCTGTTTAGAGGTACACCCACTCTCTCAGATGGCGATATTAATAAATGATGATGATGATGATGGCGATAGCAATGACTGGCCACGAGATGGACGATGGGATTTCTTTCGCCTGTAGGAACAGAAATCTTTGTCCCTGGCTGAAGCCGCAGCCACTTGTTCAACGCCTATTTCCGTAAGGAATAATTGGCAGCAAGGAGAAACAGACCTGCGCGCAATTCTGAGACTAAGAATGTGTTGCATGTATTGTACCGCACTTCCACATGTGTCTTTTCATGGCGTGGAGCTTAAACAAATCTACGGACGTAACAGTAATTATAAAGATTTAAAAATTAGGAGTGTAGCCATGTAAGTAACCATACTCGTCAAGGACACAAACTTGAAACAATGCGCACTTATCTACATCACCAAGTCAGGCTGTCAAATCGCTATACACAAGGAAGGAAATGAACAAAAATATTCCAATATAATTGTTCAGCCATAAAGCATTAAAGTACGTGGCATTTCAGAACAAAAGTTGCGTCTGCTATAGGTGCAGCAAATTTGTTGAAGTGAAGCCTTAACAAAGGTTGTGCCTGCAGTAGGTAAAACATGTGTTGTGTTGTGGAGCCTTAACATGAATTGTACCTACTGTAGTTCGAAAAGGATTTCTGAAGGGGAGTTTTAACAAAAGTTGTGTTTGATGTAGTTCCAACAGGCTGTCTGAAGTAAAGTTTTAATAAAAGTTTTGCCTGCAGTACGTAAAACAATTAGTCTGAAGTAGTCTCAAAAAAATTTTGCCTGGAGTTGGTACAACAATTTGTCCGAAGTAGTCTCAACAAAAGGTGTGCCTGCAGTGGGTAAAAAATTTGTCTGAAGTAGTCTCAACAAACGTTGTGCCTGCATTAGGCACAACAATTAGTCTGAAGTAGTCTCAACAAAAGTTGTGTCTGCAGTAGGTACAACAATTTGTCTGAAGTAGTCTCAACAAAAGTTGTGCCTGCAGTGTACAACAATTTGTCTGAAGTAGTCTCAACAAAAGTCGTGCCTGCAGTAGGTACAACAATTTGTCTGAAGCAGTCTCAACAGAAGTTGTGCCTGCAGTAGGTACAACAATTTGTCTGAAGTAGTCTCAATAAAAGTTGTGCCTTCAATAGGTACAACAATTTGTCTGAAGTAGTCTCAACAAAAGTTGTGCCTGCAGTAGGTACAAAAATTTGTCTGAAGTAATCTCAACAAAAGTTGTGCCTGCATTAGGTACAATTTGTCTGAAGTAGTCTCAACAAAAGTTGTGCCTGCAGTAGGTACAACAGTTTGTCTGAAGCAGCCTCAACAAAAGTTGTGCCTGCAGTAGATACATAAAGTTTTCTGAAGTAAAGACTTAACAAAAGTTGTATCTGCAGTAGCTACAACAACGTTTCTCAAATAAAGGTGTGTCTGCTGTAGGTCCAACACATTTTCTGAACAAACTTTTGCCTGAAGTAGGTACAATAAATGTTTTGTTATTAAGCTGTAACAAAACTCGTGACCTCTCTAGGTTCCATAAGTTGTCCGAACTGAAGTCTTAACAGAAACTCTGCCTGAAAGATGTAGAATATTTTCCCTGAAGTGAAACTTTTACAGAATAATCTGTATATTAGGAGAAAAAAGTGTACGTAAATAAAACCGTAACAGCAGCTGTGTCTGCAGCAGGTATAATAAGTGCACAAGTATTGCACCCAGAAGAGCTGTAAATTACCTTTTTAGAAACAGTTCCCTTTTTTGTTTCAAAAGAAGCCTCTAAATTCAACATGGGGACTGGATTAAATGAAACTGAGCTCAGATAGTCGTGACGAGTTAGAGGATTGAGCGTCGATGGGTGTAAAAATTACTCTATTCTGGGATGTGATTCCGTGTAGTTAGGGATTTTGGATGAATATACTCCCTCCAATTTTAGGGTACAAGAAGTTGGAAGCAGTGTTTTTTCCGGAACGTTAGTAAATTTCTAGCAGTCCGCGAAATGTCTTATCTTAGAACAGAGTCATCATCCTAACTTAACTGTATCAAAAAATTAGTCACAGGCACACCAGTGAAGAATAGATAAACAGACAGTTTAACGTAAGTCATTGGGACTAGATGAGTGTACACAGTAGTAAATGAAGCTGAATGCAGTAAGCTAATGTTGATATGATGGAGGAAAGTCAATATCTAAGGCTATTTACTGAAACGACATCGCACACGTTGAGATAGACAGTAATAATTGTGGTTCGTACTAGGGAAATACCCGGTTCAGTATTAGGCAAGGAGTCCCGGTACAGTGACCCAATTTTTCATGGTTTTCTCAGCCCCTCCAGATAAATGCCGGGATAATAAATTAAAGTGTTCCACGACCTCACCAAAACACATATTTTAAATGCTGTATTTATTACTCTCTAACCTCTCGAGGTTACATTATTTGAATTACTGTTATCATCTTTAAATACATTAGAAATAAATAAATATTTATTATGAGGATGTAGTCTATTAAACCCCAGTCTACAGAAAGTAGTATCTGAGTATGTGGACTGGATCCTTTTGGCTCAGAATACGGTCCAGTGGCAAATTATGGTAAAGAATATTATGGGCCTTCGCAAAAGATAAAAACAAGAAATTTTTTATCAGCTGACTTACTATCAGTTTCTCTATAACTCCTTTACACAATTGATCTTCTTGCATGTATAATAAGTGCATATATCATATGTGAAAACTATTTTTTTATTTTGAAGAACATGCTTAAAGTCTAGTCTGTGTTACTAAAATGTGTTGTCAAAACGTGTATTAACTGACGGGAAATTTCTGCTGTGATATTAAATTCTAGGAACACTACATTGGGGAAAGCGGTGTTACTTTGTGTGTCAGATTTTTGTCAAGGAATGTATGAATACATGTGTAGATGACTCAGACAGCCGGGTGTCACTTGAATGTACAGGCAATTAGCAATACTGCAGTGAGGAGAAAGTTTGTCTGTCGCACCTTTCACTGAGCGTGTGGAGTTGCTCTTAAGGATATGTCGATCAGTGCCGATCGACGGCTGTCTAGAGCTCCTTCATGTGCTTATCCAGGCATCCCAAAGTCCAAGACGACGAACTGTGTATTTCCAAAGCAACTACATCTCGACAACTGTTAACGTCTTCATTGTTACACCGTGCATCAATTACATCCAATGCTTTATTATCCAAATAACGCCCTCAGTTATATAAAATCGTTAAATTGTTAAAAACCAATTAAACTTATAAAAGCCACTACAACATGTTTCGGTTCCCACGTGGGAACCGAAACATGTTGTAGTGGCTTTTATAAGTTTAATTGGTTTTTAACAACTTAACGATTTTATACGGGGTTATTCGAAATGATTGTCGGGGTTTTAGCAACTGCCACCTCGTTCTCCAGATGCAATCCCATGTGATTTCTTTCTATGGGGTTGCGTCAAGGATCAGGTTTATGTTCCTCCTCTTCCCGCAAGTATCCCGGAACTGAAGGTACGAATCACAACCGCCATTGAAACTATCACCGCTGACATGCTACAAAAAGTTTGGAACGAACTCGATTATCATGTTGATGTTTGTAGAATCACAAAGGGTGCACATATAGAGCACCTGTAAGGTATGTAACGAAAACTTGGAGTGTTGTTCTATTAAATAAAAAAAATACATATACTCCTATCTCAAGTGTATTGTGTATGACAAGTTGTTAAAACCCCTACAATTATTTCGAGTAACCCTGTATAATTGAGTGCATTAGTTGAATAATAAAGCATTGAACTGTTACGGTCTTTTGGTAGACCCTGTTCGAAGATTTGTAATTTTAAAACGCTTTCAAATGTATCTTATTTTACCCACAAAGAACATTTGTGTGCTTCGCACAATTCCCACGATGAACATATCTTGCTTTCCCATACGTCATTGACCGGATGCGTTTTCTAATCGAGATGATGTATGTTTCCCAAAGGGTAGGAACTGAATGGAACGTTACATTCATCTGATGTAACTCACCACTTATTAATTTTAAAACTCCGCTTAATGACTTTTAATAAGCGTAAGTTCTGTAGCAGTACTGTGAATCAGTTACTTACTTACTCCATGGTGCAGAGTCCTTCTTGAGAAGCTAACTGGTTCGCAGCTAGTCAATTCATTCCCCGCATTTCACGGAACCCGAAGGTTCATTACCGCACTCACAAGCGTCCGCCACCTGTCCCTATCCTGGGCCAGCCCAATCCAGTCCATATACCCACATCCCACTTCCTGGAGATCCTTCCTAATATTATCCACCCATCTACGTCTAGGTCTCCCCAGAGGTCTCTTTCCCTCCGGCTTCCCCACCAAGACCCTATACACCCCCCTCTCCTCACCCATATGTGCCACATGCCCAGACCATCTCATTCTTCTCGATTTTGTCACCTGCACAATATTGGGTGAGGAGTACAAATCATTTAGCTGTGAATCAGTTATGAAGATTAAATCACATATATGTGTATACCGTGATAAACTTGCCTGAAGTCAAGGGCGCATCTTGTGTTCCTGGATCTTGGTGTTTGAGTTGACGAGGTTATTTACCACTTACATTCTTGTTGATACTAAGGCAAATATTGCATAAGATTGGCTTATTGTGTGTTAGATGTAAAAAAGAGATATGCCACTACAATCGAAAGTGTTTAATCGTGGAGAGTAAAAGTTACACAGCTGCTCTTACCTTTGTTTTCACCCAGAGAACTGAAACCTCTCATTGTAGAGCATCTGGAATGGAGGTGCAGACGTCCCGAACTATGGAAAGACGGAGGTTGAGATGTAATCTCTCTCAACAAGACTAGAGAAAGGAAATATTTTTGTTTTTTTAAGTGTCTTATCCTGCACTGGAACGGTGAATGTTACGAAGAAATGGCTGGAGATTACCAGATTATAACTGTCTAAGACTAACACTTTACCCCATAAAGAGAGAAAATTTCTTCCATCTTCTTGGACTCCTCCAGTAATGAGAGATAGTGAAGCCTGCAGGGTACAGCCAAATTTACAACTAAAACTGTAGATTCTATTTTTAATGTTTTGTTGACCGTGCATCGTGATATATCCGCATAATATGAACCAACAGGATGCACTATTTACTATTAATTTATTTCAGTAATAAGCTTCTACTTGTTTGGAGCAGGCTTGCCGCTCATCATCAGGAGGATCGACTCTGTATAAACACAATTTGTATACTCAACACAATGCATGACCATACCAATTGCTGTTTATACAGAGTCGATCCTCCTGTCGATGAGCGGCAAGCCTGCTCGAAACATGTAGAGGTTTATTATTGAAATAAATTAATAATAAATAGTGCATCCTGTTGTTTCATATTATACAGATGCAGTTCTATGTCATTAAAGTGTGTGTGTGTGTGTGTGTGTGTGTGTGTGTGTCTGTGTGTATATTTTTGTTTATATATTTGTGGTGCACTGCGAAATTTAATGTGTGGGTTAACTCCTGTGGAGAATGTTTGGACATAACAGAAAGTAAATAGCAGGATACTATGGGAAGCTACTTAAAGTTGGCCTAAAAAATTACACGGTTGACAAACAATGCTAAGGGGATCAGATTAAGGAAGATCATTTCGAATGGGGATGTTTATAAAGGGGCGACCTTTACAAAATTTTAAATGACATTTATTCTGGTACCTGAAGATGGGAGGAAAATATTAAAATGGGTCTCAAGTAAATAGAGCGCCTTGATGTGCAATAGAGTACAATGGCCCGAAATATTCTTAGTGGCGCAATGCAGTACTCAGTATAGCAATTAGTGTGCTGAGTGAGCTGTTATATACAGAATGGCTTGGTGTTGGTACCGAGTTGGCCTTGCAATACTTTGAAGACTCATCTGAGTTTACTTACGGAGAAATACTGTTTAAGATCTTTGCAGGACAAAGCGAAACTAAACAGCATTTAGAAACTGGGTTATTACCTTCCATAATACACGCCGCATCTCCATTTGAAAGAACAGTAATAGGGCCTATGCTCTGTTTTATAAAACAGTTGTTGTTTGAGAACCAATCGAGCCTTAAAAAATAAGCACTGTGGGTAGTATATCGTATTACTTTTGCTAAAGAATGTGGTACATAATTTCCATTTTTTAAAAAACTTTTATTTCCTCACTGAGAGTTCTGGAATATTGCCTAAGCGGTCCGCGATTTGAGTAGAATGGACTCAGTAGAGAAAAGCGTTTCCTTTCTGTAGGCTTTTCCAAGTCTTAGATATATTGCTCTTACTCTAGGAAAATTACTTTTCTTGTAATAAATTTTTACACTGACTTTATAAAGCATGTTGTTCTTTCTGAATATAACAGTTGTGTTGGCTCAGTTCTTTATTGTCCAACTAATGCACACAAATTTTTATAAATCTGTTAAACTGTTAAAATCATTTAAAATTATAATAGTTGTTCCAACATGTTTCGGTTTGCATAAACCATCATCAGCGAGCTCTCAGTCTGTGCTTCGCTAAAGTTACAATGTTGACTTCTGTTACATATATCGTTATTTGAAGTTATCAGTATTGTGGCTGCATATTTGTTCCGTCCTGTTTTGCATGTGAATCGTGCGCTGTGCAAAGTTTCACTTTGCACATCCGGAACAAATATGCAGCCACAATACCGATAACTTCAAATAACGATATATGTAACAGAAGTCAACATTATAACTGTTGGCGAAGCACGGGCTGAGAGCTCCATGATGATGATTTATGTAAACCGAAACATGTTACTTACTTACTTACTCCATGGTGCAGAGTCCTTCTTGAGAAGCTAACTGGTTTGCAACTAGTCAATTCATTCCCCGCATTTCACGGAACCCGAAGGTTCATTACCGCACTCACAAGCGTCCGCCACCTGTCCCTATCCTGGGCCAGCCCAATCCAGTCCATATACCCACATCCCACCTCCTGGAGATCCAT
>Ga0131853_10008197_pt1 | contig 19011 bp, 11 predicted proteins | sample TergutLab28metaG_FD_92764 | JGI IMG/M metagenome (GOLD analysis project Ga0131853, IMG submission 92764) | Labiotermes labralis P1 segment gut microbial communities from Petit-Saut dam, French Guiana - Lab288 P1 (version 2) (version 2) | ecosystem: Host-associated > Arthropoda: Insects >...
ACGTGGTATGGATACATGCCCTCTGCATGCAGTGTTCTCCACACTCTCGTGTGGGGAACACGAAGACGTCTTGCAATTCTTCGCGTACTCGCACGTGGACTGCTCTGTACCATCTGAACAATGCCTTCTTCTACATCGACGCCTTCACTAACATCACGCTCGGCTGCAATGCGAACGTCGGAAAGTGTACCGGTATCTCGCAATGTCTGGTAAACTCGAGTACACACTCTTCGGGTTGGTATTCTACGGTTCGGAAACCGTTGCTGATATTCAGCTACGGCCTGAACTGAATTACCGTCACAAAACCCGTACACATAAATCATATCTGCATACTCTGCAACTGAAAATGTAAATGGCATCGTGAACGTAACAGACGCACCGAGATGAGAATACGTTCGGGACTAACTCTACAATGTCGCTTCTACCGCCCACACCTTTACGAAGCTATCGCCGTACTGTTCTGCACATAACGTGCCGACACAGTCACAGTAATGTAAGTGATTAGGGTTTTTGAACATGTAGTAGTAGCTGAGTCATGCAGTGTACACTGGTCAGGCGAATACCCGCCCACTCCGCCTATCCCGCATTCCTTAAATACATCGAAGTGTCGTGATACGGAAAGTGGACTGTTTGCAGCTGGGTGGGCGAGTCAGGTGGCAAAAATAACGCTTGCAACGCAAACGATAAGCTACCAAGTTGAGTACATCACCCGCTAGCTGGTTCCGTAACGCGGTTCACACAAGGGCGTGTACGGGAATTAAAAAATGCCCATAACTCCGTAACCGTCCAAAATCGGACACATGTTTATATGAACTTTTTTTATCACAACGACCTAGGAAATCATCTGCTGCAGTAATGTCCACAAGTCGTGAAGCACCCTGTATAATTTAGTCCCCATGTTTATTACACTTCTCTTATAGAAATCAGTGATGTGTGATTGAATGTGAATATCCATCTTTCTTCGTGTATTATAAGTATGAATATTTGAATATGACTCTACAAATTGCTGGTGTGTTCTTATATAATATGTAACTTCAATTATATATAATGAAATCAGGGTGAGAATACTCAATTCTTTAAAAAGCCGTCTGCAAGATGTTCTTGAGCTTACTCCTACCATTGATCTTACCACTCGTTTTTGTATTCCAAGTATTCTAGTAGTTAATTCACTCCCCCCCCCCAGAATAATATACCAAACTGGAGAAGTGAGTGAAATTTTGTAAAGTACATGTTTCGAATCAAATTCAGACTATACACAGCCTGCCATTCTGTCAGCAGAGGTAATAAATTGTACTTCAGGTAAGCACTGAGAAGCCTGAAGCCAATTGTCACAGATTATCTATCTAAGTACCAATCATTAGGGGAAGTACCAATGATGAACTGTCATTAGCATATGAAACGGACATCATAATATTGTGTTATGTTTCAGTAACTGACAGGATACATTAACAGTGACAGTAAAGAATCCTTGATGTGATCACCACAAACCTACTAAAAAAAATAGAAATAAAAAATAGACTGCCTGTCACATGGATATTGCACAATAGTGTGACAGGATGTAACTATAATTATATCTCACACTGTGATCTTACTCAATAGAACAGCGAATTAATGACACTGTGGTTCTGTGACAGTTGTATGAATTTCTGTTTGTATTTGTCAGTGTTGAAGACAGGCTGTGGTTGTCACAGTCATATAAAAGTGCACATAAAGTTGCTTGGAACTTGCAAATACGTTCATATTTACTGCAACTCAGAGAGAGAAACGCAATGATTTCTACATGGGCCATCTTAGTGGCATCTTTAACTGTCGTAAGTTGATGAACATACATCATCTAGAGTTTTGATTGACTATACTAACAATACCTTCTAGGAAAACGTAATGTACATGCAGTTTCAACCGTTTTCAACCTTTCATCAAAGGTATAACCAGTATTAACTTCCTTGCTACATTGCTGGTTGACATATCTTATGTTACACTTTTAAACTGTTATCTTTATTTTAATATGTTAATTGATATATTTTATTATTATTATTATTTATAGCAGCTTTTGTTGTTGAAATGTAAGACAAGTGATTTTTCTCACATCTCATATTGAAATTCACAAATTGAGGTACTATCTAGAACATACTCTGCTTACAGTTGGTATTTGAAGTTCAGGTGACCGTGCATCATGATAAATTCTTGTAAAAAAACCAACTAGATGCACTTACTTACTTACTTACTTACTCCATGGTGCAGAGTCCTTCTTGAGCACCTAACTTGTTTGCAGCTAGTCAAGAAATTCCCCGCATTTCATGGAACCCGAAGGTTCATTACCGCACTCACAAGTGTCCGCCAACTCTCTCTATCCTGGGCCAGCCCACCCATCTACGCCTAGGTCTCCCCAGTGGTCTCCTTCCCTCCGGTTTCCCCAGCAAGACCCTATACACCCCCCTCTCCTCACCCATACGTGCCACATGCCCAGCCCATTAACTAGATGCACGAATTTCTCAAATTTATTTCTGGAATAAATCTCTACATGTTTTGGACAGTTCCTCTGTCCATCATCAGGAGTTTTTCACTGTACACACAACAATGGTATATGTCATACAGTTTGCTGTGTGTACAATGAAAAACTACTGATGATGGACAGAGGAACTGTTCAAAACATGTAGAGCTTTATTCCAAAAATAAATTTAAGAAATTAGTGCCCCTGGTTGGTTTTATTATGAGAATTTATGGTTGGTAAATCTGATCTTTTTGCAAGAAAATATTTAATTCAGAAATTCAATAGCTCACTTTTAAGATTGAAATATTCTGCCTATTGATAAATCCAGCAGTCCAAATAACCAGTTGCAAATCCTGATCCAGAGGTCAGGTCTAGCAAAATGGCGCAATGCCACATTTTGTAACCTTCCACTAGAACTGTCCACTGGATCAGTATTCACCATTGTAACTAATATGCGAATAGAGGCGACCCATCTCTTAAGTGCTGGTAATCATATAGAAGATAACATGGCATCATAAGCTGGATAATCACCATCTAAATTTTCACTACCACAGAAACTTCAGATGTCACTGCTGTGAGATTGAAGATGCTCACAGCAGTCATCTGAAATGTGACACCAAGTACTCTGATGTGAATTTATTGACATTGCTTTGCAACATCAGTAAATGTCTACCAAACCTCACATCACAGTACACAGAAGATGATAATCTTGAAGTTTCACATTCAATTCTAAATATCTGATTTGTATGTTTAACACATTGGCTCCAGAAATATAATTTAAATCTCCTTAACACTTAAAAACATTTGCTCACCCACTGAACCCAGTTTGCTTTATACCAATATTGTTATGGGCCACATTTATAAATACATTGCTAAGCATTAGGATCAAAGAATAAACATACTAAATTTTTTAATTCGCTTTGTGCACCTTACTCCTCACAAATGACTTACTAACTGAACTCTAGTATGTTTCAGTGTAATTGCCACCAAACACTACTACTTTGCCCAAGAAGAATTCTTAGAACACCGTTAGATGTGTTGATAGTGCAGATAAATTATTATTCATTTTAAAGGGCCTATTTTTGTGGTGGCACATAGCAGGATGCCACACAGGCACCTTTCTTTCCTTAAGGAAGAGGGTGGGTACATGTGAAACTGGCTTCAAATTATTTATTATACTTTTAAGAAGGTACCCTTGTTTCCCAGACAGAGCAACGTGTGTTTGTTGATACATGAACCAGTCAGTTCTGCACAATTATTTGTATTCGTTGCAGGTTTCAGCTCTCAGCAACACTGTTCCTGCATCAGATGTACAGCGTGTTGTGTCTCACTTGCAAGCTATCATGCCGCTTCATGCGGCATCAGTGTCTGAGCGGTTCAAGCGACAGGTTCAAAATGAAAGTGGAACAAGTGGTGACCAACCACCACCACCACCACCACCACCACCACCACAACCAATGCATGCTAAATACCTCAAGGTAGGATACTTGGCATTTGATGTACTGAATGTAATGCTTGTGATTTGGTAGGTGTGTACTGATATTCAGAGGCACTTACTGGAGCAGTGAGTAACAAGAGCAACTTTGGTACAGGAACAGGAGAAATGTATGCTACTAGTTTGATGTATGTTTGTCCATGCATCGCTGTATAAGCATAGTGAACAAAACCAACTGGATGCTACTGAATGCTTTATTGCACTTATAATCTGCTCAACATGTTTCGGGCACTTATATGCCCATCATCAGGAGCTCGAGACTATACTTGTGTTATTGCCGCATATGGTGTGAAATGCTGCAAAATATTAAAAGATTTTTTCATCCTTGCAGCATTAAACATACACCAACATGAACATCACACACCTTCAACACATTTGACACACTCTACCCACCTCATAGCCAAAGACACACAATAATATAACTCCCACAAACACAGAACATACATTACGCTACCTAACACTTATTATATCTTATCAGCCTTGCAGCATTACACACCATAAGCAGCAATAACACAAGTATACAAGTATAGTCTAGAGCTCCTGATGACGGGCATATAAGTGCCCGAAACATGTTGAGAAGATTATAAGTGCAGTAAAGCAATCAGTAGCATCTAGTTGGTTTTCTTCTCTATGCTTGTATGTTGCTAATTTAAGTTATAAATATGATAATGGGAGTTGGGGGTAGGGGTACAGACTGGAAAGTGTCCAGTTGAGATCACTAACTCACTCCTTCTTGAACTGTCACTCACCACTTCTAAAAACTTGTGGTTCAGTACTTTATTCACATAACCTTATCTGCGGTCCTGTGTAACATCACAGCTGTCATAGTATATGGTTGTTCACCTGTACCCAATCACCAACCTGCAACTGTTTTTTCCCTACATTTGCAGCTACCGTCTGTATCCAGTAGCTGTTTGGTTCATCTGCAATGAAAGGATGCAGCAAATTGTGGTGACAAGTGGCTCATCCTGATCTACCACTAATTTCCCCACTTGGTGTTCCCGTAAGGTTTCCCAGTCACTATTCTGTAAATTTGTTCTTTCACCTGTGTGGTTTATGTTCTGTTATTTCTGCCTACTTTTATCAATCAAATGAACATCAGGTGGAGGGCACTAATTATGATACTGTTCACTACACAGCTTCCTATATGTACCACTGACACTCTTGTTCTTCTAAAATAAAACAATGTTTTGCACCAATCTAAAATAGTGTGTAAAATCACAGTGCAACATGGTCCAGTACTTTTTAAAATTGAAGTACCTTATCTCCCAATTAGAAATAACAGAATATAAGGTGACCTGCAAGTAAGATGGCCCCCTTTATAATCCTCATTTTTCAGGAAGTACCTACATAGTACATGTACAGAGTATATAATACTTTTTTAGAAAAGGCATTTGAAAAATTCCCACTCTATATAATTAGGCAAATAAAACAAATGATTCAAAAGCTGCAATTTCTCTTTTATGGAATAGTGCTGCAAGAAAATGCCAAAAATAATTAACATGAAGTCAGTGAGAGAATGTTCAAAAAGCTTAAGAAGACCAGCACCACCACAAGGAAATCCTGGTGGACCTCCTCCACCAACAGGCACCCCAAGTGGACCTCCTCCAACAGGAATCACAAGTGGACCTCTTCCGACAGGAAACACAAGTGGACCTCCTCCACCAACAGGCAGCCCAAGTGGACCTCTTCCAACAGGAAGCACAAGTGGACCTCCTCCGCCAACAGGCACCCCAAGTGGACCTCCTCCAACAGGAAGCACAAGTGGACCTCTTCCATCAACAAGTCCAAGTGCACTTCCTCCTCCACCAAGAAGAGACACACCTCCACCACCACCACGAGATTCACCCCCACCAGGTGAGAAAGATGTAGAGGAAGTGGAAACATTAGGAGATGCACAAAATACATCAACAACAGGAAAACTACAGCACAGACCAGGTGGTAAAGCAAGTAAAGGTAAGTGATTGGCTATCATGTCATTTGACATACCTTATTTACTGAAATATAAGACAAGCCCCGCTACCTCCTGCTCCCCACAATCTTCAATTGGCAGAAAAAAACTGATACATAATTAGTTTAACTTTGTGCACAAGTTCATGGTGACCTACCATTTTTGAGATGAACAATTGGGAAAAAATGCACATCTGATACTTCTTTCCTGGCTTAAAATACGAGTACTGGATTTAAGAGAGCAGACTGTTTTTCCTTTATAGTTTTTGAGTGAAAGAATCAAACCGGTGAACCTTCACCATTAATCTTGAGCAAACTGCTGACTCCAACTTCATGATACCCTGTTTAAAGTGTGTCATGTTTCTACAAAATGTAGACACCCTTTCACCATGTTACACAGCATCACATTTTGGAAGATACAGGTCAGTTATTATTTATGTTGTGAGACATTTCACTTTTATTTATATTACAATTTCATCATGAACTTTACAGGGATTTTATAGTCCTTGTCCAGTTCCTATTATTCATAATTTAAGTTCTATATGAGATAAGTGCTATATGTAAAAAGTTTCAGGGAGTTGATTTATTCAAGTTTCAGCATATTTAATCTGGGGGCATTAAATATCAAACATGTCCACCATCATTATGGACCCAGAGCATGATGCAATTTTGAAGTTGTTGAAAAATGTTCTGAATGTGTGTTTCTGTAATGGCATTTTGCGCTGTGGCAGGTGGCAGGTGGCAGGTGGCAGGTGGCAGACGTGCTCAAAGAGAACGCATGGCTGTAAGTATCTTTACATATATGGTTTCCATATTTTTAAGATTATGGAGAGTTTCTTCACCCAGAATGTTTGGCACATTGTGAGATGCAAAACACCTATCTGCAGGATAAAAGTCAGATGGCTTGCACAGTGAGACCACACAAGATAGCTGAAACAGCAACGTTTTCAACTACTATCCAGGAGGTCCCCAGTTTTATTCTCAGACAGTAAGCAGGTCACCGTCATTAGGCAAATCTAATGACACAAGATTTGTGGTTCTTACAATGGTGAAGATCTATACTGTGATCTTGTGGGTTATGACTATCCTGAAGAGGGAAGCAGTATGTTCCTCTGAAACCTCAGGGAACAATTATCAAACAAAATGAAGTCATACCCCAGAAGACCACAATCCAAATCCCAGCCCAGCCAAGAAGATTGCTCTCCCTCCCCTCTAGTGACGGTCATCTCCTTATAGAGTCTAATTTATACAAAATGCACATCTATCTAGCAAGTCCACTGATCCAACCCTGAATTACTCATTCACTGTTTCTTCACTCCAGTGCTGATCACACTCATCTTACACATTATTTAAATGTTCTAATTTTCACATCTGTTCAAGGGATGTGCATTGATGAGCTAGTAAGGCTGCAATATTGAAATACAGTGGGGTATGCTAAACGGACAATGCTACAACGAACAGTTTTTATCAGTAAAATCAGGATGCTACAATGAAAACAGATGCTAAAACGAACGCGGGGTAATACTATCGGCTGATGTCGTATGCACGTGCTTAAGAAGGTTCAGTTATCTAGAGTGTAAAAAAGTTAAATAAATTAATTTTATTTTATTTTTACACTTATATTCTTGATTTTGCATTATATTTTTCCTGTTTAAATGGTTGTGTTGAATGGTAACTTTGCTCTAGGCTGTGGGCCTGGAACAGATTACCCCTAAATACACACATTTCAACATATGCTAGAACGAACAGATGCTATAATGAATGAGGTTAGAGAACCAATTACATTCGTTCTAGCATACCCCACTGTACTGACAAATAATAAAGAATTAAAACCATCATTTGGCATGCAGTCTATGACAACAGTAAAAGGATAATTTCTGAACCACCTACTGTTTTACTAACTTGTATGGTACCAATTTGCAACTTTAATACTGACGACATTTTACCATTCTTGGGATCAATGTATGTTTATAAGTTTCTGACTCATCTCTGTTACAGTGTGCTATGGAGTGTGCCTTTGAAAAAGAAAATCTGGTGAGTAAGACTGCTAGCTCTGTTTCCCATACATCAACACCTTCAGCACGCTTACTGCAGAGCATTGGCCAAGGTCTACCGCTGCTGCTCATCCTTCCCTTTACTGCCATAGCAAATGTTTTGCTCTGTAACACCTAAGTATGTTTGTATGCCAGCAGCATAACTGTTTACAGCTTGTGAGTGCCACAACACTTGTCTGTGTTGATGGTGCTTCGTAAGGCTGTAAGAACAAAATGCATCAACATTTGGCCTGAATAAAAACTACAAAATATCAGAATGATGGTAAATATCAGGCACAATCTTTATTGTTGCACCATGCATTTTGTAGTTTATTTCAGCAACACACCAACAAATGCACATATATATTCTTCTATAATCTAAAATTTACATTAAAACACTTAAAATGCTTCTACATGTTTCGATCATATAATCATCCTCAGGGAGCTTACTTTGTTCCTTGATGTAGGAGTGTTTTAAGTGTTTTAATGTAAATTTTAGATTATAGAAGAATCTATATGTGCATTTGTTGGTGTGTTCCATAAATCAGGCACAATGTTTGGTCCAAGGTTCTCATAGCATGGTGTTTCTGAAGATTTAATTCTTTTGGGATACTTTGGACAAGTAGTTACCAACATTTTGATGGGATGTAATGCTTTCACAATGGCAAAACATCAGGAACTACATGTATTTACCCAGTAACACAGCATAAAATGTCATAAGACTTGAATCTTACACATGCCCCCCAGACATATGCATGGAAACCTGCAAGCTCTCAAATGAAAACGGCACATAAGTTGCCACAAAGAGACTGCAGTGTTCACAATAATTTCAGTAATATGAAGTAAAGAGCACAAGTTGATTAACAAGTGTGTCCAGTTGTTACAAAAAACTGTATTAACGGTATCATAATAGCAGATTCTTAATTTCACTGCACTGAACAAGACTGGAGCAATAACATGATCGATAACAAGATAACTTGGGCATTTTGGACAGCAAAGCATGCAAAATTTTGTTCTTAAAGTATAAATGATGTTACCCCCCTCATATTGCAGCAAAGACACTTTTTTTTTTTTGGGCTTTTACCCGAATAGAATGCACAAAGGTTCATGTGAGGAAAGGGTTGGGTGTCAGTTTGGACATAGTGAGGAAAGGAATCCTTAATTGCAGGAATGCCAAAAGCAGTTGTCCAACTTAAGGCACTGTCATTATACTAGCCAATATTTAGAGGTAATGGAATCTGTTTTCTGCTCTAACAGATAAAAGATGGCGTAGTGGACCAGACTGCTTTTGCAGCATATGTGGACAAGTACATACAAGAAAAGAATGCTGCAGTATGGAAAGATGCAATAGGGGCAGCTCTCAAAAACTGCTCTGTATCTGTTCGTAAGTATCAGCACATTTAAATTCACAAGTAGTTCTGGGATGTGACACCATATAGTTTGGTAGATACGTACCAACATATTGGAATAACCTACTGTGTCAATCCACAAGGTGAGAGACTCGAGTCCTTCTGACTAAACAAATGAACTTACAGTATGGAACACAAATTATGCAGCCAGAAATTTAACATTGTACATATTCCATGCAATTGATTAATTGTACAGTATTTGTTCCAACTAACTGCACATATAATTATAATTACAAATTTATTTCATAATATTCCTTGTACAAGTTTCAGCCCATGAAGGCCATCTTCAGGGATAATTAAGTTCCAAAGGCATACATTTATGATAACATTTTGTCAAAGATGAGCAAATAGAAAGATCATTTACAGTACCGTGTGATACAATATTGCTGAAATCTGTAAGATACATAATTATTATGGATGATTTACATATCTTTACAAATTTGTACTAAGGTTTCGACCAAACATCTACGTCAGTGTTGTCATGGCCTAGTTTGAGATATTATCCCAAACTTGGTTCAAGGGATTGGCAAAACGCAAGAAAAGCCCGTCAGGATTGATTGGCTGTTGGCTGAGATTATGCCCTGGGACCTCTTTACATACAAAGCAGGCATTCTTCACACTTGACATTAAAGTTTGGATGAAAATTTCAGAATATTATTATTGAATTCAAATTGTGTTTCAGCTGCATCCACTAAGCGTGATCCAAACTGCAAGTCTGGTTCATTGGAGATGGTGCAATGTATGGACAGACAGATATTTGAGGTAGGTCACTCTGTAGGCAACATTGACAGAATGGTTACTTTCTATAGTAAATCCAACCAGATGCAATGTCTCAATATATTTTATTTTTGAAAAACACTCTACATGTTTCCGACGGTCTTTCCGTCCATCATCAGGAGTTCAAGACTGTACATACAGCAGCAGGCATTTGTCAAACAGAACTGCTGACTGCTTGCTAGCAAGCAAACATGTAGAGTGTTTTTCAAAAATAAAATAAATTGAAACGTTCGTGCATCTTGTTGGATTTACTATAGAAATATATTACGATGCATGGCCCTGTGAAAGTCAAAATTGACAGAATTGCTGGTACAGGACATCATACTTGAACAATGAGCTCTCAGTTAAGTCAAGCACTTATCAGGGTACATCAGTTTTGCAGAACAGCTGACCTTCATACTCCACATTTAAACGGACATTAGACTTTTTCTCTTTTGGGTGTTGTAATTCATCATCTGAAAACTAGGGCAGTTTTCTTATAATCATACACAAAATTAAACATATTCTGTAGAGATATTTACTGGAAGTTGAAGATTGTAAAGGAGGATCATCTCATATTCAGGTAGATATGTGTCACTCACCTGTGAGATGTACAAAAAGCTGGAGCTGTTATGTAACAATGCTGTCAGTAGCTCAGACTATATAGTGTCCAATAATAGACGAGTAATTAATAACAAACTGCAGAGGGTATGGAAGGAAGTGGTCGTTGTGTAATTTGACATTTTTGTGTTTTCCTGGTGGGAAGCAAAAAATGTTAGCCAGGACAGCTGGTCTCTTGAACTTCCCAGTTCTCATCACTTGACTAAAACATTTGGTAGCCTGATATAACCCAAGACCTCAGTTATGACTTACCTCTTATAATGAGTTTTTGCTGGACTCCAGACCAGGAGAGTTGATCTTCTAGTTTTCAGCCATAATGTTCAAGATACATTTCATTTCACCCATCCATCTATGCACAATCTCCCAACTAATTGGTTCCTTCCTTTAAGTTTCCAAATTAAAATTCTGAATACATTTCTTCTCACTCCAACAGGTGCTACATGCATTGCCCATCTAAACATTTGATCAGTAATGACAAAGTGACAAAAACTGAATAAATTCTGTCTTTTTCAGCACTGCCCTGACTCCAACTGGAAACGTGGTAAGTATAATATTAAAAACAGCTCATTATTACAATTCACTCTTTGACCTGACAATACCTTTCTGCCCAAATTACAGAACCAAACTAACATTTTCCACACAGTTTCACACTGATATACAAAATTCCATTCAAATGGTTTCTAGACAGGTAGTGTTCCCCCCTCCACCTTGTTCTTAAGTCTTATTCGATCTTCATTCACATTTCATATGGTTTGGTGGATAACTTTTCCACCTCTTCTCTCCACCCCCAATCTTTTAAGTTTCTTGCCAGTTGTTTGCTTCTTTCTTTGTGTCTTCCATTACCCATCTCATCCACCTTGTTTGGGGTAATCCTGCAAGTTTCTCCTTTTATTCCTACTTGCAAGACTCGTTTGAATGAAACTTATTTCGGATTGTTCAGAGTGAAGGAGTCGAGGATGTTACAAAGTGCCCACAGGCATCCCACTGACACAACAGCTGATGTACCTCTTCTGCAAAGAACTCCCAGGTACTGTCAGAACCGTTCCACATCCAGGGTCTTGATATTGTTTTTGAACCAGAATATATGGGCTTTCATGCTGTTTTGAGGGAGCCAAACATATGAAAGCCACACAGTGAAGTGTCTGGGCTATATGGGGAATCATATGCCTTCTGGTGCATGAAGTGAAGTGTGTACTGGATGGCACAACTACATGATATGGACACAGTCACACATCGTGATGTCATTCCAAATGAGCATGATGGGACGTTTCTGCTGGATGACAGTTTGCATGTAGCAGCAGATTCCACAGTGATGGTGTTAGGGCAAATGAGCATGTCAGATGGCAAAGCTGCATGGTTATAACAGCAACCCAGGGAATTTCTGGTGGATGGGATCCATTTCCTGTGTGGGATTGTCAGTCATCCTTCATCGGGCACCTCCCCAGGTGGTGGAACGGGAAACACTCTCTAGATATAGAGGGTAGAGGGGAAGTAAAATACCCAGGGTGGAACTGAAAACTGACCTACGACAGGCTACCCAGTGGTAATCAGGACCTAGGTCGAAGTGGTAACTGCAAGTGGGAATCAGCTCTTGCAAAACTGAATATAGATGGAGATGAATGCAATCGGTACAGCTACAGATCAGAAATTGATAGGCGAAGATGGGAGTCATTGTATCAGCTGTCACACTGCGATGTGGAAGGGAAGGAGAAACCACCAAATTATGATCTCAAAGCACCAACCAAAGTATTCTGATGAATCCATCTGGTACTAACTTTTCTGGAGATAAAATAGTCCCCGGATTGGATCTCCGGGCTGGGACAGCGTCAGATAGAATTAACGTAGAATATGTAAATAAAAACATAAGAAGGGGGGGGGGGGGGGGAGGAGAGATCCGCTGGTCTCAGTGCCCTCCATTACTTGCAAAGAAAAATCCCTCCAAGGGGTTAATTTGAACAACCCTCATATAAAGTTCCTTCCAGCAGCTGTGTTCCATCCATTCTTTTTCCACAGCCAAACAAGTGTCACTGTATCTCCTCTAACTCCATTAACAAATATGTGATCCCAATCTCCTGTCTAAAAATTTGAAACCCATTGCTCAGATCTGGATTTTGTTTCTCACCATAAATTTACGTTTTAGTGACAAATGTTAGAATTTAGTAAAATTATGCTCCCTAAGTTGTTCCACTGTCATTAAATTTATTTTCTAACATAAAACTGAAATTAATTGCTAGAACTAATAGATTTTTTAGTCACTAAGTTACTGAAAATTTGCTGGCTGGAGCAGACAGGCAGCAAATTCTCATTGTGTCATACCTTTAATTAAAGTGACTTTAATATACTCAGGAAATAGCAAGTGTGACACCTGCCGTTCAGCGCCGCAAAACTGTTCGCTCAGGAAGGGTCGACGTGAATGACCGCAACAGTCGCCAAGAAACAAAACACAAGTACAGGCTTAAGGGGAGTGAAAATTGGCCATGCAACATAAACGTAACACAGCCTTTGTGTTTGCACCTTGAATAAAACTGCAAAATAAAAACCATAATAATAGTTTATAATTACAAACAAATGGCTTACTAAATGAACACACACCTTTTCTACCCTGGAGTGAAGTGACCAGTGGATGAAGGTGACCACTTGACTGCATCCTGTACCAAAGTTAAGAATGTGTGACGCTGTACCTCTCATTCGTTCCCCCACATACCTTCATGGTGCATTTAATGGCAAAAAAAACTTTTACCTTTCCACTATGAACTTTTAAGCTTGTTTCACCAATCTATCTGAAGCTAAGGAAAGGGCACAATGTGATCACTTTTGTTTCAGCAGTCAAAAACAAGTATATAAACATAATTAGCCATTCTGCCCACGTAGATAATTAAATTATGCAACACAAGCCCACGTAATTTACACATGTTCCACCCAACTTTCACAAAGATTTACACAATGAAGCTCCTAAACTGACATGACATGTGACAGCCCAAAATACCAAAAGTTCCAGCTAAGACCTTGATACAAAACAATTTTTGACATATAAATTCTATGTAACTGGCACCATTCCCTCCATAGACTGTGTAACAACCGTATCTCTCATTCTCCTGTCCATGGCTGCGTAGTTCCGAGCTGTTCACTCCAGCCTGTTGCAGCACACTTACAAGCTATGAGGTACTACCACATATATTGTTAATTCCAAACTACAGGGTGAGCATAAATTCTTTCCCTGATTACAAACCTTTATTACAAGAAAACTACTGTACGTGGAACACAAACATTTTTTTTTTTTAAATATAACTCAAGAAGTTTTTTTACAACACATTAGTACACTTCAACATGTGCTCCTTTTGTTGCACGGAGAATGTCTAATCAACAATCAATTTCTCTCCATGTGTTCTCCAATATGTGTTCAGTTATCGTAGCAAAAGCGTCTGTTATTCTTACCTTCAAATTCATAATATCTGGAACTGGTGTTGAAAACAATTTGTCCTTAACATACCCCCTTAAAAAGAAGTCAAGGGGGGTGATATCTGGCAATCGTGGTGGCCGGAGTGTCGGACCATCTCTCCCAATCCACCTGTTTGGAAATTTTGCATTCAAAAACAGACGAACATGTGAACCCCAGTGTGGAGGTACACCATCTTGTTGGAAAATTATCCACGGCTGAAACTCTTCTAACTGAGGTGCAACATAAAGTTTTCTTGTAATAAATGTTTGTAATCAGGGAAAGAATTTATGCTCACCCTGTATATTCAACTTCCATGGGTTTGGGAACCATCTAAGATGTGTCTAGGAAAAAACATTTTAATGACTTTGGTTCCCAGGTTGATACAAATGGCAGGTAGAATAAAAATTTGAAGATTCCACTCTTCTTGTATGGTACGTCATGTTGACTGAGAAAGATTTACAGACTTTCGATGGATCACAGTGTTTCCATCGGCTGGGTCAAGCGTCCAAAGAGAGTTGGACTTGCAACTGTCCTGTCAGAAACTTGAAAGTTGCAAAATAAACTTTCACTACTTTATACAAAACAAAGAGGATAAAACAAATAGGAAGAAAGGAAAGAGGACAGGCCAGAATAGCTCAGTCAGTACAGTGACAAGGCTACAGAATGAATGGCTGAGAAAATGAAGACTTCCAAATATGGCACAGACAGACCCTTTGTCTTGAATCACGCAAGACACCGACACATCGGCACCTATTCTGCAATGCTTGGACGTGTATTTATGTCAGTGCCATGTTCTGCTGGTCACATGCAATCTCTAAGTGTGTGTGCACGCGTGTGTGTGTGCGTGTGTGTGTGTGTGTGTGTGTGTGCCAGGCTTGTGAATACCACAACACTCATCAGCATTTGTAATACACATCACATAATTTTGTCTGCGGACAAAAAAAAAAATGAAAAAATCACATTGGCAAACAACACATTACCCTAATGTAACTTCTCCAGTAATGTGGGGTTAAAAAACACTGCAGAAAAACCTGATTAGGTACTTGAATTGGACTGTTTCCATCCCGTTGTGTACCTGTAACAAATTTATTGAATCGAACCATCTTTACACAACATACAAATAACAGTCGCAAATCTACAACTGGTTAATTAAGCGACATGTTTCGGCCTTGTTTGGCCATCATCAGGCTTACAAAAGATGGTGTTAATTAAGGTACATTCGTTCGCTATACCGATGGGATCCCATCCACTACTCCAGCCTAACCGCACCTAACCTCCAACCTACAGCAAACCAAGAATGAAACGACCAATGTGGTAATCAACGTTTTGGTCGCAAGCTCCTGATGATGGGCATAGTAGTGCCTGAAACATGTTGAGCCTATAAGAAGTACAATAAAATAATAAGTGTCATCCAGGTGACAGTTAATGCACTTACAAGATCACTGAAATTAGGTCACACTTTAAAAAAAAACTCAGCTTGTTACAAAAACTGTCACGAGTATATGATCCACATAAATGGCACACCTAACAAACAGCAACTTCATGATACGGAGAACAGAAACCACAAGTATCCGGAAACAAGCATGATATAGACACTACTGGATGCATGAATTGGTTGAGCAGGGCACATGTTCTGGTCCCCTTGGTCATCTGATATGACACAATTAGACCTCTTTGTTATGGGGCAAAATCAAGCTGTAGCTTCCATTGTTAAGAAACAGATGGGACATAGTCCACACGAAGTTAACACCTTAAAGAATAAGGTGAAACAAAAAATGCAACGGAAATAAATATCTCTAATATAAATTTCATACTTACAGCTCTGTGCACTTCTGAAATGAGACTGTTCAAAACTATGACCTAACTTAAATGATCCTGTACATTGACAGTCTGTTTTTGTATGAGCATACAGATTTCATTGTTGTCAGGTGATCTTTGTTACAACAAAGTTTGTTAATACACAATACCAATATTTAACATCTTGTAGATAATGCACATGAGGATTGTCAAGAAAACTTAACTGGAAATTAAGCAAAAGAAAACTGGTCTAGTTCATCTACAATAACAACCATCAAACTCAAAATGAACATTTCACACTGATGTGTTTCTGAAGGGTGTTACTTAGCAGTGCTGTCTGTTGCTAAGATTATATGGAATCAGTGGTAGAGGAATGAATGAGTACAGAGTACTGGTAGAATGATAATGACAGGGGAAAACCAAAGTCCCTAAAGAAAAACTCATCCAACTTTGTCTACCACAAATCCCACATGACCTTGGATGGAAATAAAACCAGGCCTTTGCCCTATAAGGCTGGTGACTAACCAGCTCAGCCACAGAATGGCTCTCACACTTCAAAGAGAAAACACAGTATGTTATGGAAAACAGTTACGTTCTCAAATGATTGGATTGCAGTGATACCTCACATACACCATCAGGTGGTTATCAACATTAGAAAAACCTGCTGTTCCATCTTCAGAGTAGAAGACAGTCAAAGTGGAATGTGGGCAGATAATGTGGGATGGGTGGGGGAAGTGGATCATATAGATGGCAGATTGGCCAGTTGTTCAAGGTTGAAAAAAGACCCTAATATAAGACACAGGAAAGAAATCAGAGTACAGGGGAATGTAGGCCATGTCTTTAAAAAGCCTTCATTTGTTCCATCAGGATGTGAATGAGTGGCCTTGATGGGTATGATACTTCCAAAAAGTGTATGCACTTTATTACAAACAAATCATAATTTTAATTCTATTTAAAATGTTATATTACATTTTTGTTACTAGTATTTCATCAGTTACTGCAACTAAGAATGTGTGTTACACTAAAAATGGATCCCCATTTTCACAGCAGTTCTGTCAGGCTTAGTCGGTAACTACAATCATGACTCGATGGTGCAGATAGATCTGTGCTACTCAAGAGATGAACACTTTTCATAATAATGTGCATTAACACGTGAAGCTGAAAAAGTATAAAGAAAGGAAGGAATTGCTCTGTTCAACACATTTACCACCTCATAAATAAAAACATTAATTAATTAATTAATTTTAGTCTGCGTCCATGAACTAAAAATAAGTTGAACTAGGTCTAACATCATATGGTATTTCTGATTTTGAAAATTATCAATATTTGAGCTTGGCCGGGAGCGGGATGAGAGAATAGTAAAACCCCAAATTTACATCCCATATTTTGCATTGTTTAGATTTTAGGCACTTTTCATACAGTCCCTGCCAAATGCCCATACAAACAATGGTATATTTTCCCTTGATTTGAAGTTCCCCAAATTTGTTTTCCCAGAGTTTTCCATAATTTTCCTAGCCCTGACTATGCAATTTACCTGATCTTACATTTCACAGTTTTCTGCTCTGAATTTTTATTTAAGCTCAGCAAGTCGCGGCTAGCGACATCTCAGTGAATCACCCCAGAATGAATGTTTAAGTAGTTAAGACACTTCCTGTATAGAAGGCAGTAGGTTCCATGGCAGCACAGTCAAATTTCCATTTGCTGACTGCTGTCGACATGATTTACTGTACGAGGAAGCAATGCTGTGCACCTTTAGTCTTGAACTTTACATCAGTTGTGTAGGACTGAGCTTAATTTAAAATAAGAAAGCAAAAATAATTTACAATAAGAGATAAAATAGATATTTTAGAAAAAGCTGATGCAAATACTGGAATGTGTGTTGACACCGCATCAGAGTTGGGACTTACGGTCCACTTCAAACACAACTGTGAAAAAAATGTGAAGCAACTGAAAGAAGCTACATCCAGTGTGGGACTTTCTGCAAGCAGCAGAAACCATTGCAGTACTCACTGTAATATACTTTTGGTGCATGGTTCTAGCAAGCACGTGCAAACAACACTTCCACAGATGGTAATATCATCAAGCAAGAGGCCTTGCAAATCACTGCTTGTGGAGAACACACACTGACTGCTTAACCTTTTGGCGCCGGATTTATTTTTTTAATTTTAGCACACCCTGTATATAAAATGTGAATAATACAGGTACCAAATACGTTAGAATTATGAAACAAACTGCATTTTGAAGAGGAAAAAAAACAGAGAGTATATACCATGTTTAAAATATTCAGTACCTATATTTGTTGAATAAATATATAAAATGCAACTTTAGAGGTTAGCGGTGCAGTACGACCACTATAGTTGGCATTAGGCGTCAAAAGGTTAAATAAATAAATACTCCAGATATGGATACAATGTATTGGTATGTCTGATGCGGGTATTCAGCTGTCATGGCATCATGAGAGAGTGGCATACCCAGGAATTTTGTTTGGGGGGGTTCAACAAATTCAGTTGAGGACAGAGGACAGAGAGAATGGGGATCTGGGGGCGGTAGCCCCCTAGTCAGGGGTTCTGGAGGCAGCTGTAATTTGGTACAAGAAATTTTATTTCATATAGTAAAATTTTCTTAATTTTTGGTACTTTTTGGTACTATTTATTATGACAACCAATTTATTTCTTATTGCTAATGTAAAACAATTGTGAACCTAGGTAGTTTAAGAATTTTACTGCCTTTTTTCCAAACATCTTGGGGTGTTGGTGTCCTAAATTCAGCAATTTTTAACAGTTTTCACAATCGGTTTGAGTTTGGCACGATTTTAGAGGGCCTTTGGAATTTCGGGTGGGGTTTGGACCCCCCCCCCCCCCCCCCCCCCCCCCCCCCGAAGGGTAGGAAAGAATAAAAAATAAAAAAAAAAAAAATATTTATAAAAAAGAAAAGAAACACCTTTTTTTTTTTTTTTTTTTTTTTTGTGTCCCCCCCCCCTGGGGGGGGGGGGGGGGGGGGGGGGGGGGTCCAAACCCCAC
>Ga0131853_10008199_pt1 | contig 19011 bp, 22 predicted proteins | sample TergutLab28metaG_FD_92764 | JGI IMG/M metagenome (GOLD analysis project Ga0131853, IMG submission 92764) | Labiotermes labralis P1 segment gut microbial communities from Petit-Saut dam, French Guiana - Lab288 P1 (version 2) (version 2) | ecosystem: Host-associated > Arthropoda: Insects >...
AAACAAAAGTTCACGAGAAGTACAAAAATAATAGCATTTGCTGACGATCTCTTACTACTAACAAGAGGGGAAACAGTTAGCGAAATAGAAAACATAGCAAACTTAGGGTTGACAAAAATCTCAACTTGGGCAAGAGAAAACAAGTTCCGATTCAACGATAAGAAATCGAAGGCAATTCTGATGACGCGGAAAAGTCCATGCAGGAACCACTGGTGACGAACTGGCTGACAAGCTAGCGAAAGAAGCATAAAGTAAAACGGAAATACCCATCAGCTACAATAGAATACCAAAAAGTGCCATAAAACGGGAATTCGAAGAAAATAGCAATGTGACCTGGCAGAAGGAATGGGAGACAACGAAGAAGGGGAGTACAACAAATGAATACTTCCCGACAGTAACGGAGAGACTACAAACGAAAATAAACTTCACACAAAACCTAACGATAATAGCAACCAGCCCCGGGAACATAAAATCATATCTACACAGGTTTAGAATTATAGAAGCACCAGACTGCCCATGCGGAAACGGAAATCAAATAGTAGAAAAAATATTATTCGAATGCGGAATTCTACAAGAAGAAACGGAACGCCTAATAGCGGCAGTGGCGAAGACGGACAATTGGCCCATAAAAAAAGGTACGCTTATCAAAAGGCACTACAAAGCATTCGCAAGGTTTACAAAAACGATGGACAAAATAAATGAAATTAACACAGTAAAGGAAGAATAATAATTGTTAAGGCCCTATATGCATACATACACAACTAATTGTAAACATCACTGAAGATAGATAATCACTGCAGTATTCAATGTAAAAAGCATGTAGTATTACAAACATATTGTAATGGAGCATGTCAATAAATATTTTAAAAAAAAGATAATGCATACGTACGAGTAAATACATTCATACATACATACGCACATACATTAATCCATACATATATAAATACATACATATTTATGTTTATGAATACATATGTACATGCATGCATGCATACGTACATACATACAAACTTACATATATACATACATGCTTACATATATATTTATATACATGAATACATATGTACATCCATACATACATACACACATACATACATATATACATACATACACATTTATGTTTATGAATACATATGTACATGCATGCATACATACATGCATATTTATGTATATTAATACATATGTACTTGCATGCATACATACTTACATACATATATGTCTACATACATACATATTTATGTATGTGAATACATATGTACATATATATACATTCATATTTATGTATATGAATTCATATGTACATTCATACATTTATAAATACATACATTTATACGTACATACATGTGTACCTACATACATATTTACGTACACACCTACATGCATACATAATGCATTCATAACTACATAGTGCACACACACACACTCACTCACATAGCGCATGCTCTTCTTACATAAATCTTTAGAACGTCTGACCAAGCATCCAGTGCCCATTTCTTCAGGTAGCAACAGACTGACTAAAGCAATTCAAGCTGTTTGTTATTCCTAACCAGCGACAATCACCTCACCTCCTTATCAAACTCACATCTGCCGCCTGTGGGACAGCCCGACGCCGATCTGAACCACCTCTGGTTTCATTACGAGGCACAAGCACCTGATAATATTTTTTGGAGGCCTGACTGGCATATCGCGTTCTGTCCTGTCTTTAAGGGCTCTCTGTATAAAGACACGGAAAAACATCGACTGACGCAATTTTTATGAACATTATTATTTAAAAAGAAGCGTCAGGTATATCTCATCATAAATGGAATTCAGGATTACGAATATTTTAACGATGTCAGATATATTGCCGGGTATCACTTAGGAAAGTTTATTTGGAATGACTGCAGAATTACACGAATCGTAAACATTTGGAGAGTGTAGGTTAATAATAGCGGTCACTTGGTCGAATGACTGGCTCCTTCATAAGAAGTAGATAGAGTGCTAGGGGAGCTAACTTCTCCACAAACTGAGAACTGACGCCGCTCTAATTAAATGCAATTTATGAGTTGCTTATTGATGCGATGCTTTATGCGTATGACATCTTGATGATGTGTGTTCGTGCATTGCGATTGTCATGCAGTTAAGTCGTGACCTGATGTTACGTAAATTTGCACAGTAAGCGGCAAAGGCGAGTTTATTTCCGTGCACGCCATAAAGGCTTATATTGAGTGGAGACACAGCTCCACTCATACTTCAGCTTGGAACTAGAAGGAGACGAGTGCTTAATCAGCAGTTTTACCCCCTCCCACGGTTAGAAACACTGGTACCAATCGGGTGGCCACAGAACCAGTCAAGACGTTTCACAGAAGACAAAGACTCTGAATGAAGCTGGGAATCGGAACGCGATCCCTTGGTTTTCCAATCAATACTGGAATACATTGGGAGATTTTTTTTTTAATTTACACCGAATGGATGAAATTAGGAATGTCAAATAAAGACGAGAAAACATCTCAAGTGCATTTACGTGTAAACTCATAGTACGGTTACATGAAAAGCTGAAATCACCTGCACCGCTGATCCCTGTAACACATACAACATCGAAGGGTGGTTAGTGCTAGAAGAACGAAGACAGATATTCAGAAATATTCATTAATTTTTTATATGGGATACTAGCTATGAAGCAGAAAGTAGTCCAAGGAAACACAAATTTAGACGAAAGCAATGACGAAACACAATGTAGAGGAACTTTCTTGCTGTTTGAGCGTCAGAGGCGTACAGATATTCCCTGCCGCCGATATAATGGCCAAGCTTATGAAAGCTGAATTTAACTGAAGTGGTTGCTGGCTTCGGCAACTTCCAAAGACGAAGGGGTTGAGCCCTGTAGGAAAAAAGTCTGTCTGAAGAGGAGTGAAAGAATAGCGTTTCATTCGGAGGTTTGGCTGTACCAATTAAATGTCCTTTAATAATATTATAAATATAGCATATTTACAAATACACTGAATTACATTTCTTGTGTTAATTACGTTTTCTATAAAATGTTTCGTCACATATGCGGGCATTTTATTGGCTTTGAATTCACTTTGGCATGTAACGGATATTTAGTTGACTCCCACTTCTCGCCGCAATAGAGCATTAAATTGAGGGTGTATTATAAGACAGAATTTGTGGAAGAAGACTGTATTTTAGATTAACGATTATACTATGTCTTGCCGTAAATTCTGTTACAACTTTCATGTTGTGCAAAGTTGGAGACAATGAGGGGAAAGGGTTGAAATGATGGCTGTTTTGGACTGCTGTCCCTTCAAGTACTTGTGCCAAGGCAATTTGCTCTCGTCTGTTACAGCGTGAACATGGAGTGGGGTGCAAGTAAAACCATGTGGCCGCTTGACTGCCCTTCACAATTCTCGAAAATCTCATTTTCGAATTTTCAAACTCTTAAAACCATTGAATGAATGCATAAAGTGAATGAATAAGGAAAAGAACATAACTGTTCAGTTCCCCCTCTCAAACTTTACTTACAAAGGTTTTAGGGACAAGAGTGTCGAGCGAAAATAGTGGACCCGGTAATTAGACTCGATTAAAATTCCTAATGAGCCGTTCCAAAATAATCGACCTCAACATGTTATCTAACTTTCATCAAATTCTTGAGGTACTGCAGGTTTGAGGACGAACCTTTTGATTTAAATCCAGATAAAAATTTAAGGGATTGTAATATGTACTTCGGATTTTTACCCCTTAACATCATAGTTCAATAAATAAATTTTTCTCTGTGCAATCTATGAAGGTAAATAAGAGAGTGGGGGTACAGCTCCACTCATTCTTAATTTCAGTCCTGGATTATGTAATTAGTTTCACGCCCTGTTCGCCTTACTCTTGGGAAAAGTGCGTCCGGCAAGCACTGGAACCTGTTGGGCCACCACAGCCGAACTGTACATACTGGACTAGGGTCAAGTCCCTTGTCCCTTCTGGCAATTGAGCGACTGTTCAACAAACATGTCATTTTAATTACTTTGGTTCGTTCGTAGCTCTCAATGACTTATTTTCTCCCGTATGGAAATAATGAAGTGAATCATGATGCAAGCCATCTGTCTTTCGAACTTGCCGTCTGGTAGCAATTGTTACAGGTACGCCTATAGTAAACATGATGCACCATTAGCTACATAACTTTTATTTGTCCGGGTTTTTCAACTAACAGTAGGTTATAAAAATGATTTCAGCAGCATAAATTCATTTGAAATACCAACGCTTGCACTTTGTCTTTAAAATATTCTAAAACCTTATTTGGTTAAAACACTTTAAAAACATTCATTAGTCTCCAACATTTTCCAACCATCATCAGGGAGCCTTAAATTTCTGCTAAAGTTACTTATTTGCGTTATATGTATGGCGATAATGGTGTTGTGACAGCATGTCGTTTTATGTGGCTGATGTTTTCGTATATGATATGACCGGTCCTCCCTTTGTCTATCAGAGGTGATGCGTGTGGTAATAAAACGAGAAATTACACGCAAAATATTTCCGGTTACTATAAAAAAGAAATGATATAACAATTTAGAAGATAAGGAAAAAATAAAAAAGTGTCTAAAAGTATTATAAAGAATAAACAGACACTTTATCATTGGACATAACAAATAGAAGCTTGACATGTAGCGGGGTTTCCTCAACTGACAAGTGTGCTGGTATTGTCAGAGGTAGTTACATTTCTGAGCTCAAACGTAGTTTTAACTCCAAATGGACAATATTTAGATTGTGCCACATTTGCATTCAGTGAGCGATGTGCACATTTTTCGCATAGACAGTGTAAAATCGCCATGAGGACTGTGCTGAATCTCCAGAACCTATTAACTGTCACGATTGATTTAGAGCCTTTCTTGAAGAATTGAAGTGAATTCACTACCGCATTAATGTCTGTCTACAATTATTACTCTCTTTCTTCATAAAATGAAATACATCACAACCTAAAACAAGTCTCGAATCCGGACTGTGTTTTGCGGTATCCGTGCTCGGAACGAAGGATGTGTAATTATCCGTAAGTTTTTTTACTGTACAAAATGACGCAATCTCCCAAGAGTGCTAAGCGTGTTTCTGTGGTTCATACTGTAAAAAGCAACGTAAGATACAAAGGTTTAATATATGTCGCTGTACCGTGCTTTTTGATATCTATAAATTTCACACACAAACAAATGCACTTTTTATTAAACTTGACAAAGTTTTAAAATTTACATTAAAAATCACTTTGACTTGCTCCTACATGTTTTGGTCTACGACCTTCATCAGGGAGCCTTTATTAGAGGATAGCTAAAGTTATATTTAGGTTAAGATTTGGTAAAAACTACGTCATATGTTATGCGGTAAATTTTAAAACTTTGTCAAGTTTAATAAAGAGTGAATTTCTTGGTGTGTGAACTTCATAGATTAAACGTTTACTGAATGTAAACCTAATATATGTGTCAAGGTGGCTGTTATCTGAGCACTGGTGGCTGTATCGCCGGTGGCTAGGGGCAGACGTGAAGAGCTGGAAAATATATTTAGTTTCATTTCTTTGTCCATTAACCAGGGATTACCAAACATGTGCTCAAAAGCCTTTGGTGCCCTCGATGATTTCAAAGTAGTCATACTAATTTCTTAATTTCTCTCTATTATGCCACTGTAAGTCACTGAAGCCACCCTAATATCTCTATGCATTCGGGTGTAATCAACATTCACAAAGTTAAATGAGACTGTACCCTCAGTTCCTTACACACAACCGCATTCGCCATGTCATTAGCTGCCAATTTAGCCGCAAATTCAATAATCGCATCCGAATCGGGAAGGTCGTTATACGCAAACCGCATAACCTCAACCGTTTACACAAGGTTCTTATTTGCACGCTCATGAGCCAGGTCCACATTAGCACACACAAAGGCAAGAGTAGATAGGCAGGTGGTTTGTTGGCCGGCTACTTTACCGACCCGGAAGTAAGGCGATGAACTTCCCCACCCCTAATTAATATTCATACGTCCTTGAATGATAAGCAAATAATCTAATTTTTATTTATGCGTCCTTGATTGTTAAGAATATAACCTAATTAATATTCATACGACCTTGATTGATATGAAAATGTAATTAATATTCACATGGTTTCGATTGATAAGCAAATTATCTAATTATTATGCAAATTATTTTAGTCCCAGACAGCTTACGCCTGCTACTTTTTATTTTGGTACACAGACTGTCTGACGACAACTAAACCGCCATTCTTGATGGGCGCCATTTTCCAATATTGCGGACGAGCGGAATTTTTTAATTTTTTACATTTATAATTTTTAAACTCCGTCATTTTCCAATATGGCGGATACGGTTTTATTTTAAATTTCTTGATTTTTTAATAATTAAACTCAGCCATTTCACAAAATGGCGACTAGCGCGCTCTTTTTAAATATAACATTACATTTTACCATATGGCGGCTGTTTTTTAAAGCATAACCTAACTTCAAATTACGCTAATTTTATTATAACCTAACTTTTTAAATATGGCGGCTATAGCGCCATATTTAAATTTATATTACTTGTTTAAGACTTTGTTATTCGTGAAAAGATACGCCTCAGCAAAAGAATTCCAGACTCATAATTGAAAGATTGTAGGTTTGAATCTTACCTCGTGAACCATCTCTTTTTTGAAGGAATCTATGTCAGGTATATTGTATTAAGGATAATAAATAAAGACACGTTTTTCTATTTACATTTATATAAATTTGTTAATACAATTAAAATACAATTATACCAAGAAACATAAATGTAGGTTATTAAAATAGAGAATAAAATTTTATTAATAGGTTCACATATCAAATCAAATACATAAAATAAAGGACATTAAATGAAAAATACATTTTTAAATAGGCCTACGAATGCAATTATCCACACTTATTAGCATTTATTTGGTACAAGACTGGTTTTCATATGTTATTTCATCCCACAATGCATCGAAATCAATGGAATTTTTGTTTCGATGTGTAAAGTAACAATTTGATTCAACACATTTATCTCGCCACTCCACCGGTTCATTTTGGAGGCTACAAAACTTGATCACTTGCCTGTCTATGCGAGCACTCGATAAATCTATTAATTGTGCCCATAACTTTTAGCTTAGATACACTTGAGTTTTGTCATTCTTGATGCGTGTATACAGTCCACAGTTAATTAACAGGGTATGACACGGTTCACCGAGTTCGTGAAATTCATTCTTTGATATATTACTGTTGAATGTTATAGAATGAACCATTGTAGGCCATTCAATACCTCATGACCGAAGAAGGTCCAAACTTCACTTCATGTTTGAGGTCCTCATTCATGTAGTTGGAGACGTATTTTGTGTCATGTTCGTTGAAGAAGAATGTACGACGAAGCAACCCTGTCATCTGGAAAACATCAATGATATGCAGGCTGAGTATGACACATTGCATACTGCACACCATGAATGTAAAAGTTTGGCCATTGTGCAAATGAATAGGCTGTCCGCAATGCACACATATATCTGGACTTGTGACATGCAAATGTGCAGCTGATGTCTAGTAGACATGTCGGCGAAAGGAGGGCATCCCAGCTAAGTGATAACAATAACTGTGCGGTCCATTAGACCACTATTTAATTAGGATTTGTGAGGCTCGAATTAATAGATTGCAAAAGCAGACGATTCCTCGCGGGGTAGCACAGTTTCTAGCTCTGAGTATAGTATATCGCCATCATTCTAATTACACCCGTGGTCAATAGCCTGATTCATTCTGGCGTTAAACGATGGTACTTCATCCCAGCTGTACGGTCTCTTAAAGACAAATAATGAGACTCTGTTACTGTGTTCATGGTTCTGAACTCCGTTTACGAAAAGCACAATATTCGTCATATCAAAATGATTAAAGTGGAATGGATTCGTACTGGCAGAACCAACGAATGCTGTGTTTTTAACGAATGCTATGAGAATTCTTTCTGGAATTGGCCCGGGGAAGGTAATATTGATACAGACCTAATGTGTCTCAGATCTCGCACTAAACATTTTAATCTGAGTGTGTGTAACAGGATTATGTATTTTTCCTTTCATTCCCAAAACATTATACAACAAAGACAACAGTGGTTATGCTAAATGATTAAATTGCCTCAGCAATGGCAAAATTCTGGAACTATACGGATGGTTCCATGCTGACTTGTTCAATTCTGCTAATTAATGGCCTAGACCTGAACATTAAACATACACATGAACCAGAAGCTTTTTATCTTTTGCGACCCTTCAGACGACAACAAATCGCTATTCAAGATTTTAGACTTTACTATTTTTATGACTCACGTTAAATTGAAGCGGCCTCTTTTTCTTGTTCACGCAAATGTTTTGGGAATTTTCCAACCAACAATCGAAACGTTCCTTTCGGACAAGTATCACTAAGTTCTTATCGTTGCCCAAGCCGCAGGGTCCTTAACCGGTACCGCATCTTCAGTTGCCTATCCGTATCCGTAAGTAGTTATGTGGCTCTTATATCCCGTCCACGGGCAATCCTTCCTGTTCCAAAATTAAAATAATGGGGTGCAGGAAATCCAAAATGGGCCCCAAATCTAAAAAACGGGCAAAATCCTCAAAGCCGCAGTACAGTTTTGTAGGGTGCCCCATTAAGTCTGGTAGTCAAAAATGGGCAAAAGCCCCAAAGAGCCACCCTACAGTTTGGTAGGGTGCCCCGTACAGTCTGGTATAGTTTCCTCCGTAGCCAATAGTGATATAGTGTAAGAAGGCCCTAGGTGAGGCCGGGGCATTACTCATTCTAGAACAATATTATTAAAAAGGATGTATTTAGTGTTTGCCCCGTACAGTCTCGTAGAGGTTCCTACGTAGTCCCCAGTGTAAAAAGGCCCTGAGTGATGCCGGCGCATTACTCGTTCTTGAACAATATTATTAAAAATGTAGGGTCTCGCATACAGTCTGGTATTGCGGTTCCTACGTAGCCACCCCTTCGCCGATGGTAGGGTTGAGTGCAAGGATGATCTAAATGCGTCCCGCGCATACTTCTTCTTGGGCATAATTTTAAAAATTGTGGCATTCCCTTACAGTTTGGAAACTATGTTCCCTCTCTAGCTAACCCTACGCTGCTGGTAGGGTTTGTGCTAGAAGAGCGTAAGAGAGGACGGACATTACTCGTTCTTACGCAATATTATTAAAGGAGAAGTTTTGGTACGGTGTCCCGTACAGTCTGGTAGCGGTTCCTCCGCAACTCCCCAGTGTAAGAAAGACCTAAGTGAGGCCGGGGCATTGCTTATTCTTGAGCAATATAATTAACAATTATAGGTTTTGTTAGGGTGCACCTGTGCCGTCTGGTTGCGCCGCTTGTATTGTGAGAAGGCTTTTGACGTTGAGGTGTCGGCAGCCGCCGCCGGCGTCCAATTTTGTCTCCGGGGCTAGAAGAAGGTCCCCGCGGGACACAACTCGTTCTTGACCGTAATAATATTAAAAGAGGAATCGGCCCTAGTCGTCCAGCTGGTGCAGGAATGTCCCCAACTACTGAGTGGACATTACTCTTTCGTTAGCATAATAATAATATTAAAAAGGATCGGCGTGTTTGGGCAGCCGCCGTCCAGGAACTATTAGTTCGGAGCCCCCACTATCGGACAGATGACGTGATGGCGGGCGTACCGTTGTGGCAAATATGTTACTGTGATGAACGGACGTTGTACCTGTGAATAAGTGTAGGAGATTTGATGCAAGGTGCAAGCAAAAGAGACGTAAGGGTTAATGTACGTAAATGAGTCCACAAGAAAAAATAAAAAACACCCACAATAATCCTTTTAGTACATATAGCCATACAAATAATATATGGCAGAATTCGGAGGAGGAGGAGTGATAACGGTACGATGCCGTGTGTCAGCTCCCCGTCTGGGAGAATGAAGCCTCGTCGGCGCCGTGCCAGGAACGTAACAGGTCGACTACATTTAGGACAGCCAGCAGCGGAAAGACCATCCCTATTAATGGAACCTTACTTATCGTATTGCATAACGTTATGTAGCGTTCCTGGACCGTTTGTACATGCGAGCTAGATTTGGTCGTATCCGCTGCCAGCAAGATCCGTCGCAGTTCTTTGAGGACCTCCCGTTCAGGTTGGCCCATCGCCAGCATTTTGTGCGCTGTCGGGCGATTATTCATGGCTGCTTCTAATCCATGCAGCCATGTTGTATATTGGATCAATGTATCCCAACGTGTTAGTAACCGAAGTATTTGTCGCCACGAGAGCAGCACTCTATCCTCTCCCTCCACGTTTGGCGCGGGGTGAAGGAAGTCGGGCTTCATGATGCTCGCGTGTAGGCAATCGTATTCGATGTCCTCATTTCCTCACCTGCCCCTGTTCGTCAAATAGCGTCTGAAACAAAGAACATGACGTAATTATCCGCAGGCAAAGAATAGTCCGCCGGCATAAACCGGACGTCGCATTGATACAAAGTACGCGACGTCAGCACCTGCCGCCAAAGTTAGTCCTTCGCGTGTACGTGTACTGATAAGTTATACTTTGACTACTGAAGAAATTTGAGGTCGTTTGCACGGGAACTGTAAATACTATTCTGACTGCAGTTGTGGTATGTGATAGAACATGTTTTAGGTGTGTCAATCGTAAATAGTTGTTTATCCTATTGTAGAGAGAAATCATGGCTCGCTGATTCGAGATAGTGGACGCGAATTCGAGACACTAGAGGCGGTACAATGCCTTAGGAAGGCAGCTTACCGTGCGATTAACACCCCCTTCGGATAATACGATTCCCGTAGCACATTTCCTAGCCAGTGTGAACAACTTCATTGAGCATGCGTTACGCGATGTAGAAGATAGTGATATGGTGGGGATGACTATTCACAATCAGGTGAACCAGAATGACAGTCCTATAGGATTTAGTTTCAGACGGAGAGAACAGGTATCCGCAGATGTGTTATGGAGCGTGTTTCAAAAAGTCTCCCAGTCGAATTCTAGATTCAACGCCCTAAACACGTTAGTCGTAACCGTGCATTCGGTCAAGATGCCCGTAGGGTTTGGAAAAATCCTACTTAAGAGCAGGGGCAGACCGCTCTCCGTAAATGCGCACCTCAAGAAACGGATAGTGGGGAATCAGAACAAAGAAATAAGTCACCTGTGCTATATGATATCTCTGAAGGACGTGCTGCCCCCGCAGGTGATAAGGTACTGTACGTCTTCTACGATTTCGAGACGACCTAAAACACCGATTACACGAACGAGGCTAAATTACACGTACCTAACCTCGTTTGCGTGCAGCATTTCTGTTCGAGTTGCGAGGATGAGAAAGACGTAGGATACTGCGTGCCATGCGGTAAGAGGAAGCACTCGTTCCAACAAGCTCCTGTTGGGGACCTGCTTACATATCTAACTGATCCACGCCCCTGGGCCAATAAGACCGTAGCTATAGCACATAATGCAAAGGCGTTCCATCTTCATTTCATCTTGAATAGGGCGATCCTGCTAAAATGGAAACCTGAAAATTTTGTGCATGATAATGGAGCATCTGAAGTTCCTAAATAGCGTGTCATTCCTCCGATGCCGTATGCGTAAGCTGCCCGAGGCGTACGGTCGACGGCCTTCAAATCGTGGTATCCACATTACTTTAATACGGAAGAAAACCTCGACTATGAAGGTACCATTCCTGACGCTTCGTATTACGGCGAGAATGAGATGGGCGAAGAGGAGAGGAGGGAGTTTCTCGCGTGTTACGAGAGCCAGAAATCGAAGCTTTTCAAAACAGGCGCGTGATTGAAAAATATTGGCAGGATGACGTCACTGTACTAAGGCAGGTTTGTCGAGTCTTTAAACGTGAATTCATGTATATAGGGAATATAGAAGTATTTATCAAGTCGATAACGATCTCGTCAGCTTGCAATAAAATTTTGTGTAAACGTTTCCTGCAGCCCGACACTAAGGACTCAAACCAACAAGTGGATACACTTGCAATAAGAACTATAGGAAGAATGCGCTGATGTGGCTGTTCCATATGGAAGAGACTGACGGTGTGACGATAATGAACGGTCGCAATGGTCGCGAGTACAGGCTGCCCAATTTTATCCCACTTTAGTGTAGATGGCTATTGCCACGAGACCCGCAAAATGTACGAGTTCTTTGGTTGCCACTTTCACGACACACACGTCAGCCGTTCCGTGACGTCATCACCTTAAATGGCGATACAATAGCGAAATGTTATGAGCGAACCATGTCGCCCTTGGAGCAGATAACGCGGGCGGGATACGTGATCAAAGTTGAATGGGAATTTGCGTTTGACGTTGCAGGGAGGCCCAATTTGCTCGCGTATACTATAGCGCAACAGAGTCCGCTGCGGACCCGTGATGCCCTGTAGGGAGGCCGAACAGAGGCCATGCGTCTACACTATAACGAACGCGAGAATGAGAGAATTAAATATGTCGACGTCATGAGCCTCTACCCGCACATATGCAAGGATTTCAATTTCCCAGTGGGTAATTCTGTCATTCACGTAGGCGAAGCGTGAAGGGTAAAGAAGCGTGTCAGCGTATGGATGGCCTGATCAAATGTTCGATCGTTCCGCCAGAGAAGTTGTATCACCCCGATCGCCCTTTCAGATATAATAATAAACTCACGTTTTGCCTGTGTAGAACGTGCGGTCTCACCGCCTCAAATAAGGGATGTGTGCATACCCGAGATGAGGATCGTGCCCTCACCGGTACGTGAGTCATTGACGAGGTGAGGCTGGCCGTTGAAAAGGGGTAAAGAATACTCGAGATATATGAAGTGTACGAGTATCAGGTCACGCAGTACAACAACGAAACAGGCGATGGCGGACGTTTCGTCGCCTATATAAACACTTTTTTAAATTGAAAGCGGAGGCTAGCGGTTCTCCCGGCTGGGTCCACCGTTCCGAAGACGATTACCGATAGGTGCACTCGTTTTGGCAGAGTGAAGGGATACGGCTAGATAAGGAAGCGATCGTGTATAAAGCGACGAAACGGGGTCTGGCCAAAATCTGTCTCACCTACATGTGGGGCAAATTGACGGAGAGTCAGATCGACCAATGACCATAATGTTCACGGAACCAAAAGACATTTATGCATTCCTAGCCACCCCTGGCACGGAGGTGATGAACCTCTTGTTTCCAGCGATGAATTAATCTGGATGTCGTAGAAGCGTGGTGCAGAGGAAGACGTGCCTAATCTGCGTCATACGAACAAGGTAATAGGAGCTTACGTCACTGCGTGGTCAAGAATTCATTTTTATCGCCTACTTCGTTTGGCTGCGAAATCACACGATGTATTGTGACACGGACTCCGTGATATACACTCAGCCGAAGAGGGACGGACCCACACTAATTGAAACGGAGGAAAAATTGGGGGGATTGACCTACGAGTTGGGCCCCTTAGAAACGATTATGGAATTTGTATGTGGTGTGCCAAAGAACTACGCGTACAGGGTGCTCGATACCGGGGACGGTCGAGAAAAGACTGTGTGTAAAGTCAGGAGTAAAACCCTCAATTGCAACGCGTCGAAAATGTTAAATTTTGATGTAATCAGGAATATGATTTTGAGAGGGAGCACGGAACCCTCCAACGTAAATTTACAAACAGACGGTAAAATTAAACGCAAGAATACTGGGAGGCGGCAGCGCTTCTATTGTCACCGAATCCGCGGATAAAATACAATCTCGTTTTTCAAGAGGCGCCGGTTACGTGAAAATAAGTCCGTCCCCTTTGGGTATAAATAGGGGAGGTTGTGTAGTTTCGTGTCATAACCCTGATCATCCATGAGTAGTGATGACCTGAAATTCAAGCATCCGTTCTCGTGTATAGTGAGCGGACCTAGTAAGTCGGGCAAAACTTCATTTTGCATGCGGTTACTACAGAAACTGGACTCATTCTGCACCGAACGCGAAATCGGAGGGTGTATTATCTGGTGTTACAGTGAGAAGACTGCCGTTCCGAAACGTCGGCAGTTGCCCTCAAACACCACATATCACGAGGGCGTACCGGTGAATTTTGGTTGTGGTGGCGACAAACCGCGCTACGTGATCCTAGACCATCTGTTGAACGACGTCTATTCCAAGCAGGTGTGTGACTTGTTTATGAGAGGCAGCCATCACACAAATATCAGCGTGATTTTGATTACGCCAAATGTGTTTCATTAGGGGTGCTACTGTGGAGGTATTTTACTGAGTATCCATTTGTGGTCGCGTTGGAAAACGTCCGACATAACAAGTAGTTTATTTACTAGTCCAATCTAGTGTATCCCGAAGAGAGTCTGGGGTTATATAACGCTTACCTGGATGCGACAGAAAGACCCCACGGATACCTAAACTGAGATCTGACACAAGACACAAATGACGGTCTGCGGTTTCGAACCAATATATTCCCGGAAGAATATCCTGCAGTCGAGTACTCCGATATAGGCGATGAAGCGTGTGAGGTCGAATTACCACGCCCTTCATGTGTTCAAGACGACCGAACTGTGATTACGTTAATCCCTGATAACCAACTGTAACAAGGAACTAGTGAACTGTATAAACGAGTGCGTGTTGAACGTGCTAAACGGCAATTAAAATTGTCAGGCTGTAACACGCGCAAGCTGCGGAAACACATGTCATCGCTTCGCAACTTCGCCGACAGGCACGTGTCACTCTAGGGCAAGAAGCGACACATAGTAGAGCGCAGGGGGCTTCTTCTGCCCCTACTGAGCGCCATACTGCCAACGCTCGCCTGCTTAATCTTTAAGCCCGATAGAAATGTTACATAAGATGTACCTCTTCCAGGCCGATCGCTATCATGGGATGCGACGCCGCCGCACGCCTCGCGAGCGTAAAAAGAAACGTGAAAACGCCGTCCATATGAGGAGTGGGTTAAGATGAATCATAACATTCGCGAGGCCGATGTCAGAAGGAAGCCGCTTATAAAGGCTATCTCTGATTTCCTAAGACGAGTGATGTCCGACATGGCGCTACTTTCCCCTGAGCCTGATCTAAGGACACAACATTTCATTGTCCCTAAAGTCGAGGCCAAAACGCTGCGGCCCCCCTCCCACCTTCCATCGACATCTAAAGAGATGGAGATCCCTAAACAAGGATATAAAGATGATGACGTCACGGAGGTGGCTCAGAAGGAAGAAGAATGAGAATAAACCGTACGTAGTCCCCCGAGGCCTTTTCTCGATACAAAATACGTTATCCGTGAGGATGGCGAGCAATTTATGATTGGTGATTCTCCCGTGCCTATAGATCCAGATGATAATATCACAATTAAGGAGACCGCGTTCAGAGGGTCGGAGGGGTTTGGGAATTGCTAACGCGTAAGAACGTGAAAACGCAACATATAAGGAAGGAGGAATTGAAGACATATAAAAAACTTTTTTTATTGATTAACGCTCATTTGACTAGATATCAGCCTGGCGACAACGTTAATATAACGGGAGGAAAGAAATTTGGCGATGTCATTGCGCCCCTCTTTGCTAAACTGAAGGGAAGGCGTGTCGAATCAGCTTTACGGCTTAAGTCGGTAAAGTATTAATGACAACTATTAGCAGATTATAGTACGACCCCGCCAGACCCTCGGCTTTCTCTACTCTGCAGAAGTTACGGTCGGCTACGGCGGCGTCGAACAAAGGTAAACCGAAGTTTGAAGACGTCATCAGAACCTGGTTACAGAAACAGAATTACTATAAGCTTCATAGGCATGTGAAGAAGCGTTTAGCATGTAATCCCTATACAGTGACTAACGTGTTGGAGTGTGAGAATGCGATATGTTGGATGTACATACCTATGCCAAATATAATGATAATTCCAGATACATTCTTTCTGTAATAGACATAATCTCGAAATATCTATATCTGATACCTTTGAAGAAAAAGAGCGGGTCTTCTGCTGTCTCGGCGTTTCGGTTCATATTCGAAGACTCTGAATATTCGACAAGACGTCCCGTATGGGTAAGATTTCATAAGGGGAAGGAATTTCTAAATAAATATTGTCAGGACATGATACGGGACGAGGGGTGAAATCAGTTTCTGGTGTGAAGGAACCCAGACTTGAAATGTGCGGTCGTGGAACGCGTGCATCGCACAATTCGCGATAGACCCTAAAAATATTTTACGTATAAAAATACCTACAGCTATATCAATGTCCTGCAAAAATTTGTCAAGGCCTTCAATGATTCGGTTTACTCGACGACTGGCATTACATCCTCGCGAGTCACCGAATCGAAATCGCTAGCGATATGGTAGAGGATGGAGACGGCACACGAGTGCGTTCGCGTCGCGAAAGCAACGAAGTTTCGGGTGGGGCAGCACGTTCGCATCACCAAAGAGAAGATGCGGTCGGCCAAAGCTGCCAAACACAATTTCAGCACGTTGATTTTCAGGTTCGCGAAAGTAACTGTTAGGCGGCCGCGTCTCATCTATGAACTCGTGGATTTAAATGGCACGCCTATCGACTGTCAGTTTTATCGCGAGGAACTGACCCCCTTACGAATAAATGGTAGGACCTCCTATAAGATTAATAAAATACCGGACAAGAGGGTCAGAAGCGGCATTCGCGAATATCTCGTCCGCTCGCGAGGTTACAGTCAGGAATTCGACTCTTCGGAGCCTGCAGCTAGCATGAAGTTTATCTGACAAAGTATGGAGACGCAGAGCCACTTTTACTTCACTCTATTCAGCAACGCCTCGCGTGATATCTACGATGAGATTACGCACGCCGATTTCACGGAGAAACTGGCTCAGCCCGTCGACCTGGTTTCGACGTATATTTGGCAAGTGGGGCTGTGTAAAATTTCGTGTTTTTCACCCCCCTCCCGAGGAAACCACGGAACTAATATACAGAATTCTGATATCACCGCAATTCGTGTGTGAAAGCACCGTCCGCAGCATGCGGACATACGTCTTCCCATCATCATTGTCATCATGTCAGCACGAGTTCCGAAACATGTATTACTTGCCTGTCGAGCAGCGCAGATTTCAGAACATCCGAATAGAATTCCTGACGACCGAGGGGCTGCACATCCCCTTCGAGGACAGCAGGACGCCAATATAAGTGGTACTTCATTTTCGGAAAAATTACAATTGGTAAAAAAGTATATGGAACGGGGCGTCGCCATCTTGAATAGGACATTTATAGCTGTGCATCCGTTACAAGTTTACTAACTAAATCAGGCGGGTCGCCGCCTAACTTCTTCTGGGATCGGTCCCGTTTACTCCGCCCCGCTCTACCTTCAGCGAGGCAACGGGATGGGCAATTTTTTCGGCAGGCTCTGCCTTTGGGTCCGCCCAATCTTGTGGAGCGCGGCCAAGGCAGTGGGGCGCGAGACGTTACGTACCGATGGCAAAATCCTTACCGATATCGCTGAAAGCAGCCCTACTGACGTGACGACCGTCGGGGATATAGTGTCCAAACACGTGACTCTATCCGTCCAAAGTTTGATTAACAAATTGCGGCGCAGTGGCCTCAAAGGCGCCCGCGGTGAGGAAGTGGGAGGTAAGAAGAAAAAGAAGGGTCCGAAGTTCAAACGTGCCCCGAGAAAAATAATGAACAGGGACATCTTTTCCTATAGCGTCCTGTAGTAGCAAGTTTGACATCTTTGCGCATAGGCCTGTACAGAAGTCTGTGCTCGGGACAACAGAGGTCGCATATAAACCAAACACCGCCGTCGATCTAAATGATCCGAAATTTTTAATACCTTCCGATAACGACACGATCATTGAGCTAGATATCAAACTGTACATCAGAGGTAAATTGATATCGGGCTAGGGAAAGGTCGTGGATTTTTCGGAACACACGGGAGTGAAAAATAATTTCCTCCAATCCCTATTCAGTCAATGTAACCTCATTCTCAATGGCTTCAACATCATGCAGGCGATTGAGCATTACCAGTACCGCCCATATCTCGAGACGCTCATGACCTATGGCTCAAATGCTGCAGCCACTGACCTCTCAAACGCCTACTGTAATCTCGATACTGGCGACATGCAGCCCAACGATCCATCGGCTGAGAATTTGACGCCAAGACCAACAAGTGATTCATTCTTCTTTGGAACATGATTAGCGCTAGTAGGGAAGTACAGCTATTTTCGGCGATTACATAGTGACATATGTAACGTGCTCCGATACCTGCTGCCGGTCGTTAGGTTCCAGACCGGATTGTCCAAGGCCCGATCCAGCTTGTATGTGATGAACAAGAGCGTCGATTCAAAGAAGTTTTTCAAAGTTTTTACCTCCCAATTAATGGTCAGGCGCTTCAGGGCGAAACCCGCCAAATTGCTGGCAAAAACTGCGACGCTGAAAAAGAGGAGTTCTCGCGCGGTATAACCTGACGAGAGTCGAACTCAAGACGTTCACATTCGCGGCCGGTTCGAAATCCCTGTCTATAGACAACGCCGTCGTGGGTCCCATTCCGAAATGTCTCTTGTTCACCATGGTTAGGAACAGAGATTTAACGGTTCGTTGGACAGCAAACCCTACAAATTTCAGCATCAGGACATCACCGATTTTTCGCTATTTGTGAACGGTATATAGTTCCCCAACGAGGGCCTATCTCTGGGCAGGGGTCATGAAAAGATGCCCATCAAGGTTTACAGGACACTGATCGAGGCGTCCGGCTTACATAACCCTAACACGGGGCTGCAGGTATCACATGATATGAATATAAAAGGGTTTTTCATGTTACTATTTGATCTCGAAAATGATAGGGGCGCGTCGGAGGGTCATAGGCCCACACCGACAAGGGCAGTACCAGAATCGAATTGAAATTCAATAAGGCATTGCCCGAGGCGATCATTTGCCTGTTGTACCTAGAATTCGACAATTCGATCCTCATAGATTTTGAACGTAAAGTCACGACCGAGTTTAAAAAATGGACACCGTGCAGATACTGTGTACTCTGCGTGACGTCAGCTCCTTCCTCGACGTTTTCCCCTGCCACAATCGTTCACGCAAACCACCAACGTCATTGTCAATGCCGATCCCCACGTAAAGGGAGGTTCACACTGGCTAGGCGTGCACTTCGGAACCAAATCTTCGAGT
>Ga0131853_10008200_pt1 | contig 19010 bp, 12 predicted proteins | sample TergutLab28metaG_FD_92764 | JGI IMG/M metagenome (GOLD analysis project Ga0131853, IMG submission 92764) | Labiotermes labralis P1 segment gut microbial communities from Petit-Saut dam, French Guiana - Lab288 P1 (version 2) (version 2) | ecosystem: Host-associated > Arthropoda: Insects >...
TTAATCCAAGAAAAAGTTCCCTATTAAGTTGTCCACACCTTCCTCTTATTCGAACAAGCCGTGATTAGTACAAATTTGATATATCCACCCCGCCTTCTTCTTCCTCCACAGAGGGGCATATTGCTCCCCGTAGCAGAAGTCTTTAGTATGACCACGTCGAGGCCCTCGGCCAAGAGAGGAAAGCCTTTAGTGTAAGTCAAATGACCACTACAGTTACAAGGTTCCTCTCTAGTAACCCCCGGTTTGCTTGGTGACCCTGGGTTCATGTGGCCCAAGGGTTACTCGACTCAATGGTACCTGACTGTTACTCTGACTCAGATACATTTGACCCTAAAGATGTCGTATGCATTGTTAGATGTCAATTGCAGTGTTGGTCGAAACGTCGGAACATCGTAATTACTGTACGTGGTAAATGCAGACCCAAAGTACTACTGCTGTATAGTTCATGCTGGAGAATCATATAGAGTGCTTGTAGCCTGCTGCACTGTCCATTGTGTGACTGCAGTTAAAAACTGACGACAGTTGAGGCAAAGGCCACACCATAACATTCTATAGGAGGCATAGAGGGGAGTAGAGATATGGCTGTACTCGTTCTTAACCTGAGCGCTAGATGGGGTGGGTCCAGCGACAGTAAGAGAAGCGAAATTGTATTAAACCAATTGAAACGCACAGAATTAAGTAAATTTTATAAAGGTTAAAATGTGTTCCAAATTAGAAGTATGCATTTAAAAGGCTGTTCCCATTGACATTGTTTCAGTAGAAGCGTTCTGTGTTAGCGGCCTGTTCTGATCAATCAACTTACCCGCTATTCAGGCGGTACACTTAGGAATCTGAAAGGCGAGAATGCGGTAGGATCAAAAGGGCAGTCGATGGGTACAGAAGATTCCGACCAGTCACTCCAAAAACTCCAGTGGGCTGCCATACCAGCCACTTGATCTCACTGTTATTTAGGCTTACTGAGTTACTCCCTGTATTGGAATTGGCGTACCACCCACTTTGCAACAGCTGTTGCTATCAAGCCTTAGAGTAACGAGGAACTACTTTTAATAGGCGCTTGTCGACGTTGTAACGGCTGTTCCCTCGTTCACCGCGTCTTGAAAATACCCTCGCTTTCTCACTTATCTTCGACATTATTCATAACACAATAAATCCTATTGTGCTAGCCTGTCATGCCTCTTATTTTGTATGATGAGCTGGGCTGGCCCAGTCATGGTAGAAACTAGAGTATGGGCTGGACGGCCGAGAAACCGGGATCCGATTCCCGGCGAGGACAGGGGATATTTGTCTTCTCCTTAGGGCCCGGAACGGCTCTGGGGACACCCAGCCTCCTGTACCTGGAGTTTATCGCCTTGGAATGAAGGGGCCGGGGACATGCAGCTGACCATTTACCCCTATCTAGTACAGAAGTTAAAAACGCTTGGAGTTATCCTTTATTCCCCCATACATCTTCATGGCGTGGTGCTTAAGTAATTTAGTACAGGGATTTTACCTTTTCTTGCTTTTTATTACAATGTAATTATTTCTCCCGGACTGCATATTCGGCGAAGTTCGGTTGCGTGATTGTGCAGTGTGCGTTGTATAACGTACTGGGTGTATTGTCCGTGGAACCTGCGAGAGAGGGTTCTCACGGTGATGACTGTGAAAATCCCATCCTTTGGTATGTGACGCCGTGTAGTGTGGTAGAGATTTATCACACTGCACGATATCACACCCAAAAGACTCTGAATTTCAACGGAGACTGTCTAGCGAGGCTGAAACAAAGTGGCCAGTCACAGTTAGTTGCATGATTTTTGTCATGTTGTGAATTGAGTAGTAGGATGTGGAACGTTCGGTTTATTGCAGAATTGTCAGCATTGGAAGTTAACACATTGTTGTTTTCTTTTGTCGCGACAGCCCCCAGTGGGCCAGGGTCTCCTCATTCAGGAGGTTTCTAGATCACACACAACGACGCACCACAGTCGGTAGGACTTCTCTGGACGAGTGATCAGCTCGTCGCAGAGACCTCTACCTGACAGCACACAACACTTGCAAGAGACAGATATCCATGGCCTTGCCGATTCAAACCGACAATTTCAGCAGACGAGCGGCCGCAGACCGCGCGGCCACTGGGACCGGCACAAGTTAACATAATGCTTGCGTAATTATTTAAATGTAATAGGCCCGGATAATTAGGCCTAATAAAAAGTATAATTCTGTTTTATATCACGCCATGGGGCTGAAACTCCATTACGAATTATCATCCTCGCCACCACGCAAGCAGGTAATTTTCGAAGAACACACACTGGTACCGGTGAAATATTCTCGACGTTCCTAATGCGGCTCGAACTCGTTTCTAATACATGAAAACTGTCGTATATGGAGTGGAGGAATACAGCGGTGCATCAGATGGAGGTGAGTGGTTAACGTGTTGCCCCGGGCACTATATCCCGGAGAAAAGAACCCGAGCTCGGTCTTGTCACTGTGTGGAAAAGTGAAATTTTTTGCACCTGTATTTATAACGCCGATTTATGGGTTTTGAGCCATTGGCCTAGTCGCACAGCACCCTGTTAGGCCCCTGCAACCCCTTGAGTAGAAGCACTCCTTATCTGATGACTGCACTAACTTGACTCTGAAGTTCTCTCGGTAGGTGACCTGTTGTGTTGAACTAGGTTGTGTGCCTGAAGCTGTACATTGGAGCGTGACATTTTAGGTAATCTTCGGATTATTCCGCTGAGTGACGCACTGCGTGACGTGTAGCGTGACGTGTGACGGTTATTTGTCACGCGGCCGGAAGCGGCCATTGAGGCATGGCCAAAACCGGAAACTGTTTGCCAAATAGACTAAAATAATGGAAACTGATGTTGGAAATGTTGGAAAGTTTTGCTCTAAAATGCACGTAACATGTAACCGAGGTGTGTTATACTATACTCGTTTTTTGAAAAGTCCAAACTTACTAACGGAACGGAATGCTTTGGAAGCTGATCACGAAGTTTATCATCATCATCATCATCATCATCATCATCATCTTGGTCCTGCGCCTGGTTCCGGCCTTTACCGCCCCATCGCTTCTTCCCTACTTCATTCTTTTCGCTACCTTGGTTTTCCACTTGTTACCTCCACTTTTTTTCACGTCGTCTTCAACACTATCCGTCCTTCTTATACGGGGTCATCTTGCCTTCCTTGTACCATCTGGATTTGCGAATGTTAGTTTTCTGCAGTGGTGGAGTTCGTCTGTTCTAAGTAGGTGTCTCAGCCACTTAACTCTTGCAGCTTTAATTTTTTGAATGCTGCTCTCTTTATGGAAATCAAAATTCATAGGCGTAACTTGGGAACGGGGGGGGGGGGAGGGGGGTGGGGATGGTGGTGGTGAAAGGGTTGCCCCTCCAAAATTTTTTGTATCTAAAAATAGCTTTTTTATACTGACTGGAACAGGGGTAAAATAAAAAAAATAGAAATATTTTCCAAACTATTATTTGAGTTGTATAAGGAAAGAAAACTTGGAAAAACCTGCATCCAAACGAATCTTCCCTATCTTTCTAACTTTATTCCTTCGTAAATGAATTTTCCTAAAACCCATGGTCGATATTGTCTCCCCCTTCCCTCCCCCAGTGTTATTAGCCAAGCTACGCCTATGCCAACATTCATTGTGATACTAACAGAAGCATCCCACTGGGTTCTGTACTTATCCAGTCGAATCTAGAAGGAAGTGACACGTTTGAATGCATGTAAATTTTGTTGAAAATTCAGTAATCTAATCTGTGTCATTGGCGGCATATGTAGGAATTATTCTGGCATTCGACATGAGGATCTGAGGCAAACTATCGAAGACCTTAACCATGCTGGTTACTTCTGGGGTCGGTATTTTGTCTTGGTGCCTCCCGGATGTGAATTAATGAGCTAAACTACATAACCTGCATAGGTCCTTGTGTGCCAGGTTAAAACGCTTGTCACATTCTTGGGACAGGCATTATGTATGCGTGAGGACCAACTCTGCTACACAGCACCTTGCTGTTCATGCCGCACTTAGTATTATGTATTGGTGTGATGTGTGTGTGTGTGTGTGTGTGTGTGAGACACCGCTTGGTGTAGCTGGCAGACGCGACGTTGATTGACTTGTCTACTGGAATATATGTCTAAAATTGTTTATTAAGCTGTTAAGTCTCTACTATTACTTCGTGGCATCCAGCGTCACCCATCCTAACATGCTGTCCCTATGTTACAAACACAGTTAAGTTTGTAGCTGTATCACTGCTAGACATACGTCTTTCTTTGTTGTTGTTCTAGCATCTTTTCGAATACTAAAGAAAAATAACGTACAGTTTGGCTGCGTTTGAAGTGCCTTCCCAGTGTCTCGTCTCAGGACTCCTGTCACAGAGTCCATGAACAAACGACTAGCTTTTTGGTGAAACGACTTTCCGTGGGGCGGGGGGAGGGGGGGTGAGCATTCCATCTCCAGCTGTGTGTGGTGCTGTAGCTGTGAGAGCCTGTTGACGGGGACCTTCTATAGGGCAAGCCATTCCGTGCCCGATTCCAGAGTTGACCACCTTATCTTTGTTATATGTTTCAGGACATGTTAACTTTGGCCTGCTACAGGGCGATCCGTTCCGTAGCGGATTCAAGGCCTGACCACTTTTTCTTTGTTAATACATGTTTGAGAGCCGGTTTATTTGGGTTTTATACATACAGATTGATTCATTTGGTACTGGCTGACAGGGTTGGCTCCATTTTGCCCGTTGATAGAGGTTTGGAAACGTGTTTACGTCGGTATTCTACAGGGGGATTCATTCCATAGCCGGTAACGGGTTTGACCAGACTACCCATTTAGAGGTTTCAAAATCTGTTGACCGTCATATTGTACAGATTGATTCCTTTTGTGTTCCGTGATAGTATTTTTTACATTATATTAATTTACATACATTTGAGAGTGTGTTGATGAGGACCTTTTGTTTCTTCTTACAATCTGAACTGAAATGAACTTAGAATAATGTCTGTGCATATATTTTTTTTCGTTAAGTTCACTGTATCTGGTTTAAAGTGTCATGTTATTATTTATGTTTGATGACCTATTTGTTAATGACTTATTTAACGATGCTTTCAATAAGTGATTTCTGTAGCCTTGAACGGTAGAGTTATTGAACAAGTAATTGTAAAGGATGAGGAAATAAAGAATTTGAACTAAGTGGAGGTACTGTGTCCGCATCTTCTTGGGGTGACTGATTGATACTGATTGGCACGGTCTCTTGGCCCTCGTCCGATGTCTTTATTAGGATAACTGTGATTATTTATTTTGTACTTTCCGATTTTTAAGTGATTATTTATGTATTTAATTACTGTTGTATTTCTTTTGACCTTTTTTTACGTTATCGTACTTTTGAGGGTTTAGTATGCAGGACTATGATGTAATTGATCTCATTATTTTAATGGTGTCGTCCGGCGTTTTCTGATGTATTTGTGTTCACTCTCCTTTGTCTGCTTTTTTTTTTTAACTTCTGATGTGACGGTTCTGGCCAATTTTGAGATTAGGACATTTTAGTGTATCTGAGGACCGTGTGAATTGGATCCATCTCAGCAAGAAAAGGCGCGTTTTCAGGTTGCGAATGGAGAAGACGGGGTACATGCTAATATAAGGAACAACACTTGTGAACAACCGATAAGGGAAGTCCTTCAACTGAGAGGTTGAGCGAGTCCAACAAGTAAATATTTTACGTACACCCGCTGTCCTATTTTAGTACATGCTTTTTTCGTGTCGAACTTCAGAAAATACGCCATGTTCGATCGTGAATTGCTGTTGCGTTAGAATCTTCATGATGTGTCAGACATCTCGTGTCTGTGTACGAAATTAACCTTGACAGTAAAACCTTCGGTGTTATGTTTTGGCCTCTGCATTGGATAAGATCGATAGTTCTCGATAGTATCACATTTATCGCCCTTTTTCGACGCGTTTGCAAAGCCTTTGCATAAAACAGCTGTTCCTCGTAGACATGATATCAAAACCAACAAATGCACATAAGTGTATTAAAATATATTATATACACTTTATGCCTTCTACATGTTTCGGCCACTCATGTGGCCGTCTTCAGGGAGGTGCATTACAAAGAATGGATACATGGAAATATTAGAGAATTTTTTGAACCAATGTACAGATATAAAATATTGAATTTTAAAAAAATAATACACGATTTTAAAATACATATTAAGGATTAATATACAGTTAAAAATATTTGTGATTGATTGTAATGGGTAACGGATAGTATGTATGTAGTAAATCAAAATAATGAAAGGAAAAGTGTGTGTGTACGAGCGAATTGATAATTATCACTAGGTAGATAAGAATTGTATAAAGTAATATAAAGATGAAACGGTTGTCAGTAAACTACGTACCAAGCAAGGGTGCGTTGATGTTACCGGTGCGGCGCACCGCGATATATATATATATATATATATATGTATATAGTATACTTTCATAAACTTAAGTGCATTTGTTGGTTTTGATATCATATCTAATTGCTCAATACACGATCATGGATCATTTAAAATTATTTTTCATAGCTTTCGTCATATCTGTTCATCCATACGTCTGTGTGTCCGAATGGAAACACTGGACTCCCACCGGACGCACGTGCATTAAAATTGATATTGAGGGTTTTTACTAAAACCCCTTTACACATTCCAGTTGTGGTTAAAATCGGCCAGAAATAACATACACTTTGCTTTATGGCCTAGTTCATTTATGGGTATTTTTGTTAGTAATGTTACCATGGTTATCAAGCTTATCAGTGTGGGTTTGATGGCTACGGCTGCCTTGATTAATAACGCTACTGTTTATTTTATGGTTGCCGATGTTCCTGTGGTTGCCATGATTACACGAACGGGCGAAAGCGTTTTACTCCGCGCATCGCATATTGCGTATTTTGCTACAAATGAATTCCTGCCACTGTCTAGGCAATTCAACCGGACCTTCAGTGAATAACAGCATTTTGACATTGTTTTGCCTATGTAGCAAGGTAAGTTTGAAAGGCATACAACATAATTAGCGAGACTCGGAATGGTATTTTCGGTCATTGACACAACCACTCCTGCAACATCACCGACTGCCGAATTTTACAGTCGCGTTACATAATGACTACTCTGTCATAAGCCGAATTTTCGTTTTGTTCACTGAAGACAAGCAAACCTACAAATCTGCAGTATAATTTCTGTTTACAGAAGACTACAAACATCGCTTTCCAATAGCAGCCACATGCTAATGTTCACGAAGCCCCAACGTTCAATCCACTTCTGGACAGCCAGTCTGAAGCTCTCAGGAAGGTCTCTGTCGTCCCGCCCGCTTCCAAAAGAACACGTATATGTGCTTGCTCTTGCCTGTCTCTGATCCACTGTCCGGCACACCCAAACAAATACAGCCATCAAGTATTGGAATTGAAATGCAGCTCAGCGGATATGTGTACGAGAATATAATACATCGGATGTTTCAGACTCTTCTGATGTTCTCTGTTGTAGCTAACGCTTCGCATTCATAAGAGTTCCCCAGCGAAATGGCCGCAAATACGGTATTGAACGAGAGTTTGACGGGAACGGATGACTGAAAGGAGCACACTGGATACATAGTTGAAAGTCTCATTGTGTTACTGGCAACTCTGCGAGGGATTTCATGTTTGGTTTGAAAAGAGTTTCATTCAGTTTGATGTCAGATCTTTACTGTTATTCAGCTTTCCCACACAAACACTCCCATACCATTTAATTAATGGTTTGTTGGTAGAACCAGGTGAACTTGAATTAAAACACAGAACGTCAAATAGGAGCGGGAACTTGATAAACCTCTCGTTTATTTTTATGGTGTTTTCCACCGCGTGGCTTGGACAACCTGCCGATATGTGGGCCTATGCAGTTTCAGTATGTGAAGAAATTCGTGAGCCAGTGTAATTTTCTCTAGGTTTTGAGAACTGAGGTCCTCACAGTGGATACTGATGTGACGCCATGTCATCTCCTAGATAGGTGCAGACATTTCAGATTAACCTGCTGTTTTCATTTCCAGGTGAAAGTCTTTTATCCGGAATATGGAGGTGTTATGTTTCGCCGCCACTGCGGAAACTAGTTGCTAGAGTACACCTAATCGCATCTCAGTCGACAGTAATCTTTGTATTCTGTGTTTGTACAATTCATAGTGTCATATTCATTGTGCTGAATGATTATAAGATTCTTTAACGACGCTGCTTTATTTAAAGAAGTCACGTAGTGCCGAAGGATATGGGAAGATGATTGCGAGTGGTTAGGAGGGTAGGGAAAGGAAGGAAGAAGCTGTGTTCTGTTCCATTATTCGCCAGTAGAGACCGAGGAAGATCACATGGCCGGGCTGCGATACGACCCTGCTGCTTTATGACTACAAGAGTGTTGCCGCTAAACTTACCTTTCCAGTATAGCCCTACTTTCTGAACACTAGAGTATTGCGCATAAACTTAGTATACATAATGGGGCCCGGCTGGTGTGATCACGTTGAAGGTGAGGGAGAGCGAAGTGCCTCAATACGGTTTTAACTTGCGAACACAGTAAAGTTACGAGAGTGAACTGCCTCAAGGTATGGTCCAATTGTTGTAAACACGGTAGTATACCTTCGAGCTCCATAAAAGGCTAGAACTCCTTGGCCAGATGAGCGTTTATCTGTTTCTAAAGCAGAGCTGTGCTCCATGAAGTTCGTTTGTTAGTATGGGAAATAAATTTCACGCACTTTGCAGTGCGATTACTTTTGTGACAGTAGATTACTGTCGTCTATAAACGGATTTGTAATGAATGCATTCTGACAATATGTTTGCCTTGTTAGGGTGTGCCAGTCCACTCTTGTCGGCAAGGACTGTGCTTCATGTGACGGAGAACCTGTGTTAGCATCTCGGCCTGGATACTTCCTGTCCCGTTTGAAATTTTTTGTGGTTTTCCTTACGTTCGCCAGAATAGTGCCTCCAATTAGGCCACGAATTCCTCCTTTGTCATCCATTGCACTTAATTATCTACTGGTTAAAATGCCTTTCGACGCTCTATAACCTGTGTCACTGATAACGTTGTCAAATAAACCATAAATTAAAGAAAAATTCAGTTCTTTATTATCATCATCTTGTACGTTGTTATTGACAGACGGTTAGCTGAGTCACAGCCTCTTCTAGTAACTAAATGTGTCCGCGTGCCATGTAATTATTACAGAAAACTTGTTCAACTTGTGAGACAAAATTCATCTTGTATTTAGAACAATAAGCATGAGCGGAATTGGGGTGGCACTTGTAAGTTGCGTGGGAACAAAGTTCTGTGGCTCTTCCTAACGAATGCAATTAGGAGACGTCCGCACAATTCACTAGTCAGCACTTCTGTTTACTTACTTACACACGTGGAAGCACACAGCAGCTGTAATTACGTGAATTTATCGTTGACAGTGTGATTGAGCACTGTCATTAATCTGTCTGAGCATACACTGCGTAGCCAATCGCTTTCCGAAGCATGTCTTTTTCAGACACGTGTAATAATGAAACGCAAATTATTCTAGGAGCGAAGTTGAATTGCGGACTGACAAATGCAAGAACATTACACATATAAATCTACTCCCGAAGACTCCAGTCTTCTGGAATGTTCCTCTATTTCGACGTAGTTGCCTGCGTTTCGAAGCGTATGATGGTATGTTCATCGTAAGGCTCAAGCAGTCGACACGGCTTGATGTCCCAGAAGGCGAATTGTCACCAGCACCTCTGTGAAAACACCAAATCTCGCAAATATCTTGTTCGTGTCATTACTTTATTTTCATTGGTTTGGATACTGGATGAACGACCAGAGAATCGGGGTTCCACTCCAGTTGAGGGCAAACATTCTGCTATTTCTTGCAACGTCCAGGCTCGGGGGCTTACTAAACTGCTACCCAATGTGTGTTCTGGATTTTCTCTCCGGGGTAAAACTCGGGGGCGTGAAGTTGACCGCTTCCATTTAGTGCTGAGATTATAAAATGCTTGGGGGCTGCTCTTTGATATCCCGTTAGGATTTCGTGGCGCGATGCTCAGTTAGTGAAGCACAGTGATACGTGTTTCGCCATCTTGTGGGTCTGCTCTTGTTTGCAGAAGTATCAGCGAATTGAGTTGTTGAGGTAGAGCTGGTTTACGTGTCAACGAAGCCCAAATTTACAAATTTTCCGTAAAATGTTTTACTTAATCCGACAAATATCATTTCATTTCTCTTATGTAATAACGGTATTGTGTCATTGCGGTACAGCCTTAATTTAAATATTAAAGGTACTGCCTGAAAATGTCTTCGTCAGTTCTTTCTTGTTCAAAAGAATGTCAAATTTAGTTGAACTTCATATTTATCCTTTTTTGTTCGTATTTATTATTGTTGTTTGTTTATTGTTATTTATTCTGTTGTTTAACTTTTGTCAGGATGCGTTTTGTTGCGATGATGGTGTCAGGTAATTGTGAGGAAACATGTACAATTAAGTAAATTATTTCGTGGAAACTTCTACATTTTTTGACTGTTTCCCTAACATATGAAACCACTACGTGCAGTTACAAACACTATTTTGTTAATTCAAACCGTAAATGAGAATGATGCAACCCGGCGGGCACACATCCCACGGCTGGTTTGTTAATACAGGTAATGGGGGTTGCAGTTACGCAGTTGGCACGGTGTAACGGACTGTAAAAGACCTACTCGCATGTACACTTAGTCTTGTTTATTGTTACAGTTGATTCTGCCTCAGACGACGCTCCTTTAGCTGGCTGTCCGGCTTAACCACCTCGATTCTAAATAAGGAAGAGCCTAAAATAATGAGTTTCGTAATTATTTTAATATCGTGAATTCCATTGGCGTATTGATTCTTATATTGTGGACATTAAAGATTATATTGTGTGGTTTATCTAATTAATGTATCACTGTTGTACTTCATAAACACCAGAGATGATTTTTTACTCTGTACTGTATTCTGTTGCTTCTTATTTGTATATTGTTTGTTCGGATTAACCAACATTTTGATTAAAACTTGACAGCTTGGTGGTTACTCTATGTACCACCAGGTTTAATTAACTATTCTGTATTCTGCCTATATATTTCACACACACACACACACACACACAAACACACACACACACACACACATGTATATATATATATATATATATATATACATGCATGGTATGGATTTCAGAAGGAAATGATGCTTTTGGCCTGTACAACATTAACTGATTACTTTGTTTCTGTTTATCAATTTGTTGTCGATTACGTAAGCCTGTATAGTAGTGATAAATGTTCAAAACTTCAACGTTATTCTACACAGTTTGGTTCATATCGTCTCAAGACCTTAGTGGTTATACCCTTAAACGAGAGACTGCTTGTATGTCTTCAAAGAGGAATGGTGAGGTAGAAATACTTCTAATATGTAAATGATATGCAGCGGTGTCTTTTACTTGTAAGCCAGCACCTTGGCGCAGTATATGGTCGTCCGTTTGGTGTAATATAAGTAGCCCTAACGATTGTGGACTCCGCGTCTGAAGACATTTTCTGACTGCTGAGTCTCAAATGGGAGTTTTTTTTTAAAATAAGTCATGATTGTATCCTTTCTTGATAAGAAAAACGTTAAAGGACAATTTAGTAGTCTTCATAATGTATCCATACAACAGTGATCTGAAGAGAAGATATAAACACTAAAAGAATGACGCAGCTGTTTCATAAAACGCACCGTGATGTTAACGGGATTCCTATAGCTTCGAACTCAAACAAAAACTGGTAAGAACTTCACGCCAACTGTCCTTCCGATCCTTCATTTTGCAGTTTAATAATCATGCAGTTAGTGATGCATGAATGCGAAGTTTTCTGTATGCTGAAATAAGCACCACAATATTACACCGTATGGGGGGAACTGAAGAATAGCTCCAGTCTTTCTTGGTCCTCGGCACTGTGTGGAAGTGAATGGTCAGCTTCGCTCCTCGGCCACATGACCTCTGTGCGTATTTGGATAAAAGACTGGGTGGGTCTGGTTGCACTGACAAAGTCTTGGCACTTGTCGGAAATCGACACCGATTTCGTTGTCTTCCACCGTTAAGTCTGGTCATTGTATTGACTGTAGTACTCCCGTTTCTATGGTAGGGCTGCAGACTCCCACTGCGTTATGTTGCTCTGATACAATCTCAGAATATTTTATCTTCGCCATATTTGTCATTATTAAGAACTTTTTTTTTTCGGAACGTATATCTGTGTTTATGACCTCTGTCTGTACAAAGTTCATGTGCCTAGTTCTGTCGCTGTCATTTTGGGCCATAAATATAACTTCGTGTGTTCCATAATTTTGGACGACCTGTTACCTCGCAGATCTTCCTGGCGCTATACAAAATAACACTGCTGTCGCCCCCACCTCAGACGTTCTCTTGCATGGGATGTTAGTGTTACTCGTGGCAGTAAATTAAAAATTAAAATTGCTTTCGTCCTGTATGGAATAATTTGTATGTGAACTTTTTTTGTACAATGCTTGAGCAGGTTCTAAAATTATTAAGTGTGGACAGACACATACTGGAAGGGTGATTACAGTACCTGCCAAACCCGCCACTGGACGCTCATCAAAGCCAGCGAATAACCCTTCGTCACATTTTATTTTTCTAGGGTCAATTCCAATATTGACCTTCCATCTAAAATAAGGTCTGTCGCTTGTGTTTTCTTACTTTATACTGATGCTTCATTTCGCGTGGATGCTGCACATTCTACCATTGCATCACATTTAAGCCTGCTGATTCATCAAATAATAGTACGTAAGGAATATAAGTTGTGAGACTTTGCATTGTTGTATTTTCTGCATCCTGAAGTTGGCTGTTGTGATATTGCGGACATGCTTCTCAGACTTGAATTGAAATAATCCCATTTCACTTTGAGCGAGGGGTTGAATTTAACTTCCATATAAACGAATGGTATAACTAGACCCTTAGTATTGTAGGTTTTAATGGTTAGGTAGACAGGTGGTGTGAAGATGCGAGATTCTCATACATTTGAATCCGAGAGGAATGTGTTGCTATATCCATACAAGATTTTTCAAAATCTGTCGCCTGGTGCTGGACATTACAGACCACTCTGTGGGTCAGCTCCGGTACCAGGCATCTAATTTTAACCAAAGCTGCATATTTCGAGTAGCGGTTCATTCTGTTAGGCCTTAAGTTTGAAGTTTTGTGCGCAATCTCTGGGTTGTGTGATTATTTATTGGCGTTTTATGGAACTCCATCATCTACACAGCTTTGAGTTGGAGCGTAATTTGTGAATAATTTAGAAAGGCTGTCGGAGGAAGCGGTTGTTGCCTGTTTCTAATTGAGGTGCATCTTATCAAATTTCTGGACGGGGTGCAAAAATTCACGGAAAATCTCTTTTGGAATAGCTAGACAGAGTTTCTAATCTGTGACATCTCAGACACGAAGAATTAAAACTAACCATCCATGGCATGTGGTTTTTCTGGGTTCCTTTAGAGAAGTCCGCTATAATATTGCAAAATAACCAGGAATTATCTCTTACCGATTCAATTGATCCGCCATGCGTTACAGTCTTGGCATGCTTCATTTGACAACATAAAACATAGCATTATTAACACAGAGATCTGGATCTGAATGTTCCATTCTTTAGCCTTTATTTCTTCCATAAGATTCCACCGTGAACTGAATAAATTATATATTTTATTTTTCTAATATTTTTTTCGTAGTCGAGGTGAGAGTCAACAAGTTTGTGACGAGGGTTTGTCATTAAACTGACATATTTTGGACAGTTTCTGTAATGTCGTTTTGGTTGAAAGAAACAACTTTTGAGAAGGTGGTCCTGCTTCCTTCAACAGGTGACATGGAACTTACTTTGTTACGCCCAACGGGTGGAGTTAATTGTGTCCGAGAAGATTTCTCCAGCTTGTGTTTATTGTCCAGGAACCGTCACTTCCCGAAATGATGCTTATAGTTGATTACGTGGGCCTAAAACATAGTCATTAATTAGCGTCAGCAGCCCTACATTAAGCCGTTTCCATCCGTTATTCGGGCTGGAGACCTTTCTGAGATTCATCTTTATATTATCTTCGTGTATTATGGGTCTTTCAAAATTACGTCTTTTGAGGGGATTTTCCACCGACATTCCGTGTAAGTTTTCTTGCGAACCTCGTCCTAACCGCATGTCCGGCTGTTATACAGTTAATGGCAATGAAGCACCGCTCTTAAACCTCGCAAATAAAAAGTGATAAATGGTCGCTTGAAGAATTTTTTTACAGGCGTACGTCTCGAAACAAATGTAAGTAATATCAGAAATTGGTCATTTTTAAACTATAGTTGGAATTTGAAGTATTCGATATCGTGTTTTTTATTTGTACCGTGACGTGTGCTTCGACTTAACCCCGTAAAGGGCGGTGGTTGATAAGCTTTATGTACTTTCTTCTTTAACCTCCAAGCACTCTGCAGTTCATTCACGATATGTGCTTGTGCGTTTTGTACAAAGAATAAAGTATTTCCCTCAACAACATTAACCGATTCGCCGTAGGAATGGAGACGCTGTTTGTTTTCTGTAGGGTTGGAACTACAGTTATTAGTACTGTTATATTAACTTCAGTTTTCAAGGGCTAATTTCTGAATTTTGGGGACATTAATTTTCTTTTAGGGAGATTGGAGGTTCCGAAGATGGTGGCTATGATATGACGCCGTGTTGTCTGGTAAAAGTTTACAGACCTTTTACGGGAACCTATGATCTTTGTCATCACGAGTAACTCATATTCCGGGTCGATGGTGGCAGCAGGTCCCTCTGAAACGTCGGTCGTACCAGACTACAAATTGTCGTGTCCCAGAAAGAGGTCATACCCTCTGAATCCTTTTCTTGTTTCTTTCTTGTTCACTGTCCCTTGTTTCATATCTCTTTAGAGCCGTTGTGTCTTTCCTTGCAGTAATTTAAAGGTGGTCAAAAGTGTAGAAGTTTCCATCAGACATTAGCCGATTGCCAGCTGTACCTTGCTGTAGACAGCAATATCTGAATATGGTTACGATAGCTATGCAGTATGTCACACAGTTCACATGGCGTTGCTCGTGGACTTCTTGTTTATTGAAGGCGGTAACAGAGACAGCGCGTTACTGGAAGAAACTCTGCCATAACTCTGTTCCGGCAGGGGTGTGAAGTATGTTTTCTATCCTACTTTGTATAGCCGAGAGGTCTTGGCGATACCCAAAGCAGACTCGAGAACTAATCTCGGGACCTTGTCTGAGTGTCAAAGCTAGGTTTTTGTCCTTTAATAGGACTCAGTCGAGGACTGTTACTGGCCTACTGGACATAACACCCTGAGGTCACATCTTTACCAACTAGGGCTGCTGGACAGTCCAATGTGTAGGAGGTGTGGAGTACAGGAAAAAACCTCGGCCCACATTCTTTGTGAATGTGAGGCTCTGGCCTCACTCAGACACGCACATCTGGGCTCCTTTTTCTTGGAGCCGGAGGATGTTAGGAGTATAAGCTTGGGGGCCATCTGGAACTTTAGCAAAGTAACAGGGCCCTCATAAATGGACATGGGGCACAAAGGGCCCGTTAATTAAGGCTTAGGTGCATCGGGACCGCAAGGACTCGAACCCAAATGCTAATCAATCAATCAATCGTATTGCCGACCCTTGGAATATTTGTAGTTCCGTGCAGAAACAAATATGCCTGCCGGATGCAGACAGCTGCATGTTTATGTAGGTTTCCAAGTTTTCACTGCGGGGATTGTTCATATAGGGATGTTTTGGGAGAATGTGCTGCTGCGGTTCAGGGACGATTGTGAAGATGGAGGTACCGTGTTTTTATGAAACAGTGGATATCCACCCACAAATGAGTTAAGTCTTTATGTCGTAAAGATTTTTACCTATAAGTTAGCATTCTTAGCTCCGTGGATCATGAGCTCATGGACTGCACAGAATAGAAGAATTTTGAAAATGCACCATGCATTTTATTGGGCGCCCAAACTATCTTGCTGCTTGAATTTTGACCTTTCCTCCCTACAGCCTCCACTGGCAATCGAGTACTGAGCGGTTTGTCGTGAAGAGGTTTTCCCTCCTTCGTTCATGCCAGTGCCAAGTAATGTTGGTATTTTTGTGTTCCTTTGAGGAAACAAGTCAGGAAGTTATGTACGTATTTTGACGTGATACATATGCTGGAAGAAAGCAATTGTGGAAACTGTGCTATATAGTTAGAAACGTTCTCTGTATGAAATTAGAGGTGAGGACTATTTAGAAAAATTACTTCTGGGATGTGACGTCATGCAATCTGATAAACATTTTTCGAAGATGCGGGGGTCCGTATTGCCTATATCACTTACCCCTAAGTCCAAGACAGTAGGTGCAACCGAATCGTTAAATTTCCACCACACTGCACTGTGTCACACCTCAGAACGCAGTGTTCTCAATGGGGCAGATTGTAATTCTAGGATAGCAACTGTTTGTTAGGCTGCAAAGCCTGTGCGTAGGCTGTTCTGTAGGATAGGGAGAGGAATGCTTTGGTAAATTACAAATTCAAGGCAATTTTAAGGCACGTTCGGAAGAAATAATCGTTCTGTACGTGCGCATTTTTGCTTAGTCCTAATCTCCTGCCTCTATTTGCATTTGATCAAACGACCCACAAATTTGACGACTCCGCCAGAATAGAATGTTTCTGAGTGGGCCGTAGCAATTTTTGCGCCGCTTCGTTGAATGGCTGATGACCATTTCAGAAGAAGTTTTGTGAGCTGCTATTGTTCCGTTGTCCCGAATAAGGTGATGGGCCTGCTTCTTACCCTCAGCGCGTGTGACAGTCAGTGGCCATCGGCAGTTTCCTCGTCCTTAGAATTTGGCTGCACCCATGCGTGAACTCTCTTCTGGATCATTCGGATATCGCCCTACTGAACCGACAGTACTTTACGTAAATTTCATTAGTTCTCTATCTTTCCCCTCGGTCTAGTAACATACCAACATACGCTGCGTATCATCCCACAAGAGCGAAGGTCTTCTGGGATGATACGCAGGGTATGTTGGTATGTATCTTCTGACCACAAATATTGGATTTGGTTTTATTGTTTGCAGCTTTCTGTTAAAGAGCAGTCAAGTTTAGCATGTCATAGTATTACCGGCTCTGCGAAGACCGTCACAGTTAACTGGGTGCAAGTAAAGGTTTGCATATGTTTTGGGTCTCCATTCACCCTTCTTTTTCGGCGCTGCTATTTTCACTTTTGAGTTGACAAAAATTGCCTGTTGTATAACGTTTTACGTTCATAAAGAAGTGTTTACACTACAATCTCTGTGAAAGTCATCACTTTGGGGGAACAAGACGAGAAGAGTGAGCGATGTTCAGATGGGCCGTAGGAAGATAGCTAGTGGGGATGTGATATAATTGTAACTAATATTCGTAGTGTCTCAAAATATGTGAACGGTAATTAAGGGATGATTGATTCATCTGTGTGCGTTGAGGAGCATGCGAAGGGATTACAAAAAACAAGTAATTTTAACGTGTGTTTATAAATTGTGTTTTTAAATGGAAAATTCCTAATGACCTTTGTGATTGATAGGCCACTGAAGATGGCAGAAATATGCCGAAACAGGTATGGTTATGTGCGTTTTGGGTGTGACTTGTGAACGATAGGCATGACGGTAAGAGTGACGTCATGGAAGTTATGTATACCCCTGTTTGTGTTTCTTGTCTTAAGATATCCTTTATTTGTTGCATGCAGTAAGGTGTTACATACAGGACTGTGAGTGTCAGTGTGTTCCCAGTGTGGTAGTCTTTGAATGTTGAATGTTCAACAAACAGTTCAAGTCGTGGCAGCACAGGCAGCATGACTGAATGCGCACTTTGCTGCTGCGACTGGGTATCGTGTTATTTTGCATCGCCTCCGCTTTTCGCTCGGATGCCTATTTGAGGAATTGCCTGCTCGGTAGATTTCTTGGCAATAAATGTAGTGATGAGCATATTTGTTTTGTTATGTATTTTATGATTGAAGTGATGGATGTGTGGTGAACAAAGCAGTTGGATGTCTGGCCGCTGAATGAAAACAGGGTATGGTGTATGGGAACAAAAACACAAAAGGTAGTTTTATTGTGCATTCTATTTGACAAGCGACAGAACTCAGTAAATCAGCGGAATTCTCAACCGTATACGGCATGATTCCTTGCGGTTTCTTGCTTTTGCAATCAGTTCAGTCTTTGCTGTTATGCCCTTGGGCCCAAGTGATCCACAGCGTTCATATAGAACCTAGAATCGAACACGTAGGTAGTTAAAGTGTTTGTTATGAGGCAGTGGAGAATCCTGATCCGGAGGTCAGGTGTACCGGATTGGTACTGAATGCTTTCTTTTATCCCTCCCTATCCAAGAAATTAAGATACAATCATCCAACATTGTCCAAGATACCAGTAATAATAATAATAATAATAATAATAATAATAGAAAATCATATAAATATTTAGGCATAGAAGAGAGGTTTGACATACAACATAAGAATGAGAAAGAAAAGTTGAAGAAGGAATACTTGGGGAGATTGAGACTAGTTTTGGGTACAGAATCAAGTGCAAAGAATAAAATTCAAGCAATTGAATCATTGCCAGTACCAGTGCTTAGATACAGTTTTGGAATTTTTAACTGGCACCAAGAAGAACTACAAAAACTAGACTGGAAAACAAGGAAACTACTAACCATTCATGGACAGCATCACCCAAAAGCAGATGCAGATCGCTTGTATGTCCCCAGAAAACAGGGAGGAAGGGGCTTGTTGCAGTTAGAAGCAGCCCATGCAGTAGAAATTACAAAGTTAGTGGAATATGTAGACAGGAAGACCCACTAATACAGGTTGTCAGAACACACCAAAACAACACCGACTCAGCAGTGTTACAGACAGCTAGATGCCTGAAGACAGAAGTGCAGAAAGAAACAAGAAAAATGAATGACAACATAGCGGAAAAAACAAAAGAAAGATGGCACGACAAGAGGATGCATGGACAATTGCCACTAAAAGCTGGTGGACATTGAACAGTCATATCGCTGGCTAAAATCTGGCGACATTAGGGGAGAAACAGAAA
>Ga0131853_10008201_pt1 | contig 19010 bp, 20 predicted proteins | sample TergutLab28metaG_FD_92764 | JGI IMG/M metagenome (GOLD analysis project Ga0131853, IMG submission 92764) | Labiotermes labralis P1 segment gut microbial communities from Petit-Saut dam, French Guiana - Lab288 P1 (version 2) (version 2) | ecosystem: Host-associated > Arthropoda: Insects >...
AAGTGAGGAAGAATTTATTACCGCCTCTATTGCATTGATGAGTGGGACTTGGAGAGACGATTTTGTACCACTGTCATATGGTCGCGCCACTGATGACGAATACTTCCAAACAATGCGATTACTTTTAAGGACTTCTGGACAGGTTAATTTTAATGGGCTTGGTGCTACAGATATTATTATTGGGCCTAACATGACAGTGCTTCAATTTAATACTGTAGCCAATACGCAAAATGCGTATGAGTGGCTATCTAACCATGCCAATGTAGTGTGGGTTGAGCCTGATCAAATTATAATGGGTCCAGAAATGGATCCTTCTGATATACGTCCCTTAAATAGACCTACGTTATGGGGTGTAAGTAGGATTGGATCAGCGCGATATGCTCAGTATTTAAGGGACATAGGTAGGACTCAGCAGCAAATTGTTGTTGCTGTGATTGATACGGGTGTTAATGTTGACCATCCTCTTTTCAGAGAACGTGTTCTAAATCGTGGTCGTTGTGTTGTTACTGGTTCGTACAATGCTTATGATCATAGTGGTCACGGTACCCATGTTGCTGGTATAGTAGTTGATAACACACCGGGACTATATAATATTAAGATATTACCAGTACGACATTCGTATCGAATCCCTAATTCTAATGTTGCTTTAAGTTCCTGGCATACCAGTGCTGTCGCTATTGACTGGGCTTCTTATCGTGCGGATGTCATCAATATGTCATTTATTGGTAGTCCTAATTCCAATGTAATGAGAGAAGCTTTAAACCGTGCCGCTGATCGTAATGTTGTGTTGGTGGGTAGTGCCGGAAATGTTCGTTTGGATCAGGATGATCAACCGGCTCCCCAAGGTTACCCTGGTCATCATCCTAGAGTAATCGGTGTATCGCAAATCAATAATGCAAATAATGTAGGTTATATTGTTTGGGCAAACACTGCTGGGCCTAATGTCGATGTAGCTGCTCCTGGTGTTGGTATTTTCAGTGCCAATTGGCAGGGGTATGGTTATGTGTCAATGCAGGGCACATCTCAGGCGGCTCCTCATGTAGCTGCTGCGGCGGCTATGTACAGATTGAGGCATCCAGGACTGTCTTATTCCCAAATCATGGCGAGATTCAGGACATATGTTACTAGGCCTAGGGGATATGTTCATCGAGATAGCAACACTGCGCCAATTGTCACCAGACCTTGGGTACCCGGTAGATTTGGTACGGGAGTTTTATGTATGGATACAGCTCGGTCAAGGTCGCAATTTTTCACGCCGCCACCAACACCTGTACCCACTCCGATACCAACACCAGTGCCGACACCGGTGCCTACTCCACCGCCACCGCGTCCAACTCCTACTCCAACCCCCACACGCACACCTACTCCAACGCCAATCCCAACGCCAATACCGCCGCGACCTACTCCGACACCTACTCTCATTCCAACCCCTACACCAATTCCAACACCAACTCCGACTATTACACCTACGCCTATACCAACACCCACTCCACCTTTGAATGGTTGGCGAGTAGTTGAAGGTGGAAATCGTGCGTTTTATAGAAATGGTGTTCGTGTTGGTAGAGGTCAGGCCGGGGCGAATGGACAATATTTAGCTAGAAATTTAGTGACTCCGTATGGAACTTTCGATTTCATGTTTAATAATCAAGGTCACTTGTTAGTTGGTTTAAGAAGTCATCAGAATGCGTGGCATTATTTTTGCTCGATTAGTGGTGTTAGGCAAAGATCAAATATCACTGGATGGTGGACTTTACCTACTGGACATTTACGATTTTTAATTTTGAATGGTACGTATATAAGTAATGGTTTAAGGCGTGTTTCTTGGCATGATGGAACAAGGTTAATATATGCGGATTATCTGTTTGATGTTAATGGCTTTCTAATTACCAATTTTGATTTTAACATAGAAGGCGGTCTTAGTGTGCATTCCTTTTTTGGGAATTGGTGGGTTATGTCTACCAGTGGATTTAACGTTATAGGTGGTTTCCATGCGGCTAATGGAGGTGGTTGGTTTTCACCACGGCCTGGGGCATTACGATATCTTACTATAATGGGCGATTATAGAAGAGGAGTGGCCACTGTTGTAGGTGGTCGTGTTACTATACCTAATAATACATTTAACACTGCTTGGGCTACCATTGGTGGTAATCAGTTCCTATTCTGTACTAGAGGTTACCTTCAATTTGGTGGGGTGTATATGAATGGAGTTCGGGTTGCCTTCATAAATGCGAATGGTGTAAGAACCTAGCACTTTGGCCAGCCTTCAGTTTCTATAGTTGATATTGAGTAATATGAAGGATAAAATCAGATTTAATTATATGGTGAACCACACCTTGAGTTGGATAGCACATAATTTGAGTAGCGTTCAGAAAATTATGTGTGACACCCTGAGACGGTAGGGTTTGAATAAACTTTCAGAATGCCATGATACGCAGCTTTTAGAGTTGAAGTAGCGTATAACATGATATTGGCGGTCTGTGACTGCAAAACTCAATTTAACAGCTCTTTGTCGAGAAATCTCTCGCCTCTACAGGTAGTGGGAGTATATCACTGGTCTTGATTTGGTTGGAAACTATGGTATTATGTTACCAGATGGATCAAAGATCAAGAAGATGAACGTGGGCTGTAGTTAAATCCGGGCTTTCGAGGAGGACGTATTTGGGCAGTAGACCAGCGCCCTAGGTAAATTGAGTATCTTCTAAGAGGAGGGATGAGTAGAGTAGATTACTTTGCGAAGCAAGAAATTTGATAGCCTTTTGCTTTTACTGCGACGTTTAGAAATCTGCTGATATTTATTTTTGTAGTAAGGCGAATCATTGGATTTTACATCAATATAGGCATCCCGGCACTCTTTCATACCTTTTTGTGTCGGCATCACCGGAATGGAGATTATATGATATGAAGAAACTATTATGGATTACTTGTATGGTATTTATGGCAACTGCATTTATGACAGTAACAGTTGCAGCTGATTCATCTTCGGATTATTCAACAGAGCAGGGATATGAGTATATAGCTATTGAAGATGAGACTCTTCCAGAGTCAAAAGTAGATAAACAAGATGCAGAGGAATATTTGCTTGGCGGTTACAATATGTACATAACCCCCGTGCCGATGCGTACGGTTATTGCATCAGGCACAGTCGGTAGTGCGCCCTATACCTTGTATAGTGATGGTACGCTTGAAGTGGGGAGTGGGCTTATTATGAGTTGGCTTTTTTGGTGGGGTGATTGGCCTACTAGCCCTTGGGATGACTACAAGTATGATATAAACAAGATTATTTTTACTAGACCAACCATTGGAGTATTATCATTAAACAGTTTATTTGCCAATTTAGCTGGTATAACGACCATAGAAGGACTAAATTATTTTGACACCCGCGATGTGACCCAGATGTGGGAAATGTTTTCAGGCGCAAGCGGTTTAACAAGTCTTGATTTATCCAGTTGGGATACCAGCAATGTAGAGACTATGAGTAACATGTTTTCTAATATGAATAGCTTAATCGACCTTGATCTGTCTGGATGGGATACGAGAAATGTGACGTCTATGTCCTATATGTTTTGGGGTACTACTTCTCTCCGCCAACTTACACTAGGTACACGTTTTGAGTTTTTTGAAGACGACTGGGGCAATGCCGGGCTGCCAGCAGTGCCAAATAACGCTACATACACAGGCTACTGGCAAAATGTAGGTGACGGAACAACAACCAACCCTCAAGGAAGATTCGTATTCACCTCCGCAGAACTAATGGCCAACTACAACGGTGCAACAATGGCCGATACATGGGTTTGGCAAAGACGTTCACAAGTACCCCCGGAACCCAAAAACGGCTGGTACCTAAGTGATGGCAACATGGTTTTCTATCAAAACGGCGTTCGTGTTGGCCAAGATCAAGCCGGACCAAATGGTAAATATTTTGCTCAGAATCTTGTAACCCCCTACGGTACTGCCGATTTCCTTTTTGATAACCAGGGACACCTTCTAACTGGTCTGAGAAGCTATGGCAACGAATGGCACTATTTTCACACAACACATGGTAGCAGACTTCTTTCCGGAATAAGCGACTGGTGGGGATGGCAGCTTGCCCCCGGGCAATTACGCTATTTACATGCTGACGGTACATGGGCTGCGGATGAGTTGATTACCATTACCTGGGACTGCAATTACGGCGGTCTAAGCCAGGCTATGTACTTGTTTGATGGGGCTGGGTTTGTGGTCACTGACTTTGATTTTGATTTAGGCAATGGCCTTAGCGTATATTCGGCTTTTGGCGAATGGCATGTTATGGCTACTTATTCTTTTAATAGAGTTGCCAATTTCAATGTAGCAAACGGTGGCGGTTGGATTCAACCAAGCCCGGGTGTGTTGCGCTACCTGCTTCCTGACGGTACATACGTAACAGGACCCGCTGTTGTTGTAAATGGACGTACAACTATACCGGCCCATCTGTTTGACACTGCTTGGACTACCATTTCCGGCCATGAGTTCTTATTCTGTGTAAATGGTTATCTACAGTTTGGCTGGGTCTATGTGGATGGCGTTCGGGTTGCTTTTATAAATGCCAGTGGTGTACGTACATCTTAAGTCTATTGTAACTGAGGGCTTATAAGATTATTGAGGCCAAACCCTTGTCGAAATATTACTCATCAAAAATATAGAATCGCGCTAAAAAAAGGCTCTTTAAGTGGAATTTATATCCATTTAAAGAGCCTTTTTTTTATTTTGTCACTCAGACATTACTGCACTTCTTCCATCGCAATCTGCGCCCAGCGCCACAAACGCTCAGGCTTATACCCCACAGTACTGATATCCTTCAAAATCAACTCCAACGGACACCCATTCTCCTTACAAATCCTAACAGTCTCCCTAATATCATTACGGATAATCGATTCATCAAAATCAACTAAGTAAGCCGGGTTAGGCTTATGAGAAAGCACATAATCGCCGCCGATAGCCTCTGCGCCTCGCCGTTTATCGGCCCAAGGGCTGATAGAAACCTTGCGCAGATTAGGAATCCGCCGTACCTGATCCATTTTACGGTCCAAGGGTTCGCAGCAGCCGTAATACACTAAGCCAAAACGTTCAAAAAGCGGCATACATATATCAATCTCATATTCTTCAAACATACCCGGTGATACGGTTGCAAACATCTGTGCCAGGCCAAACATCCAAATATCCTTTGTCGTATAGCTTTGGCCTTCCTTACGCGGGGGCAAATCATCGGTCCAGGCGCCGGTGCAATGTATCAAACTTTGAGGTTCGCAAAGCAAACCCTGCTCTGTCAGCTGATCCAGTCCCGACATGTATCCCGCCACTACTCTTTCCGCCAAGGCAACCATCATCTCCGGATCGTCTGCCAATGCGTACAAGACATTTTCAACCCCCATCCACATGGAAATCGGATCCCATACACTGAGATAAGGATCCCAGCCATCGACGCGAACATCTAAAAGTCCATCAAAAACTTCTTGGGCCAGTGCGGTGCGACGGCGGGTCTCCGCCTCGTTGTGACGTATCACAGGCATTTTTACCTTTGCCACATCTTCTATGCATGTAAACTGATTGATAAACGAATGGGAAACTATGTCATTCGTTTCATCACCCACCAAAATGTCTTCCTGGGGGGAAATACCAAAATGCATCCCTTCGATGACTTTAGGTATACGAAAGAAATTTTCTATCACGGAATCTACGGGAAAATGCTGCCACTGATACAGCTGTTTGCGTAATGTCAATTCCCATTCCCGCAGGTCCGGATCTTCGCATTGCAAAGTTAAGGCGTCGTCTACATTCATTTCGTTCCAGCAGACTTGGTCGATCATAACCATAGGACGTGTCGGTTTCAGCCCGTTTAATCTGCGCCACAGCCCGCGTTTTTCTTCTTGCACGGGAAGGGCGGCAAGCTCAGCCGTACGCCCTGCCAGCCTGCGGAGTATTTCCTTGTCCTTGCTTGTCATTTGGGTTCCCCCTTGTTGGATGAATTAATTCATTATATAATGAACCACGGAATTTTTCAGAGGAAAAATTCCAGTGTTTGAGCGCATTGTATAGTATTCTCTGTTATAGCGCAAGTATTTTAATAGGTGTACATATCAAAGGAGGCAGCGGCATGATTCGCGAGTATTTAGGACGTGTATCAAAAGCATTGGAGCAAACAGATGAGGGTACCCTGCAGGAGATAGGCCGGCGTATCATTGAGACCAAGGAGACCGGTGCGCGCATATTTACGGCGGGTAACGGCGGCAGTGCCGCGACGGCTTCGCATTTTTGCAACGACCTTATAAAAGGTTGCCGAATAGATAACAGGACAGGTTTTAAAGCTTATTGCTTAAATGATTCAATGCCGGTTTTGACTTGCCTTTCCAATGATTTTAGCTACGAAGAAGCCTTTGCCGTGCAGTTGAGAACTCACGCGCAAAAAGGAGATATATTGATCGTGTTTTCCGGCAGCGGAAATTCGCCAAATGTGTTGTGTGCTGCAAAAGTGGCCCGGGGCATCGGTATGCAGATCATAGGCTTTGGTGGCAGAGACGGCGGCCGCATGAAGGAGCTATGCGACATATGCATTATCGCACCTACATATTCTATGGAGGAGTTAGAGGACATTCATCTATGCTACTGTCACGCTTTAGTGCCGTATATCCGTGAGATAATAAAAGACACCTGGGATATAGAGATTATCAACTATCCGGATCGCAGTTTCCGTTACGCTTTGTTTGATTTTGACGGCACTTTAAGTTTGCTGCGGGAGGGTTGGCAGGATATCATGATCCCGTATTTTGCGGAGGTTATTGCCGCGGTGGAAGAAAAACCGGATATGGAAGCCATTACCGAAACCGTTACAGAGTTTGTAGACTTGCTGACGGGCAAACAGACGATCTTCCAATGTATGAGATTGGACGAAGAAGTGCAAAAACGGGGCGGCCCGGCCGTTGATCCCTATGAATATAAAGCGGAATATCTACGCCGCTTGATGGAGCGTATTAAAGACCGTCACGAAGCGCTTAAAAAGGGTGCCGTTAATCCGATGGATCATCTGGTGCCCGGCTGCGAAACTTTTTTGCAGCTGCTGCGGGATAATGGCGTAAAACTGTATCTGGCCAGCGGTACCGATGAAGCGGATGTGCTGGCAGAAGCGGAATTGCTGGGCCTTAGCCGTTATTTTGACGGAGGTATTTACGGTGCCAAGGATACGATCATGGACTGTTCCAAAGAAGTGGTGATCCGTCAGATTATGGAAGAAAATAATATCGATGGCGGAGAGCTGATTTCTTTTGGGGATGGTTATATTGAAGTACAGCTGGTAAAGGATATTGGCGGATATGCCGTAGCAGTGGCGACTGACGAAGCCAGGCGCAAAGGGGTCGATGCATGGAAGCGCAAACGCCTGCTTTCTGCAAATGCAGATGCGGTAGTACCGGATTTTTCGGGAGCGGAACGGCTGCTCAACTTTGTGATGGGGAGGGTATAACATGCCATTTGAGGTGTTTGACCTTAATAAGCTGAAACTACTGCCCTTATCGGAACGGGTACACGATACCCGACTGGACGAGATTTTGGCCGAACCCATACCGCCTTTAGATCATCCCGACTTAGATGCCATTTGCGGAGCGGTAATAAAGGCCCGTAAAAAAGGGGCGGCAGTTATGCTTATGTATGGTGCCCATGTGATACGGCGAGGCTGCAGCCGATTGATGATTCAATTAATGGAAAAGGGTCTGATTACCCACTTTGCCACCAATGGCGCCGGAGCCATACATGATTTTGAACTGGCGATGATAGGAGCCACTTGCGAAAGCGTGGGCAAATATATATCGGAAGGTCAGTTTGGATTATGGAATGAAACCGGGCGGCTTAATGAAGCCGTGTCTCGGGGTGTAGGGGATGGGCTGGGTTTTGGTGAGGCTGTGGGACGATATATTGTAGAAAACAATTTCCCTCACGCATCCGACAGTGTATTGGCGGCAGGCTATCGGCATCAGGTACCGGTGACGGTTCATGTAGGCATAGGCAACGATATTGTTCACGAACATCCTAACTGCGATGGAGCGGCTGTAGGCAAGGGATCCATGACGGATTTTCTTATCTATGCCAAAAGTGTTGAAAACCTTGAAGACGGCGTATTTCTTAACTTTGGCTCTGCGGTAACGGGACCGGAAGTGTACTTAAAATGCCTGTCCATGGCCCGCAATGTGGCAAAGCAGGAAGGGCGTAAAATAGCTAACTTTACCACGGCGGTATTTGATATCCAGCCGATAACCGGCGGGGACTATAACCAAGCGCCCCTTAAATCCGACCCCAAATATTACTTTAGACCCTGGAAAACGATTTTGGCCAGAACCGTGGCCGACGGAGGTCAAAGCTATTTTGTACATGGGGATCATCGGGCCACCTTTGGAAATCTGGCCCTTAAGCTTTTAGAAAGGCAGGGATAAGCAATGAAGGATATGAATGGGGTTTTCGAAAAATTTAAGGACCTGTCTATTGCCATATTAGGCGACTATTGTCTTGACGAATATCTGTGGATAGACGCCGCCCTAAACGAACCTTCCCTGGAAACAGGGCTGGTGGCTTATCAATGTGTAAAGCGGGAAACCTATCCGGGAGCAGCGGGCACAGTGGCCAAAAATCTGGCCAATTTAGGGATTGGCACCGTACATGCCATCGGTTATGTGGGCGATGACGGCCGAGGTATGGAGTTATGCCGGGGCTTGGATAAATTAGGGATTAATAGGGATGGCATGATCATTGCAGATGACCGGATCACCCCGACCTATACAAAACCATGGATTACCGAAGACGGTAAGCAAGAAGAGATGAGTCGTATAGACAGTAAAAACTGGACACCGACATCTGCTGAGCTGGAAGACGCGGTGCTGGCACATTTAAAGAAAATTTTAGGCAAAATAGATGCTCTGATTATCATGGATCAAATGACCGAAACCAACTGTGGGATTATTACGGATCGGGTTCGACAATGGCTGGCGCAAACCGCCAAAGAAAACCCTGAGCTTATTATATTTGCGGATTCCCGCTGCAGGATCGGCTTATTTGACGGTGTGATGGTCAAAGGTAATCAATATGAAATTGCCAACGCGGTTTTTGGAGAAGGACATCATCAGCCGGCGGCAACACTTTCTGTTGCGCAGGCAGAAGATATGAATGAGATGGACCGTGCCTGCGAAACCCTGCGGCGTAAAAACGGCCGGCCGGTCATATGCACTTTGGGCGAAAAAGGAGTGCGGGTATATCAAGAAGGTGAAAGTATAGCGGTCCCTGCCATACCGGTATCCGGTCAGACTGACGTATGCGGAGCGGGGGACATGTTTACTTCGGCATTTGTAAGCACATTAACCGCCGGAGCGGGTATGGCATACGCGTGCGAGATCGGAAATACAGCCGCTTCTATATGCGTGCGTCAGCTGGGCACATCCGGTCATGTAACCGTGGCGGATATTTTAAAGGAAAAGAAATAAACACATGAACATACAAATCTATGGTAAATCCAAATGCTTTGATACAAAAAAAGCGGAGCGCTACTTTAAAGAGCGTAGGATTAAATATCAATTAGTTGATATCAGTAAATATGGTTTAAGCAAAGGCGAGTATCAAAGTGTAAAAAACGCGGTAGGTGATATGACGGCCTTAATTGATGAAAAGTCTAAAGAATACGAAAGTCAATTTATTAAGTACCTGGCCAGCCGCGAAGATGTAGAGGAGCGGTTATTGGAAAATCCGGGAATGTTTAAAACGCCTATTGTACGTAATGGTAAAAAAGCCACCATAGGTTATCAGCCCGAAGTGTGGGCCGGATGGGATTAATGCGTAGGAATGAGTAATTTAGGGAAATTGTGTGTATAGCGAATATTCGCTACAAAATGGAAAGGCGAGAATATTAGAATATGTCTGAATCTTATCATAAAACTGCCGAAGCCCAATCCATTTTAAAGCTACGCGCGCTCCAAAAAGATTTACCGCCCTTTGTGGCGGAATTTTTTCGTGGATTGGCAGACTACACCTCTGCCCGTACCCGTCTGGGATACGCTTATGATCTTAAAATATTTTTTATGTTTCTATCGGAGGAACTGTTGCACAAAAGTCCTCAAAGTTTCACCATAGAGGATTTAGCGAGTTTAACCGCCGATGATATCGAAAGCTTTATGGATTATTTGACTTATTATTTAAAGCAGGAAGTGGCTATTCAAAACGAAGCCTTGGGAAAATCCCGTAAACTTGCGGCGGTACGAACCATGTTTAAATATTTTTACGGTAAGGGAAAAATCCCCTCCAACCCTGCGGAGCTGGTAGGCTTTCCTAAGCTGAGAGAAAAGGCTATTACCATTTTAGAAGCCAATGAAGTGGCGCTGCTTTTAGATTTAGTCGAAAGCGGTGAAAAGCTCACCGCCAAACAGCAATATTATCATCAGCGGACCAAAGTGCGGGATGTAGCCATAATTACCTTGCTTTTGGGTACAGGTATGCGGGTATCGGAATGCGTGGGTCTTAATCTCCTGGATTTGGATTTTGATGTAAACGGTGTAAAAGTCACTCGCAAAGGCGGTGACGAAATGATCCTCTACTTTGGTTTAGAGGTGGCGGAGGCTTTGGAAGATTACTTAGCCATACGAGAAAAAATGGAGGCGAAAGAAGGACACAGTGCAGCGTTGTTCTTATCGATGCAAAATCGCCGTATTACCGACCGGGCCGTACAAAATTTGGTTAAAAAGTACGCGTCTCTAGTCACCACATTAAAAAATATCTCTCCCCATAAGCTTCGCAGTACTTTTGGGACCCAATTGTATAGGGAAACTCAGGATATTTATCTTGTGGCCAATGTGCTGGGCCATGCCGATGTAAATACAACCCGCAAACATTATGCAAAAATGGACGACGAACAACGTCGCAAAGCAGCTAATGTGGTGAAATTGCGAAAAGATTAGTATCAGTTATCATTTTTCGTTGAATTTTTTATACATATATGTTATTATGATAAAAAAAATTGGGAGGGCATATTTAATATGGCTGTCATTGAAAAAAGAAGTATAGGATTAGCGATTTTGTTCAGTATCCTAACCTGCGGTATCTACGCTATCTATTGGGAGTACAAATTATGGGATTCCCTGTACAAGGCAAATAACCAACAAAGCAGTGCCGGTGTAGATGTGCTTTTGTCTTTCGTCACTTGCGGTATCTACTTGATTTATATGCTGTACAAAGGCGGCAAACTGGAGTCTTCGGCATATCAACTTTACAATTTGCCTCCAAAAGATGATTCTGTTTTATATCTGATACTGGGTATTTTTGGTTTGGGTATTGTTTCATTCTGTATCCTGCAATCCAATATGAATAACCATTTGGCAGATGCTGTAAATAGTACGTACAATGATCCACAACAAAACCAAAATTAAATCTAAGCGTAAGCAATCGAATGCAGTTTCCGAGTCAGTAAAAATCTATGTGGTATTTATGATTATAGGAGGGATAACCTTAGGGGTATCCCTCTTTACTGACGTTAGCATATGTGGCATCTACCATGTTACGGGGATTCCCTGTTTTTCTTGTGGGATGGGTAGGGCTTTTAGGAGCCTGCCTGATATTTGGATGGCTTTTGCGTATCATCCTCTTTTTTTTACGGTGCCGTTTATTCCTCTATTAATGATTGCAAATGATAAAGTGCGTAATATTGCCTCTGTGATACTGATTATTGTGTTTGTGGGGGTATGGATTATACGTATGATATTACTATTTCCTCATACAGCACCCATGGAGTATAATTACAATTCTTTGTTTGAAATTATAGTCGCCAGATTTTAAGTAGGAGCATTTCATTTAAGGAGCATTCAATATGGCAGGTCATTCTAAATTTGCTAATATACGTCATAGAAAAGAAAAAAACGATGCCGCCAGGGGCAGGGTTTTTACCCGGCTGGGAAGGGAAATTGCGGTATCGGTTAAGGCCGGAGGCCCGGATCCCGCCAATAATGTACGGCTGCGAGAAGCCATTGCCAAGGCGAAATCTGAAAATATGCCCAACGATACCATTGAACGCAGCATAAAAAAAGCAGCCGGAGACCTTAACGCCGTCAACTTTGAGTCTGTTACCTACGAAGGTTACGGCCCTAAAGGGGTAGCCGTTATCGTTAAAGCCCTGACAGATAATCGTAACCGAGCCGCCGCCAATGTACGCAACGCCTTTACTAAAGGAGGCGGTAACATGGGTACCAGCGGTTGTGTGGCGTTTCTCTTTGACCAAAAAGGCCTTATCATGGTAGAAAGAGAACAGGCTGATGAAGAATCATTAATGCTGCTTGCCATAGACGCAGGTGCCGAGGATTTTATAGTTCAAGAAGAAGGTTATGAAATCCTGACGTCCCCGGAGGCATTTTCCCAGGTACGAGAGGCTCTTGAAGGGGCCGATATTTCTATGGCATCTGCAGAGGTGACCATGCTGCCTCAGACGATTACCGCGTTAACGGATCCGGAAGATATCAAAAAAATGAACAAAGTAATAGATTTGCTGGACGATGAGGATGATGTTCAGGATGTTTATCACAATGGGGAATGGTGATCCTATATATCTCTTGTATTGAGCACAGCGTTAATCGAATTCCCCAAAAGCAGAAAAAATGAGATAAGATTAAGCCATACAATTAAGATAAATATACCGGCAATACTGCCGTAAACCACTGAAATATTGCTAAATTGGCTAAAAAATATGCCAAAGACCTCCGATGATATGGCCCACAATGCCACAGTGGCGCAGGCACCGGGAAAAATTCGGCCAATGTTAGGCTTAGCGCAAGCCAGCCGATATATCCATGTTGTGGCGATCACCAATACCGTGAGTGAAACCAGTGGCGTAGCCAATTGCGTTATAATCCCGGTATTGAAGGGCATAAGATGCTCAAACATGTCAAATAATGCATCGCCAAATATCCATAAAGTAAGCATGACGACAATTGAAAAAGTGAAAATTAACATTAATGCCGCGCTTAGCGCGGTTTTTTTTATCCAGTTACGGTCATCTCTGCAGTTATGGGCTTTGTTAACACCGCGGATCACCGCGCGAAATCCGTTGGAGGCGCTGTACATACTAACCAGTAAGCTCGCGGATAAAAGGCCGGGTGAAGGCTGGGCTTGAAGTTCGCCCACAAAATTTTCCATGACTACACTGACATCGATGGGCAGGGCTTCAAATAGCCGGTGTACAAAAGACGAGTCGTCCAGATGCAAAAATCCCAGTAGCGACACCAAAAAAACCATAAATGGAAAAAAGGATAAGAGGATTTTGTAAGCTAATTCGTTAGATAAAGCGAATAAGTCATCATCTACCGCTTTTTTGCCCAGTTGGACGATAAATAGAATAATATTTTTAATCGCAGTCACCTTTTCGCTTTCGCTTGTTTTAGAGGGCATTTACAGGAAATTTACTATACAGTATTCCCAAACCTGGTATAATGACTATATATCAATAAATTATTGTTTGCAAGGTATATGCCGATTAGCCAAGAAAGGATTTGTCATGTCAAAATCAAAAGACAATACCCGTCTGATTGCTCAAAATAAAAAAGCCTATTTCGATTATTTTATAGAAGAAACCATCCAAGCCGGTATATCCCTTTTGGGTACAGAGGTCAAATCCATGCGGGCAGGCCGCTGCAACCTCAAAGAGAGTTTTATTGTTTTCGAAAATGGGGAAGCTTTTATCAGCGGTATGCATGTAAGCCCCTACGAATTTGGCAATGTATTTAACAAGGATCCCCTGCGAAAAAGGCGGCTGCTTCTTCATAAAGCCCAAATCAACAAATTGCGGGGTGCCGTAACAAAAGAAGGCTATACGGTGGTGCCTGTACGGGTGTATTTAGCCGGTAGTTTAGTCAAAGTGGATATTGCCCTGGCCAAAGGCAAAAAACAATACGACAAACGGGATACCTTAGCAAAAAAAGCCCAGCGGCGTGAAGCAGAAAAGGATTTTAAAGTCCGAAATTTGTAAAGAACTATATATAGTGCGAAAGGAAGTGTAAAAAAGATTACACTACACTTGTCCTATGCTTGCAAATATGTCTCGTATACGGTATCATTGATGGGAAATAATATATTGAATTTTAGGCGCGATTTTTTCGTATAGCAAAATAATTCGAAATATATGCTGACATAGAATGCTGACACAATAATAGAAGGGAATACTTTATGGCCGATATTGGGATTGACTTAGGCACAGCTTCTGTAATCGTCTATATAAAGGGACAAGGGACTGTCTTAAAAGAACCATCCGTAGTTGCGATTGATAAAAATAACGATACTATTTTAGCCGTAGGTGAAGAGGCACGCAGTATGCTGGGCCGTACACCGGGAAATATAGTAGCCATCCGTCCCCTGCGTCAAGGGGTTATTTCAGATTTTGACATCACCGAAAAGATGCTCAAATATTTTATTAATAAATCCGTAGGGCGCCCCCTCATGCGTAAACCACGTATTGCGGTGTGTGTACCCTCCAGTGTGACCGAAGTAGAAAAACGCGCCGTAGAAGACGCTACCCGTCAGGCCGGAGCCCGCCAAGTATTTGTTATCGAAGAGCCTATTGCCGCTGCCATTGGTGCAGGTATTGATATTTCCAGGGCGTGTGGCAGTATGGTTGTAGATATCGGAGGCGGCACTACCGACGTGGCCGTTATTTCCTTAGGCGGTACCGTGGTAAGCACCTCCTTAAAAGTAGCCGGTGATAATTTTGATGAAGCCATTGTCCGTTACATGCGTAAACGGCACAATGTGCTGATTGGAGAGCGTTCGGCAGAAGAATTAAAAATCAATGTAGGCACCGCATATAGCAGAGCGGTATCTACCAGCATGGATGTTAGGGGCCGCAATCTGATTACGGGACTACCCAGAACCATTAACGTGACCTCCGACGAGATGCAGGAAGCATTGTCCGAACCCATTACCAGCATCATTGAAGCGGTTTATACCGTATTGGAAAAGACTCCGCCGGAGTTGGCATCGGATATTGCTGACAGAGGTATTGTGATGACCGGCGGTGGCAGTTTGCTGTACGGACTGGACAAGCTGATTAAGGAAAAGACCGGTATCAACACCATCGTTGCCGAAGAAGCCGTAACCTGTGTAGCCATCGGTACCGGAAGATATATAGAGTATGTTTCCGACGGAAAAATGGATCCAAAAGACGTATACAGAACCAGTCGTTGAAATAACCTTTAAAGATCTGTTATACTGTTTTTTACAATTGAATACTTATCCAGAGTGGTGGAGGGAATAGGGCCCTGTGAAACCCAGCAACCGGCGAAAGCACGGTGCTAACTCCCCCGGCATGTGCCGGAAGATAAGGAGATATGTTAATAAAAAGCCCTATAGGGCTTTTTTTATTTTATAAAGGAGGATTCAAACATGAGAGTATTTACATCAGAATCTGTAACAGAAGGACATCCGGATAAGATATGCGACCAAATATCAGATGCAATTTTGGATGCCATTTTAGCTCAAGACCCAGGTGCCCGCGTGGCTTGCGAAACGATGGCAAGTACGGGATTAGTATTGGTTAGCGGCGAAATCACCACCGATTGTTATGTGGATATCGCTAAAGTAGCCCGTGAAACTATTTTGGACATTGGATACAGTAACGGAGATTTTGGATTTGACGGCAATTCATGCTCGGTATTGGTTTCGGTAGGCACCCAATCCCCGGATATTGCCCAGGGCGTCAACACGGCTCAAGACGAAGCGGAGCAGACAGGAGCCGGCGACCAAGGCATGATGTTTGGCTTTGCCTGTGACGAGACCGAAGAGCTGATGCCAATGCCTATTATATTGGCGCATAAGCTGACCCGCCGCCTGACCGAAGTGCGCAAAAACGGCACAATACCCTATCTGCGCCCGGACGGTAAAGCACAGGTAACGGTAGAATATGAAAATGGCCGCCCCAAAGCGGTAACCGCGGTAGTTGTATCCAGTCAGCACTGCGAAAAAGCCAAGCAAGAGGACATTGAGCGGGACATTACCGAGCATGTGATTAAGCATGTAATCCCGGCAGGGCTTTTAGACGCAAATGCAAAAATCTATGTAAACCCCACAGGCCGTTTTGTGGTAGGCGGACCTGTAGGCGACTGCGGGCTCACCGGACGCAAAATTATTGTAGATACCTACGGCGGTTACGCAGCCCATGGCGGAGGTGCTTTTTCCGGAAAGGATCCCACAAAGGTAGATCGTTCGGCAGCGTATATGGCTCGCTACATCGCTAAAAACATAGTGGCGGCAGGCTTGGCCAATTGCTGTGACATTGCGGTATCCTATGCCATAGGGGTAGCTCACCCGGTATCTGTAGCGGTAAATACTCGCGGTACCGGAAAAATCTCCGACGAGAAAATTGAAGCGCTGATCAGCGAGCATTTTGATCTTCGCCTGGCATCGATTATCAAATACTTTGATCTGCGTCGTCCCATTTACAAGCAAACAGCGGCCTATGGGCATTTTGGCCGGTTAGATTTAGATTTGCCGTGGGAAAAGACTGATAAGACAGATGCGTTGAAGAAGGCTTTATAGATCGCATAATTTAATGAGCTTCCATCTTCTCTGCAATTGCCTTAGTGGCGTGAATGGCCCCTTTAGGGTGATTAGGCGGTGCATAGATGGAATACAGCTTAAGGGGCTTTTTGCCGGTATTGAGGATGTTGTGCCATGTGCCCGCAGGTATAAATATGGCAAAATCGTCGTAAGCCGGCTGTCTAAAAGTCAGCCGGTTGGCGTGATCCCCCATCATGACCAAAGCTTGCCCTTCTTCCACACGCAAAAATTGATCCACATGAGGATGCACTTCCAGACCGATATCCTCACCGACACCAATATGCATTAATGTAAGCTGCAGATGTTTTCCCGTCCATAAGACAGAACGAAAATTTTCGTTATGCAGGGTCGCTTTGTTTATATCTACGACAAAAGGATGCGGGCCGTAGTCTATTCCGGAAGGATAGGATGGCGGCTCCGGCGTTCTTCCCGGTGAATGTGGTGGCCGAGAAGGTTGAGAAGGCCGCTGATGAGAGTGGCGGTGCGGAGGATGAGGCCGATGCTGCTGTGGCGGATGAGGCCGTATTGGGCGATGTCTATTGGATTGATTAAGCATTGTCATGCTCCTTTATGGTCTTTTTTTATCATATGTATGCTGTGGGATGAAGTTGACAAGACTGTTATTAGGGGAATAAATAATGATTTAAGGTGGGCTGATGACCGTAATTTAGCGAAACAAAAAGGTTTATCAATATCGGCAAAAGTGCTCAAAGGCCATGTTTTAGCGAAGTAATCGGGTTTCCCCAAACCGTCAAAAGTGGTTTTTGTGCGCAACTCTGATTTTTGTTTTTTATTGACGCATTACGCCTATATGGGCAAACAGGCTATTGATACTAGCGGTGGTTTGTATCGATGGCTTATTGTTTGTTGGCAAGAGTTTTATATTGCGCATTTTTCATATGCGCGATATACTGGTTGTGTAAGTACAAGGGGGTGTAATGGTTTCGACGGGGATCTTGACAACAGGGATAGCCATCCGCAGACGGTTACTGCGTAATAAACCAAAACTTTTAAAAAGAAACGACAATAATAATTTAGCTTTTGCCGCTTAGTATAAGCGGTCGTCGGCCTGGGCGCTCCCGCTAGCCCAGCAACCGGCGTCGAAAATGCGGGGCACTTTTTCGCGAGTAGCTTTGTAGCGAAAAAAGAACTAAAAGCTACCGAAGCTTAGAGCCTGTTGGCTGGCGCTTTGCTGAGGGAAATTTAAATAACCAACTATGATGGAAGAAGTCTTTGCAGATGGGTTTTCGGACGCGGGTTCGATTCCCGCCACCTCCACTTATGTATGAATGTAGTCGAACCCTCGCAAATGGTATAAAACTCGTAGGCGAGGGCTTTGGCTATGTTGTGTGGAAAGTGTAAGAGTTTGTGTGATTTGTAATCCGAAATTTGAACTGACGGTTGTTGGTTTAGATTTCGGATTTTTTCTATGCAACAAACCATATCATGTTGACATCATACGGATGGCATGCGTATAATAATCTTAGAGAGGAGTTGTTTTTAATGGCAACAGCAAGGATTTCCGTTAATATTGATGGTGAAGTAAAACAAAATGCGCAAAGGATTTTGGGTGAAATTGGAATGGACTTAACTACTGCTATAGATTTGCTTCTTAGAACCATCGTCAGAGAGGAAAGAATACCATTCGACCTTAAAACAAAAAATGCGTATCAAGAAGATGCTTACAAGCAATATATAAGTGTGGAATTAGAAAAATCCATGATCGAAGCTAATGACCCAAATACTAAATGGCTATCACATGATGATGTAATAGCAAAATTAAATCAGCAAAGGAAAAGACGAAGTCATGTATAAGTTGGAATATTTACCCTCATCATTAGTTGATATTTTGGAAATCGAGGATTATTTGTTTAAGATTGACCCTAGTGTAGCAGATAAGTTTGCTGAGGCAATACAGAATCAAATGGAATCTCTTACCGAACATCCTTTTATGTATCAAATCTATGAGGATAATATTTATTTCCGAAGCATGCCTTTGCCTTATAGCTATCGAATGTTTTATCATGTAGACGAGATGTCATCGACAATCAAAGTGCATAGAATTTTGCATGGAATGAGAAATTTGAAACGGTTATTATAGGGCAGGAGAAATTTATAATGGATTTTCAAATTACCAAATATGTTAAAAGCCGTACAGATGAAGAATTGCTTCAAGGTATGAAAGAGGTTGCAAACGAAAATGGGGGGAAGCTTACCCAAAAGTTGCTCCAAGAAGAAATGTCGGTTAAAATACTAACCCGAGAGCAGATTTTGTTTTGGCTACCAAGTTCCGAGGAATGGGTGTATCCCAACGTGATGTGCGTATACGGCTAATAGACTGCTTTGTAAACGCAGTTTATGTATATGATGATGGCAAATACGTTGTAACGCTTAACTACAAGGACGGCGCAGAAACGGTAAAACCCGAAGAA
>Ga0131853_10008202_pt1 | contig 19010 bp, 13 predicted proteins | sample TergutLab28metaG_FD_92764 | JGI IMG/M metagenome (GOLD analysis project Ga0131853, IMG submission 92764) | Labiotermes labralis P1 segment gut microbial communities from Petit-Saut dam, French Guiana - Lab288 P1 (version 2) (version 2) | ecosystem: Host-associated > Arthropoda: Insects >...
ACAACATCAGGGTTGTATGTATCAATTAAATTCCAGAATTCTAAAATCTTATTGCAAATGCTCCTACAGTTTACCTGCAGCAAAACCAGCGGTTTACCCTCAGCTATGTGCGCCACTGTCGCCGCTGCACATTCCTCCTTTGCAGATGCCTCAGCTGTAGATTTAAACATTGGCCCCACTTCAGCTTCCCTACTCATTAAGATACTAGTCACTGGTCCATCTTCCTCATGTAAAGTCTTTTGTTCCTCGATCCCTGATTGTTGCGTTTCCCTGGAATCCCTCATTCTGTGATTTCCATCGTTCAAAATTTGTCACGTGTTACTCTCTGCCGATCCTCCAACATCAAGTCCACTAACTCTAGCATATAGTTGTCCAAGTCGTCTCTTTCCTCTTCCATTCAGATGCAATCCATCTTTGGCGAAGTCCCTGTCCTCTATCCAGCTGTTCGGATCAACGAAGGTAAGTCCCAAGGCGTTGGCTACCCAGTCGAATCTATCATTAAGCGCCCCAATATGCTGCCATGACACATCTCTACGTCTCAGCACTCCACTCAGGACAAGTCTGCAGTTTGGTAGCTTCTTCGGGTGTTTAATCCTTTTTTTATCTTTTCTGGATATAGTTTGTGCTATATAGTGAGCAGGTGCATAAAGTTTAAATTGCTTGTTAGGACTGGTATTTTAAACAACAGTAGTTAATTTTAGATCATGTAACTGACAAATATGGTAAAGTTGTTACATCTTATTTCTGAAGAACTTTATTGTTGTTTTGCAGATGCAGTTTATGTTGCTGTTTAGCCGCCAAGGCAAATTGCGTCTTCAGAAGTGGTATGTGGCCCATCCAGACAAGCTGAAGAAAAAAATTACAAGAGAGTTAATAACCACAATTTTGGCCCGGAAACCAAAAATGAGCAGTTTTCTTGAATGGAAGGATCTGAAAATTGTTTATAAAAGGTAAATCTGAACTGTGATGTCACTCAGTGGAGTAGTCATTTTGTTTATTCAGAAGTTTTATATTGTCTTGTTTGTATTTATTCCTCAACTCATATGCAGTGTGATTACATTTTATGCAAAGGATGTATTCATGAAGACCCGTTGTAATTCAACACCAATTTTACCACTGGAATTAATGTGGAGGGGATGAGTTGCTGGAGCACATAAATCTGTAAACCTTGTAGCATATTTTTGCTTTTACACATACTTTTTAGGCCCAATATAAATGAATAAGCAAAATTAATTGTTTGAATTTATACATTGCTACATGTCATGTATAAAGTGAGACTTTATTGGTATTTTCCATATCACACTATTTCAGGTTTACATAAAATGTGACTGCCGTGTAATCTGATGTAGCAATTCTGCTTAGCATATATTGGCTGTGTGTTGCACTTTTATAATGCTGTATATCTGCAGTTCAGTTGGCCAGGTGGTGCATTTTTGTATGCTAGTAGTGTTAACCTGCAAGTTAAAGTCTGTCAGTCCCCTAGTACTGAGAGACTTTGAATCATCAGTTTCAAGGTGATGCAGGTCTCATCCATTTTGCCCACTCGTCTTGATGAAGATGCTTAGTATTGTAAACATCATGCATGCTAAGCAAGGTTCCACTTAACCACATGCAGTTCTGCAGCAGTAGGTTGTAGTAAGATATGAAATGGTAAATGCAGTAACATATTACAGTATTATGCAAAATGGCCTGGCGATGCAGTTGAATCTTCACCTCCATCTGCGCCGAGGCCAGGGAAGGTAGCCCTTTGGTGGTGTGGGTGAGGACACTCACTGCTTCTTCCTTTCCACCTTTTGTATTCTCTTCTAGCCCTCTCTGTACTAAATCAACCAACCTAAAGCACTTTCACTGGTGAAAATTGTTGTTAACAAACATTTGTGTGAACAGGGAGGCTGATGATGGGAGGGGAATATTGGGAAATGTGCTTGGAGGGGGGAAAAGCATAACAATCTGAGAGAGGGGTGGATGGAGTTAAGTCAAGGGATTTCTTTCTATGACCTTACGTCATAATAGTGCCAAGGTTAGGAATGTGTGAAGCTTTCTGCCCACTTTTTAATTCTTGTCTAAGCATAAGGACATATTTGTCATATCTTACTTTGTCATTTATTAATGGTTTGTGTTGTCTTGTTTTCCAGATATGCTAGTCTTTATTTCTGTTGTGCTATTGAGCAAAGAGACAATGAGCTTTTGACCCTTGAAATTATTCATCGTTATGTCGAGCTGCTGGACAAATATTTTGGCAGTGTGAGTATCTCATAAAATTACATTGGTGTAATTATTGACAACCGTTAATTCAAGACAGATACGAATTTCTGTATAATTAATGAAGTAACATAAAATATCAGACTCCTTTGTGTCACTTGTAATTCAAAATGTTTAATGCTGTTAATTTGTCTAGACTGAGAGTGAGTATTATTTCTGCATGTTAAACAAAATTTTAGGGTTAAAGTTATAAAATAAAGGAAATTTTACCTTCCTTTGTTCTTTGGTATGTTCTCATTTGTAATCTAATGGACACCATAGGGAATGCTGGTTGCCACCCGGAATGCAGTATTTATCACTGGAGTTAAAGCCTAACCTTGGTTGATTATATTGTGTCTTGACCATTAACTTCCTTGGTCAACATTTGAGCATCACAACTTATACATTCTCTTCTGCCCCTTTTTCCTCTTCCTCCCAAAATGCCACATGCACTGTCCTACCTGCATACTAGTAATTGCTGTGTTTGGGAATTCAGCTGATAACATCTTAGAGTTCAGTTGTGTTTTGCCTTTCCATTCCAAATTGCCCATTTTGACCAAACTGTCAGGCCAGTGTCCCTGCCTGGTGTTGGAAGGTAAGATGTGGTTATTAGTTGAATAGTTAACCCTTTGCAGCATTGCACAGGTTTTTCTTACATTCATTTGGATTTGATGGGCATGGAGCTGTTTGGACATGAGTGCATTTATTCCATGTATCTAACTAACCATTGTCTGTGTTTTACTATGTGATGCATTACAATATTATTATTTTTTATTGCTTTTATAAGTGTGTTATTTGTGCTGTAACCCTGCTGCTTGCTGTGGTTTAATTGTTTTAGTGTAGGGCCATAGTTAAAAAAATGGAGTTCAAGAAGAACTCAAAATGGAGTGGGTGTAGGAGGGTGTAACACGTTGTGTGCATATATATATATATATGTTCATCACTGTGACTGGGCAACATGGTGTGGCTTGTAGGAAATTATGTTCACCCAGCTTTCTGTATATTGGGTACCAGGTCATCCCTTGGGTAAAGCAGGCAGCATATGGTGTTGAACACCTGCCCCCCCCCCATGTAATTTTGAGGTTAAAGAAAGAGTAAAGATATGCCACTGCTTCCACCTCTGGGCCTTCATGACCTCTTCTAGGGTGAACTTTACCTTTTACCTTGCCTTTTGGGGAATAAAGACGCAAGGATTTCACAAACATACGGTGTGTATAGTGATTACATTAGTATGTTCAGCTTTCAGTTCCTTGTTCTTTCAGTACAGGTCTCAGACTTGTTATATTTCAGAAGAGTGGATTCTTTAACATTCACTTGAATTTTTGTGTGTATCTTGCCACAGATTTTCATGCACTGATAGAAATTTTATATCTCCAAGTGTCAGTGTAATTTTCATTTTCCCCCAGGTGTGTGAGTTAGATATTATCTTCAACTTTGAGAAAGCATACTTCATCTTGGATGAATTGTTACTTGGTGGAGAGATTCAGGAGACCAGCAAGAAGAACGTATTGAAGGCAATTGCGGCCCAGGATTTGTTACAAGAGGTTAGTTACGGTGATACTAGCATTGAACTCTAGAATATACTGGTACTATAGTTGCCACTGTAGGCTGTGTTGGGTTGGGCTGATGGCAAATACAACTTCATCCTCTGAGAAGTACAATGAAGTATGTAACAAATAATTTGATGTTAATGTTCTTGTCTGATTTTGTGCCTGTTTGAAACATGTTTCAGTAATTGTTCTACATTGATTAATAATCTAGTTTACTACTGATGACAACAATTTGTAAGGAGTTAATTTCATGATTACGAATAACGTTTCCTAACCTCAGTAGTTTAGTGTAGGAAGAAGGAAGAGATTCTGTGTAATTGACATGGCACTCTGACATATCATTAATTGTACAGTACTGTGTCCAGGAAAAGGACACACACTGGGCACTGATGTTTTTGTTCAGCAATTGAACACATATTGGACGGTAATTTGTTCTTCACAAATTAGCACATAATGGATGGTCTTGTTTCTTTTTGTCATTCATCCCGCATACAGTTTTTCTGCCTTGATTGTTAAAAATCCATGTTTCAGTTTACGTGCTGTTCCCGTAAGCAAGTTCAACACAAAGATCTCTTCTTAGTTTACTTTTTGTAGTGCGAGAATTTGTCATAATTTTCATATGCCAGTCAGTTTCAACTTACTTGCCATATATTGGTTGTGAAACAGTTTTATTCCTTTTTGTTTTCCATGTGGTATTTTTGTTAACCTACTGTCATGCTATTGAAACTGAATGTATGCAGATGAACTAATTTTTGTTTATTTAAATGCCTTTTTTATTAGCTACATGAAGCATGGCAGGGGATGTTTTGTTTAAATTTTTTAATGTTCTAGTGCATTATTCTAAACATTAGGCAAGTTATTTAGTGATGGTTATACACTGTAGCAGTGATTTTCATGTGGTGAGGGCTACACTTGTAAGCAGTTGTATATTTTTACTGTAGGTCCTGTATGCTTCTTCTCATGAGTGTGCTGGGTTGCCAGATCACACTGCTGAGGCACATGGTGTAAGACTTATGATGGTGAAATATATTGTTGTTGAGGGGAAATTATATTGGAATAAATGCATGATGATAAAAATGAGTTAAAGGAAAAAGTGTGTCACAATAATTCACAGTATTAACAGTGAATTGCATTACTGTGCATGTTATCTTTTGAATACTGGAAATCCTGAAATGTTGCAGTGTTTGTTTCTCTGTTTCTGCCTGTACTGTAAACCTGCAATCCTGTAGAATGTAACTTTAGGTGTGGCGAGACGCTGACCAAAGTCATTTGTCATCGAGTGAGTGTGATTTGAGTGCATGTGCAGCATATTGAGGACCTTAAGCAGTACTGGTAGATGCAGGTTGTATGTAAGTGAGGAGATGCACATTAGAGTAGTACAGAATGTACTTGTTCCACCCTTAGATTAATAGTAATTTATATAATACCACCAAACGCGACAGTTTTGTTTATTACATTCAACAATGCATACCACATGTTCTGGGCAATTTGAGCATATTCAACCAATTGGAATGCATTCAGATATATAACAATATGAGATCTCGTAATGTTACAAGTCATAACATTGAAGTATTACTTATTTCACCTTTTCCATATCTTTGTTGTTATTGTTTATATAATAGTGAAAGTGTTTTCTGTGCAAGCTGTGTTCTGTTTGACTTGTTTGAATATTTAGTTCCCTGGTGTTTTTATATTTCTCTGCATGCAGACAAATTGATATGTTCTTGGTATATGACTTTTATGCTTCTTTGACATTCACTGTTTATTGGGTTGCATGTGTTGATGTTCCTATGGTATAGGTGTGTTACATTTTATATTTAGTCATTTCTATGGGATATTTGTTTATGTTGTGCTCACTGTATGCTGTGGCATGTTGTTTGCTGTGCACCAGGTAACTAAGTAACTGAATTATGTACAGTTAGCCTGAAGATGTTTGTATGAATGTACGATATGTGTTGTTGAATATAATAACAAAAGTTGTTGTGTTTGACAATAATATGTAGATTACTATTAATTTATCATGACACAATGGGATGAATTCCATCAAAATTTGTTGTTAGGGTTTATATTCGTTATTTGGTGTATGGTGGTCTTCGGTTAATCTGATTTAGTGGATTCTAAGTGTGAACCCTATTCCTACCCATGTATGTGGATTTTTGTGCCCACAGATTGAAACCAGCTCTACCAAAGATTACACTGTGCCTCGTGTGGTTCAGACCTCACATTAAGCCATAGTTCCCCTGAGCCAACTATCATTCATATAATCACCCTCTCATTGTGGGTAGGGATGCACCCTGTGGGCACACCCACATTAGGGACAGATTGTCTGTTTTCATGTAGGTTGGCAGAGGCTAGACAAACCTTATCACAGGGCATCTGATACACAGCAGCATATTTAGTTTGTCTTGCATATAATGCTCCATTTTTAACTTAATCTTCCCAGGTGGATACTTCATTTTTATTTATGCCTACAGAACATGTTATTTTGGCAATAAGCTGTTGTAAAAAAGGTCAGATTTCTGTATTGCTTTTTGATATGATGGCTAGGTGATGGGGGCAATAGCCAAAAAATTACACAGCAAATAACTACTCTGTGATCTGTCTGGAGTGCCTACTAGGGGCACATGTATTTGTGTTGTGACCCTGAAAGTGTGAGATATTTATATTGGTGCGATCTGAAACTTTCACACTGCATCGTGGGATCATATAACTTGAGTTGGGCACTAAGTGAGTATATGTTTGTGTTCATGGGTGTGCATGTTTGCAAGTCAGTGAGAGATATGGCCTTTGTATTGTGTATAATTGATGCTATAGTATAGTGTATAGCAGTCCTTTATTTATGCTGGCTATCCAGATGATGTTCTTGTCAGACCTTCATTGTTGAGATTCAGTCTTCGCATGGCCACAGCCACTTCCCCCTGCGCCCTTCCCTCTTTTTTATACATCATCATTTTGTCATTCACTGCATATTTATAGTTGATGTGCTGGTAAAGTAAGCCAGGATGTTAATGAGAAGTGATGTGCTGATAGCGTTCCTTACCTTCTGACATCATAGACAGTTTTTGTATTTGCTCATTTATGGAAGAATATTTGACTCTTTTTAGTTGTGTGTTAAGAACATTTACTTTAACCTTTGTGTTCTGAGAACTATATATATATAACATCTATGGCAGTTCACTAATTATGGGGTAACAGTTTAGGGTAAATACTATCAGACTGGGTTGGTATTTAAATGTTAGGCCATGAGTCTTGTTTGAACAGAGAAGGGCAAAATTATTAAGTAAATGAAATTTTGTTAATAATAGAACAGAGAGTACATAGCATATCTTAAAAGTAGAAGCAAATTTCATTTTTACATAAATATATAAAATCCATTTCTAGGATTTTTTTTTTATTGTGTTCGCATATGCAAACACGGGTCTTTTAAACGCTAAATCATCAGCTTATCTAGGGCTGGAGACCATATTTTAAAGTTGGCAAGAAAAATACAAAGGTAATACACCAAACCAGCCGTCACTGATTAAATGCATTTCCACTAAACGTTAATATGGAAATAAACAAATGCTTTATAGAAGGGATTTAAATGCCTTTGAGTTTAAATACTGATAGTGAAATAGATCTCGAATATGGTTCATAGGTTTGGGATATTACTGGGAATGTAGTGAAAGCTGTGTGTTAGTAATTATGTATTGTCTAGGGGAAATGGGCAAAGTACAACCCTTCATCTGTACCGTAGTGTTCTTGTTACATAATGGCAGCATATTTACACATTGCTATTTATTTGCACATTATTATTGTCATACTATTATTATTGTGACAATTTCAAGTATGTTCTTGCTGTAGTCTTCTGGATTGTGACACCATATAGACTGGTAAGTGGTTTCTAACAATTTGGGTAGCAGCGTATGACCACAAGAGTAGGCCTTCTGCACTGAAGATGAGGGGAGTACATTTACCCACAATGTTACATACCGTCCGGACCTTATGTTGTCTTAACCCAGAAACACCATGATATGAATTATTAATGTCGAGAAAACCTCAATTCTCATGGAGAGATAACAGATGCTGAGTTGCTGTTTACTTGCCAATGATGCGAAATGAGTTTGTGCCATATAATCATCCTAATCTCTGAACCTATTACACTGGAACAAACCTTGTCACTGTCTGAAGAAATTATTAATGATCTGTAGGTGCTTCAGTAGTGCAAAATGGTTGCTAGTCATATTACATATTAATGTTTTATTTGAGCCACAAAGTAGGGGGATGAGTGTTTATACAATGGTGCTCATGCTGAGAGAGGAAACCAATAGATATATTAATGTTCATCCTGAAATAATGTTATTGCTATATTAAATGTTTGATTTTTTAATCTTGTATAGCATATTTGCAAATTTATGTGATGATATTTTTCCTAATATTGATACAGATATTTTTGTTAACTTCAATAGGGTTGACACCCAGTGGCAGTAGTACAGTACACATTTACACACAAACATTAACATAGAATAACACAGTTAACAACTTTGGTTGGAAGGCTTTCTGGAATTTGAACCCAGAGTGGTCAAACTAACATTAATGATGAACTAACCGCATAAGAAATTATTGCCTAAGTGGGAAGAGTGCGGGCCGTGCCCCATCTTTCTAGTTGTACACTGGCATTTGCCTTGCAACTGAGGGAAAAGTAAGGAAAAATCTCAGTTAGGGTAGCCAAAGAGTGCCAGTTGGCACGATGAAAACAATATACAGAACATACATAACGATAAGAGTACATAAACATAACAATAAAAATAAGTAACTTACAAAATTAAACAAAAGTATACAAAACATACAACCATATATACAGTGATAAAAAAAAGAACAAGAAAGAATATGATAAATGAAAAAGCCATATAAGCAGCAAACTTCGTATGATCTGTATATCTTCTAATAGTGTTAGACACCCTGTTACTAAGACTTTCACCACACTTAATCCACCTACACTTCACTACCCTCTCATTTGGCTTAAACCCCATTTAAATTTCCAACCGCTTCATTTCACCTCATATCACTACACTTCACCTCACTTCTCTTCACTGCAGTTTTAGATGATTTTTGCCATACTTCTGTTCCTTTCATTTAACCCTGTTTATAATTGCTTTCCTAACTCTGTTTCTAAAAATCCTTGATTTACAAGGGAATGTCCCTAACATTTCTGCAGGTAGTTGATTCCAGTTTATAATGGTCCTAATGTGGGCCGGGTAGCTCAGTCGGTATAGCGACTGACTATGGACTGGACAGTCTGGGATCGAATCCCGGTGGGGACGAGAATTTTTGCCCATCCTGACCGGCCCTGGGACCCACCCAGCCTCCTGTAAAATGGGTACCGGGTCTTTCCCGGGGGTAAAGTGCGGCCGAGGAGTGCTGCTGACCACTCACCCCCTTCTAGTGCCGCAGTCATGGAAGAGTAGAGCTATACCTCTACCCACTCTCTGGGCCACACCGGACCTGTAATGGGATCACTTTACCTTTGCCTTTTATTTACAAAGGAATACTTCCCGATATCCGTTCTTTGCTTCCTGTCCCTAATTTTCCGAACATGATCAACCCTACTCAAATAGTAAGGCCTTCGCAACTTGTTGCGTATAGCTTTCCAAGCCGGTTCCCCAGAGTATGCTTCAAAAGTGTGCATACACGTGCTATCATCCTACGCTGAACCAAGGTTTCCCTTTCAGAATCGTACGTATGATTAGTAAATCGAGCAGCTTTCTTCTGTACTCAGTCTTACGCATTTATCTGTCCTTCTCTGCACGGATCCCAGCACGCAGACCCGTATTCAAGAATTGGATGTACCAATGACATGTAGGCTAAACTTTTTGTATTCCTATTTCCTTTTTTGAGAACGCGCATTACAAAGTGAAGTGACTTCCAGGCTTTTTGTGCTGTGTAATTTAATTGGTCCACCCAGTTTAAATCGCTTCAGAAGATTAGTCCCAATTATTTACAACTGCTCACTTCTGGAATTTTTTGGTCACCAAGACAGTAACCCAGTGGAATTTTAGCCCGAGCTCTCTTAAATGTTATTGCCTTACTTTTACCGGGATTTATTTTCGTCCCATTTTCTACCGCCCATTCCCCCAAAGTGTCCAGATCCTTCTGAAACTTTTCTGTGTCGTTTTTATTTGTGATTTTCCTATATATTACACAGTCGTAAGCAAGTAGTCAAATACTCGAGTCGATGTTCCTCCAAATATCACTAATATTCACTAGAAACAGCAGTGGGCCCAAAACGCTCCCTTGCAGCGCTCCTGAGGTTACTTTGGCTTCCTTGGATGGTTGTCCTTCTACTCCTACCCTTTGTGTACGACCTACTAATAATTCCCTTACCCCAACAACTACCCTCGAATCCACGCCCGACACCGCGTGTTTTGTAAGCAGTCGATCATGAGGAACTAAATCGAAAGCCTTAGAATAGTCTATTACAATCCGCTATGTTCTCACATACTGTGATGACTTGACTTTCACAAGAGTATCCCGGTATAAGCATGTGCTGTCCCTCGTATAACCAATCATTCTTATCTCAAACTTGCCTCAGATACCCTGCTATAACATGTTCCAGTTGCTTGCAAGCCACAAAAGTTAAGCTTATGTGTCTATAGTTTGAGATTGCTGATTGATCAACCCCTTTGTAAATAGGAACTGCTGTGACTCTTTTCTGGTCACTTGGGATGTTAGCATTGTTTAATGATATTTCAAGTAGTCTAGCTAGATAAGGAGTTATGGCTACACCACCCAATTTCAGAATTTCACCAGGAATTCCATCTGGCCCTACTGATTTGTTTCTCCTAATTTTTGCTAAGCTTTTTCAGATGTTAATGATAAAGGTTTCACCCGGGTTGGCTAATTTTATTTCTGGAATGTTACGATCGCAGCTGAAGACGGATGCATAATAGGAATTTAAGATGTTAGCTTTTTCAGTAGTGTCTGTAATAATCGTTCCTTTGTGGTCTTTGATCGCAGGAATAATTTCCCTATTTCCTTTTCGCCTTTACACACACTTGTAGAATTCAGACCAGCAGTTGCCTTCATTTCGTAGTACTGACTGCAGATATGTCTCCTCTGCAGTTTTTTTTTTTTTGGCTGCCAGCAATTCTTTAGATAATCTTTTCATTTCCACTTGATATCGCTGTCCTAATTTTCTCTTGTTTACTCTTCTAACCTTTACCTTAAGCTGATTCACTTCCTTATTGTAGTATTCAGGATCAGGATTTTTTCTCAGAATTTTATGTGAGACAAAACGTTCGATACTCTTGAAGACTATTTCCTTAAAAGTTTCCAAATTTCTTGCATGCAACTACCATTACTTGCCCATGATGTGAATTTACTCCTGAGGAAAATTTGTAGACCTGTGACATTTGTTTTGAGGTGCACAGGAACTAATCTCTCCACTTGATGCTCACGGCAGTTTTCTTCCAATTCTACTTCTAATAGTACCCCACAGTGGTCACTGATCCCCTGAACATTACTGCAAGAAGTGAATGCACTTTTGAGCCGGACAAGGTAAACATCAAGTAAAGCATCCCCTTGGCTATTTACTACCTGAGTGTAACTGTTTTCCCATATGAGTCTATTTAAAAATACCTGGGTCCCCCTAACCTTTTCCACGTGACCATTCCAGTCCACATAAGGCAAGATGAGGTCACCTCCAATGATGCTACATTTAGTAGTTCTTCCCATATATCTGGTCCAGTGTGCCAGTTTTTCAAACAACTGCATGTTCGCGTTTGGAGCTGTGTAGATGCCTACAATTTCCCATGTAATGTTTGGGTACCTGCCTTTTTACTTCTGCTCCTATCATCCCATATACCTCGTCAACCCATAGTTCTGCTCAAGTAATGTAATTTTTTACACAAATAGAAACTCCACCACAGCGAGTGTGTGTGTCTATTCTGAAAGTTGTGTAATCAGCCCTAAGAGCTTCCACATTGCTAATTTCCTCATTAAGCCATCACTCCATGCCTGTAACAACATCAGGGCTATATGTGGTAATTAAGTTCCGGAAATCTAAAGTATTATTATAAATACTCCTACAGTTTACCTGCAGCAAAACCGTTTACCCTCAGTCATGGGTGCCACTGTTGCCACTAAGCGTTCCTCCTTTCTTTCATCTTCAGTTTCCCTCCTTGCCATATCTCCCATCTCTGTATCACTCTCAGCCGTCTTCCAGGCCAACGTCAAATGTTCCTGGATTGTCTTCATCCCCGTCTCCTCATATGTCCCGTCGTTGGAAGTCCCTACCACCAGGCATTGTCACTCACTTCTCATCTTCTGTCTTCTGCCGCCAATACCACAGGCTCTGGAGTAGAGTTGACCAAGGTGTCTCGCTCCTCTTCGGTTTATGTGAAGGTCATCTCTATCAAAGTCCCAGTCATCCACCCAATTATTTGGGTCTACGAAAGTAACCCTTAGCATCTGTGCTACCTGCTCATATCTGCTGTTTACATCTCCAATGCACTTCCATGACACATCTCACCCCCGCAACACACCACTCAGAATTACTCTGGATGTTGAAAACTTAGTTTTTGGAGTATTTACAAGATTGTAGACATCTGTGACGTAATCGAGATTTCCAGTTCATCTTAAATTGTTTGTACCCACATGGATAACGATGGTATCTGGGTTCCCTAGGTCTCTGTTTTCAATAACTGTATGCAGTTTTTCTGTTCTAATGCGCAAAAAGCACTCCACTTTCATATATGAACACTCACTTTCAACCTTACATATAATCGAGTCACCCAACACTGAGCATTCTCCACATTTACGATCACCTGGCACCGTATCCCGCCTGCCATCTTCCCTTCCAGTTGTTGCTACTCATAACTGTTCTTCCAGTGCTTTGTTCTTCCTTGTTAAATTATCAATTTGAAGTAAAGCATTCTGCATAACAGCATGAGTCTCTCCAATCTACACTTATCACAGATCCGTTTCCTGCTCTCTGCCACTTGAGCTTTAACATTACCACAGCTCTTATGGAACCACCATCCACACGTGTTACATTGAGTTCCCAATTTGAGATTTCTGTCACACCTGTTATTTCAAATTTCTGTTGTCTTGACATAATTTGTGGCCAAAAGGATAGCTGTCATGTCGTGATTTGTGGCCTGAAAGAAAGCTGTTGTGACATGATTTGTGGCTCACAGGCTAGCTGTCGTGATATGATTTCTCCTGCATCTGTCTGTTCTTTAAATTGTTCATGATTACGTCCCTTCAAATTCCTACCTCTTCAATATCAAAGTCATGTTTGCATGTCAGAACTGTATGGTACCTGTATTTGAAGCAGCCGTTTTAAATGATGCATTTACTGTAGTGTTGTGCAGTCTTGTTCTTCCTTGAAATGAGACACATTATTCCTTTATTTCAGACCATGCATTTTGAACGTACATGTTTTATGCATAGTATCTATTTTAATCCTTGTCAGTCTTCTGTTAGAAGGCTTCTAACATGCTAATTTCCCCAAACAGGTCCACAATCATTAGTCTTTTCACCAAGGTTACAAATTAACTACCACAGTGTGACTGTGTTGAATGCTATTTTACATTTTTTAACACATAGGAAGAACAGATGGTGATAGTTGTAATTGACAGAAGTGTACAAGATACTGTTTGCCATGAAGACTAATTAGTAGGTGGCAGTCAAGAGCTTGGAGGGCTTTTAATGTTGACACAGATTATGTAAATGTGCATAAGTGTAATGAATGTTAAATGAGAATTAGTGAGTGTATTTAAACTTTGTTATCTAACTCTGGCCCTTGTGCATGACAGATAATAAAGCTTACTATGTTGTGCATATATGAGATGTAAACATCACTGTGTTGTGTATTTGGTGTGCTTTCCAGAGCATTACTGTTTTCTATCAGTCTAACTTGTGTCTGATAAAGTGTTTGCATTTTATTTAATGATGCTGTGAGTAGCTTACATTATGTAGTGTTGATGGAAGATAAATGAAATATCAACATTGGTGTAGTGATAGGAATAGGGACTTTATAGCTCCCAATATTATGGGGTTGATGGTTGTGTTTAAATTTGGGGTAAGAATTTATAGCCTAAGAACAGGGGATTTTAAATCTCCCAGTTTTGCATGGCTGGCTCTGATTTTTTGTTTTGAACTTGGAGTTTAACAGTATTAGTAGTGACTGAATGTGACATTGCACTGTGTACATGTGATGTCACAGTATTGCATCGCAGCTGGTGAAGGTTAAGAGTGGCTAGGGTGTTGTAGTTCATGCAGTGGTGTCAGTTGAAGCCTTGATTGACTGGCAAACTGTTGTTTGGGGGTAAAGTTTTGCAGTATTGTAGAATGTGGGTTAAGATTTGTAGTTAGGACTGAGTACGATATTTAAACGAAATGTGTGTTTTGCTTTTATACGACTCTCTTTTCTCTGCCCGAAAACATTTTTTATGTTGTGAACTGTATTATTTGTGGAAATGCTTGCTGTTGCTGTTCTAAGATATCTCTCTTTGGAATATTGTATGAATTTAAATAATAATATTCTGCATGACTCTGTAAAGTGAATTGTGTTCAGTAAATGTCTTCCACACTTGAGTTACCTCATTTCCTTCCTTTGACACTTTGATTTTACAACTACAATATAATCAAAATTTTAAATTTACATTTTATATTTGTAAATGGAAACAAGGCAGTAAATATTGTTTTACAGAATTTTAACATGCAAGAGGTAAATTTAAAAAATAAATGAGATTTCTGAGTGACAGATTATTTATTTATTTGTGTATTTATTTATTTAGTTATTTATTTATTCATATATTTATAGTTTACCGAGCAGTGTTGCCTGTAACAGGCTAAAATAGCATTGAGAGGTAGCATTACATTTATATTCTCATATTTATGTTGGGCACATTTAAATAAGGTACTGTTTTTTATTTTTTGCCACAGGTGCACCATTTTTAGTTTTTGTATCCTGCACATTATCCACTGTCTAGGTTTTATATTGCACACATGAACATTTCAGAAACTGGCTCACTTCTGTCTTCAAGCAAAAGTTATCTGATCTGGTGGGTTTGTTCAAGTGCTTTGATGTTTGGGGTTGTATTATTCAAATTGACCCATCAGATGAGATTTGAAGTGTTTCAAGTTTTGATGATGTATGATACAAGGATTATATAGGGTGATTAGTGTATACACTGAATGCTGCAAAAATTTAGATACTCAGAACTTGACTGATAGTGTTGTAGTCAGCACAGTTATTGCCTGTTCCTGCTTGGTATCGAAACAAGGGTACATTTTACCTATATGAAATGTTGAAACGTAAATGGCAGAATGGTGCTTGAATTTAAGTAATGTATATAATGAAAGTAGGCTGTAAATCTTTGGATAATTTTTAAAGTTGAGGTAATAATGTTGTGGAAGGGGAAGTTTAGATGTGGTTTAGCATACCTGAAATGTGTGAACTTCTAGCTGTATTTCCTTATAATACTGGGAATATCACTGCACTGGTATTGTTGATGAAAATGCCAAAACAGAACTGTTAAATGTACAGTATGATATATGATTAATTACAGAAGTGGGTAGACCTCTGAAAGCAGAATATTGAATCACTAGTACAGAAAATTCAGGCTTTGTTAGGTTAGAAAAAAGCAAAGAAAAGTTGTTGATGGCTCAGGCTGTATTTTATTTTAGTATTTGTTGTAGCATCTGAGGTGGACATGTGGTCACTGCCTTCAGTCAAAAGCGGATATGTGAACTTTATGTGCGTCTGAAGGAATGTCCATTCCATGATTGATAAAACATAAATATGTGCCACAGGTTGTGCCACACCCATTTGTTGGTCATAAATAAAATGGTTCACCTGCTTTTTTATGTAAAAATGAAGGGAACAGTAAATTCTACAATCTTTGGATTATACATTAACCTTGACCTGTGCACTGTTTGAAGCTGTGTACCACCAGTATTACAAATGCAATGTATTTTGATCACGTGAATTGGTTTGTATGCGGTAGAACTGGGGGTAAAAACAGATGTGAAAGTGTGCAACTACTAGTTTAAGGTCATTCTCAAGAGTCAACACTTATTTTTGACAGAGGCATTTTAGTATGCAGTTCGAATTGTGTTTATCAGTTTATCGGACTGCTGTGAATGAGTTGTACAATGTATTGGACAGTATTGATGCCGGTTTCTGTCATAGAGCAATTTTAATATTTACATCATATTGCATGGATGTTATGGTAGCCACGTCTTGATGAGGGTTTTGGTTATCACCTGTTGGAACAAGATATAACATTAGATTGCGGCATCTTATCTCCATTTTAAACTGTTATTTCAGAGTGTTTGTCAATAAATAGCAGTAGTTTCTCTGATCAAATTACAATATGCAGCTACATATTTGTCAGTTCATGTTACATTATTGACGGAATGATTGTAATTGCAAAAGAATGCCTATAACAGACAGTTTTGTCAGCTGCATGAATGATTATGCCAATATATACAAACAGTGTTTAGTACATTGAGTTCTTGCAAATTGTCCTGTTAGCATACTTTTGTCAGCTGTTGAAAGACTGCTCTTAGTGTAGCATAAACTGTAATGTTTGTACATATCAGTTACTACCTTGTTTTAAAGTGTTAACATGCTGACTGCAGACAAGTCACACATAAATGATATACCTCTTTTTCATGCTACCCTGCGACTGCAATTGTCCACGTATCTTGAAATACAAACTAGAAATCTTACAGAAGTATACTGTGTGGTATGGTGTGATTGCCTAAATACAAAATCATGCCCCTGAAATTGTTTGTATATAAAGTACCCACATACAGGATACAGTATTATAATGTAAGGTTAAGTCTGCACTAGATCTGAGTTTGTAACTGTGTTGTATATTTTATTGTCAGTTATTAACCCAGAAATTGTAAGTCCTACAGTGAACAGCAACAAAAGTTTTTGTTACAGAATTGAAGTATCAGTACTTAGCATACGTGACTTTTAATACTGTTAAGTAGTACAGAAGTTACTATAACAACATTTTAGTAAAACAGAAATCTCTACCACAGAAGCATAATGATTGGTATCTATACCACTGTATAATCTGTTGAGTCATTATACATGTGAGGTACAAAAATGTGACCAGTATTTGTTAAGCAAGAGTTGTGTGTTTAAAGAAAATGACTTCAGCATTCGGATATTTTTTGTATTGAAAAATCTTTCAGTGTAGGTGGAATATAGTTGCAGAATATTATTTTGTAAGGAATGCAGATCCTGTATTCTTGTCCATCTGTGAATCACCACAGTCATTACTCAAACCAAAAACATAAAAGACCTTAGTCTGCCATGTCAGTTTGTTAACACTACAGAACAGACAGTGGCTAATCTTGCAGGTCACTCTCTGATTTGAGAAAACTTTGCATGAAAGATTGTCTGGTTTAATCTGTTTGTACCATTAACTTTGTGTTTATGTTCCACACATTTGTTGAGTGGTGTGTGTATGTCATATTTCTGAACTTTGTATCTGTGTGTTTATGCAATAGAAAATAAAGGGATAGTGTAATGAAGCCAGTTTCATGTGTGTGTGTGTGTGTGTGTATTCACACAAAGATGGAAACACCACAACGAAGTGTCTTATTTAATTGTAAGTTGTTTTATGACACTGTCAGTCACTTTGATTTTACAGCATCATATGATTGGATGGTAGTGACTAATTAAATGCGTAGACTGTGGAACAAAGCTGTCATGGCCTAATGTAAGATATTAGTCTGGTGTATATATGGAAGGACTGAGAAAACCATGAGAACCAGCATGGTCAGTGTTGAAATTCAAATTAGGCATGTCACACACTTTGCTCGCAGCAAACATAGTTACTCTGACTGCTAATGGTGATTTTGAAACAGTGTTGAAGTGTTGTAGTATAAAGTAAAGGGAGGGAGAAGGAAGTGGGGATGGGATGGACACACAACAGGATAAATTGAATGAAGAAGGGGTGAACAATTAAGGTACTAGAGAAATGATTTGCCCTAAGACACCAAACCTGCGCTCGCATTGAAACATCATGACAAGATGAGCTTCACATGCACATATTACTGTGGTCTTATCTTGGTGTTGGGAGTTCAAAACTGGTTGTTCTAAAGAGTGCCTCAACTGTGAACAGTAACAAATTTTGGTTGCATTATCAGTGCCCCATAATTTAGAAACTGAACACACTGGATACAAGAAACGTTGTGGTAGTTAAGTGAGATATGAAATTTTTTGTGCAGCTGTTATTGTTGAAGAATTCAGTGACACTACCAGCCACAGTGGGGGAGTTGCTTACTGCATTTCATTTGAATATAAACAGATCATTGGCATTCCATGATTACTTCAACTGATTGTAAACACAACAGCAGTGACATATTTTGTCCATTTTTACCTGAAGGTAAATATGAGCTTCAGTGGTGTAATGTGTCACCTCAGCTGACTCTTAACATTAACAGAGTGGGAGAATACTGTGTCCACTGCAGCTGTGTCAAAACACAGAGCAGAGGCATACTGTGTCCACTTACTTAAAACTAAGCACAAACTGAGCTGAAGCGTACTGTTGTCATTTTCTCTGAATGTGAATAGAAACAGTGCAGTGGTGTACTTGTTACTTAACTGAACGTAAATCCAGACCAGTGGCCTACTGTGTCCACTGCAGCTGAATCTAAACACAGAGCAGTGCAATAGCAGCAGTCAGAAGACACAAATAAAATGAATTGTATTGTGAATGTAGCACATGTTTTGCTAGGACATCAGCTATTGTGATCCAGAGTTTTCATGGCTTCTGTCAGTCACTCCAGGTGCATACTGGGTTAGTACCTGAGATAGGTCATAGCATTTCCACACCAATTTTTTCAAGTTCACAAGTTCACCGTGCATGATCATCATCTTGTATCATTCAGAAACATATAACCTCGGCAGATGATATTTTATTAAATAAGCTGTGTATTTATCCCATAATTTGCATGCAGATGTAACACAACATTACAGAAACGTCTTGATTTTAAGCTTTTGCCGTGTTCTATATGTAATATGTTTTCTTTTGAGTAATTCCCTGGCGTCCGAGTTCTAATAGCGGACATTTCGGAACACTATCGGTTCCATCTTCATAGGCAGGTGGATGAAGTATGACAGGGGATGGGATGTGTGGTGTATTTATACCTGACAGGGTTCTGGCAGGCTGGTGGAGGAGCCAATGGAAGGCGAGTGACCGGATGTGG
>Ga0131853_10008203_pt1 | contig 19010 bp, 8 predicted proteins | sample TergutLab28metaG_FD_92764 | JGI IMG/M metagenome (GOLD analysis project Ga0131853, IMG submission 92764) | Labiotermes labralis P1 segment gut microbial communities from Petit-Saut dam, French Guiana - Lab288 P1 (version 2) (version 2) | ecosystem: Host-associated > Arthropoda: Insects >...
GAGCTACTTGAATGAAAAAAGTAGCGGCTCCAGGTCTAGAAAACAGAGATTAACGGCTGTGGGGACCCGTTGCGCTGACCACGTGACACCCCTCTATCCGCAAAAGTTGGCACTAACTTCGCTCTGTCGGTATAGTTCGCGTGCGGACTAAGGCCACGGAGAGAGAGAGATGATGACTCTCTGGATTCGAAACATGTTGCGGTAACACATTAATTTTCTAATGTTTGTTGTGTTGACTGAACACTAATTGTAATTTTACAATAAATAAGTTTAAGAATAAATTTTATTTACTCCGCCCACTATTATGAAGTCCTGACGACAAAGTTGCGTAATCTCTTGGGCAGTCGGCGTGTAATTAGGCCACTTCTAAGTACTAATAAATCCCACGATCCTCATGTTGCGTAGCAGGTTTACGTCGAATGTAGCATCTGAAACGTTGATAATTGTCAACAATGAAGGTATATGAGAAACACACAAACACACACACACACACACACACACATATATATATATATATATATATATATATATATGTGTGTGTGTGTGTGTGTGTATTATAATAATGGAGGACGAAATACAAAGAAATGACGCACTTGGAACGTCTGTAAGTTTGTATTCCAGACTGTAGCGCGCTTTTAGGTTCAATTTCTGTTCAGAACAGACGGTATAAGTATACAGCGTAAAGTAAATAGCTCTTCTGAACTGTTTAAATTGTTTAACGTATTTATCTTTTCAATGCGACATTTGTATAACTGTTTCATATTTTACTTTGAAGGTAGCGTTGGTTTAAAATCAGAGCGGTCTGAATTACACTTCGCCTTCAGGAAACCAATGGTTCTTTGTAATTTTTTCTCGTCACTTCAGTAAACAAATCAAACTGTCATGAAATGGAAATAACTTGAGCCTCGCGCTCAGCGACAAGGAACCTTGGAATGTGGTTTTTCCCTCCAATGACAAATAACATGCCAGGTTTAACTATTTAGGAGAACGTCAATGTAGTAACCACAGTGCAACCAGCTGACCTCTGCGGTGCTATAAGAGAGGTAAGTCTCTTATACATCCTTAATTATCGCATTCATAAAAGCGCAATAATTGGAATGCGCTACTTCACCCTGCAACATTAATTAGGTTTCCTTCCGTTCTTTGGTGTCTGTACAGATACAGATGCAACTATGTGAATGAAGATACAAAATGTGTAAGATATTTCATCGCTTTAGCCCTTTAAAGTGCCTACAAATGTAACCTAAACAATGTACGAAAATACTACATAATGGCTGGTCCCAGTGGCCGCGCGGTCTAAGGCGTAGGTCTGCGGCCGTTCGCTTGTTGAGATCGTGGATTCGAATTCCACCGGAGGCATGGACGTTTGTCTGTTGTGAGTGTTGTGTGTTGTCAGGTAGACGTCTCTGCGACGAGCTGATCACTCGTCCAGAGGAGTCCTACAAACTGTGGTGCGTCGTTGTGTGTGATCTAGAAACCTCGTGAATGAGGAGGCCATGGCCCACTGGGGCCTGTTGCGCCAAAAACAAAACTACATAATGAGGAGCTGACTTATCTGTACACGTCATCCAATATTGTTCGGGTGATAAAATCGAGAAAAATGATACGGGCGGGGGATGTAGCGCGTATGGTGCCGTGCAGTCGCACGGCACTATCCGCACCGTACACACGACCTACGCAGCGGCTCTCAAGACCACCACCCATCCAAAGACTCGATGCAGAAAACCATATGATGCAACACAACATCCAATGCTGCTGATGATGGGCGTATGTACCCGAAACATGTCGAGCTAAGAATACGTTAATAAAATTACCTTGTTGCATCAAGGTGGCATTTCAAGTTATTTTATGAGGAAGATGCACGGTCAAACAACCCTCAAGTTTCCATCAGGTTTTCTTTGAAATAACATAACATGGTACTACATAAAACAGTCCTGGCTACCACTGCAGACTTGCCATTACAGAAAAACGCAGTTAAGTGTGTGGGAAAATAGCCTCGTGGCGAAAATGTGGTACCTTATCAACGGGTAAACTATCCAAACACTATAATGTCATAGCAGGCTGCACGGTCCCAGGTAGGCATCTTAGTCGGCTAACCGCTAAGTAAAGTTAACGGGTTTGTTTTATCTGGACCTCAGAATAAACATAAAGTAAGATGAGATATCTCGTTCAGAAAAGTCCTAACGGTGTGTGTGTGTGTGTGTGTGTGTGTCTAGTCGTGTATTATCTAGAAACCTCAACAGTGAGATTGTGATAGGAAAGGCTAGTGGCCTCATTTGATATACTAAGCTTATGATCTTCTGGATTTGACGCCGTGTATTTTGGTACATACATACCAAAGTTTCCGAGAAGCGTACTGCCTCCATATTTAAGAAAATATCATAAAATGGAGACAGTGGGTTCCTCATACACATTAAACTACACTGCGATATATCCCGGAAGACCGGCCGCCCTGAGAACACTAAATCTCACAATGGTTGATATATTTTTTTGTAATATACCTAGAAGGACTGAGTAACTCTATGAAATATCTCAGAAAAGATAGCAAGTTACCGGGTCGAGATCTGAATACAGGACATCCCAAACAAAACCCACTAGATTCTGGCGTTTGATGGCTAATAATGAATCCATATCAAAATCGGCTGATTTAGTAGGCATGCAGGCTACATTTTTTATGATTGGCTTAAACATTTACGGTAGATAAAACGGCGCCTTGCAGTCACACTTGGTCTTTTGAATGCTTAACGTTTCTAGGCTCCCAAAAGTGTTCTTATTTCTTGAATACTTGAGAGAAGAAAGTAGGTCAGTGTGTGCTTGACTTTACGACTCTCCAACTTCTTAGACAAAAATAGATTGGAAACACTGATTAAGTAAAAGGAAGAGTAGCATATAGAACAGAGCATCGATTTTAGAAAGACTCCACCTGAACACGCCTTTATTTTCATGCTGCTTGCCCGATTATCACACGTTAGTCGTACTGAAAACGCTCTTGGATTAACTCTAGCGTATAGGACGCAATCAGAAAAATTCATACAAGAAATTGAGTAGTATTTTATGCAGATGGTCTCAAGTACATTTGTAGGCGCGTTCGCGAAAGTCGCGAAAAGCGACTACTACCTTTGTCATGTCCGTCCGTCCGTCTGTCTGTCCGCATCCAACAGCGCAGTTGCCAAAGGGTGGATTTCCTTGAAATTTTGCTACTTTTACAAAAATCTGTCCAGAATCTCCAAAATAAGGTTACAATCGGACAAAATACCAGGCATTATACATGGATAACTATGAACGCTGGTACTCTTGAGAGCAATATGAAATATTTCGTAGCTCAACAGAAATGCAAAAGCAAACCACTGTTTAATTACCATGGCAACATTGAACAATTGTATATTGCTGTCAGCTACATGTAGGTTATCAATACAAAGGGAATAAATTGTTGCATTTCCATAGCTACAATGGTTAAGCGCAGGTGCCACAATGTTAAGGTTATACGTACACTGCCATTCTGTCTGTTGCCTTTTTGTATTAATTACTGCACTCGTCAGTGAAACACCGGCTCTCCTCAAAACCCTGAAGATGGAGGTAGCAGGTTCATTCCACTACATGGCGTCACGTCCTCTATCCCCGTAATCTTCATACTTACCTCCGTGAGAAACTCAAATCTCAAACCAACACACTATATTCATACGTTTTCCTCAACTAACTGGTTAGTCTAAATCCAACAATAAGATATTTGATGTTTATCTGATGTTTATTAGACCGTGCATCATTGTGATAACTGAAGAATAAAAAACCAACTAGATGCCACTTATTGTTTTATTGTACTTCTTATAGTCTCAACATGTTTCGGGCATTACTATGCCCATCATCAGGAGCTCGTGACTATATTGTTGATTACCACACTGGTCGTTTCGTTCTTGGTTTGCTGTAGGTTGGAGGTTAGGCTGGAGTAGTGTCCTGGTTGCAGGCTGCAGTTGTGCTTTAGCCTGCAATCAGGACACTACTCCAGCCTAACCGCATCTAACCTCCAACAAACAACAAACCAAGACCGAAACGACCAGTGTGGTAATCAACATTATAGTCACGAGCTCCTGATGATGGGCATAGTAATGCCCGAAACATGTTGAGCCTATAAGAAGTACAATAGAATAATAAGTGGCGTCTAGTTGTTTTTTTTTATTCCTCAGTTAATCAATAAGATTTTTTTTCTTGGCGTTTACTTATTTGCGCACTATTATTCGACGATGGAAGTAGCACAACATATAAAGTTTGTTGATGGTAGGAAGAATGGTGAATAATGATTTGGGAAGGAAGTGCGAGTAAGCGGCCATGTCCTAACTTCAAATACTAGCCCGGCATTTTCCTCGTGGGACTGCTTGAAACCACAAATAACTTGCCAGAATAGCCGGTGTTTGGAAAATAAGGTCCCTTTTAAATTTCATTGGTGAAAGTGTAATTTTGTTTGTTATAGCAGAGAACATAAAATTTTATTGGCTACAGCAGAGAACACAACATTTTATTGGCTATAGCTGCAAGCGTAAGAATTTATTGGCTGCAGCAGTAAACGTACGGATAAAAAGTAAACGTATGAATGTACTGAATGTAGCAGCAAACGTAAGAACTTATATGCTATAGTAGCAAACGTGAGAATTTGTCGAATGTAAGAATTTATTTGTTACAACAGGAAACGTAATAATTTACTGGTTACAGCAGCGAAAGTAAGACTTTGTTGACGTAAGCAGCAAATATATAACTGTTGGCTACATCATAAAAACGCGAGAGGCCTTTGGCCGTAGCTGCAAACGTTAAGATTCTGTAATATTTAAAACTGACAACAGAAAATTGCACCACAGCGAATTGAACGAGAATATTAACTGAATAACTTAGTGAAGTAAAGTACCTCTGCAGAAATTAACACTCACTCGTTCAGTCAAGAAATTTCCAGACTTTGCGGAAACTGGATGTTTGTTATGTATTCACTAACATCCGCCATTACTTTCTTACTTACTTACTTGCTTACATACTCCTTCGCTCTACGACCCTCTGAGAGCTTTGGCCTCCTTCATTATGGAGGCCCATTCTTCTTTATCGACTGCCTTCTGTCGCCATCTCTGAAACTTCATCTCCAGTAGATTCTTCTCTACATTTTCCATCCATCTCAATCTAGGTCTTTCCCTTCTTCTACTTCCATCCTGTTTACTCTCAAATACTTTCTTAACTGTCCTTCCCTGATCCATCCTTACTACATGTCCACTCCATTCAAGTCTTTTCTGTTTTAATATCTGCTATGTCTAGATTTTTATATAGCTCCCTCAATTCCTGATTAGTTCTTCTCTCCATATTAGTTGCTCTACCACTGGTCCATGAATACTTCTTAAAATTTTCCTCTCCCATGTACCCAGTCTTGTTATAACCATCTCAGTCATAGTCCATGTTCCACTCCCAAAATCTACAAAAGTTTTCACCGTCTTTGTATATAACTTAATTGCAACTGCTTTACTCATGGCTCTAGACCTGAATATTTGTCTTAGGTTATAAAACATCTATTACCTACAGCAATCATTGATTTTATTTCATCATTTATTAAATTTTTTGAATTTATCAAGGCGCCTAAATGTGTAAAATTTCGAGCCCCTTCAAATACTTATCCATTCATCATCAGATCTTGCTCTAAATTTGTTATATTTCTGTTTATTTTCATTTATTTTGTTTTGCTTTCGTTTGCCACTAATATAGTGCTTGAATCTTCTTTAATCTGTATTACTCCTTCTTCAGTCGCTCTCACCCATCGTCCAAGTATCAACATATCACCTGCATATTTTATATACTGTCTCGTTCTGTTAAAAATAAACGTCCGCCATTGGCAAGGTTATTTCATTCCAGGCTCTCCCAACCTATTCTTTGAGAAGCACATATACAGCATGCTCCCATCTACGTACCGGGTTAACAACCTACAAAATTTAATTATACCCAGAGTGTTATGCATGAAATAAGTTTTTACGCAGCCAAGGTAAAGTACAGGTGTAACACAAATTTCGAAACAATTTCTTCTAATTAGAGAAACTGACCTCCATTTTAGTACAATTGCATGATTCTCTCTGAAGAAATTCTGTGTAGTTTCTGGAAAATTATTCTGTACTTTAGGGGACTGGTAACTGTAATAATTTCAGAGTCGCAAACGGACTTTCATAAAATCAGATATTAGGGAAGTTTATGGGAAAATGAATTGACCATTTCAAAACGACCATGAATCATCATTCTGTTGTGAAAATGAGGTAATATCATTTTGCTTTAATTTAATCAGATGCATATCAATCTGTGCAGACAAAGACATAAGATGCGAAACGGTGCAGCCTTTTGAAAACCTGAGAAATTTTCCTTCTTATCTGCAGGGGAAATTGTGCCAGAGTAAGTGGGAATAGATCTTTTTCTCACGGACAACTAGTAACTACTTTGGAAGACAGCAGGAGTAGGTAGAAAGCGATCTGGGAGCTAAAAATGCTTGATACGCTTTCAATAAAGCACCTAGAGGAATGAATAAGCCGTAAATGGAAGCGTTTCATAGGAAATTTTGCTTCACGCTTCGAAAGGCCGCGACTTGACCTATATTCGAAAAGCGAGGAATGTCAGACAAGGATTCTTGACCGTTACCTGTGAAATGAGCGCAGATGCAGGAATAAAGTTTTACACGAAAGGGCAAAAAACTTGAAAAGAACATAGAACAAATCGCCGGGAAGTGTAAAGCTAGAGATAATGTGGTTGCTACAAATCTCGATGTCATGCAAAAATAAAACAGTGCTGCTCTTTTTGTGAACCTTGCAATCACACGGGACTCACTACTGTACACGCGGAATTCCCAAGAAGGGGGCACATGAAGTGATATTCTTTCTTTGAAATACATAGCCTAACAGAAATGCTCCTACAGCTGTCAACGAATAGTTCTTGTCTTGCGATAAGTGCACTGGGCAGAATAAAAATAACACACAATATTCTTCGTAACTTAGCCAGTTCGATAGCCATTCATTTTTATCAAGTAATACTTCCCAGGCGGGTACACTTCTATAATAACAGGGATTTTGGTGCTCTAGAACGGATAGTAAACTGGGGGAAATATCTAAATTATTTAACACACAACAAAATTGGATGAGAATTTTAAAAATTTAGAACAAACTCCTACATTCAGTGTACCATAAAGCACGTAATTGTAGGAATAGTACCAAAATAAGAAATAAAATTAATATTGAAAACAACTTCGCATTCTGCCGCATTTCCAATCAAAGTGCTCTAACAAAAAGCATAAATGACAAGAAACAATTCTTATATTCACATAAAATCTGTTGAAAATACTCGCCTGTAGTTGCAATTCATCATTCATTCTGTGGTCTGTCTTGCTACAGGTCCATAGGCTCTTTCAAAGCGAGTTCTCTACAGGGTGCGTTCTAGTGCTTCCTCTTTCCACTTTCAGTATCCTAGATGCAATTAATAAAAAAAATTAGAGGAAAAAACAATTGAAATGCAAATTTATGTATCTGATCGTTAATTTTTTAAATACAAGATATCACTTTACTATGACGAAACAAAATATTCTTATACATTAGGGTTTACAGTGATAATAACAACACAAGAAAAAAATTGTATTCAAAATAGATTTTAATTACTAATCTGCTTATTTATTATAGTAGTACAACAATTCAGAAATACTGAAACGAATGAAGCAGTGTCAGATTAAATAGGAGAACTATTTTCAATTAAGCTTATTATTAAAACATTCAAAATAATGATGAAGTAATTTTACAGAACCTTTATTTTCATCTCCCCATCAGGCCGGGATTCGGCATAACACCTCTGCTTCAAGGGTCATGTAACAGCGATAAGTTAATGTTGTGGTAAAAGTAAACACGAACAGGGACGAATCTCTTATTCGTCATGAACTGGGTGTCACTGTCTCGTGCTCTTTCTGAGGTGACTAACACAGGTGTCAAATTGTTTAACTTTTTGTTATAAAATCGGGCAAACATAATCCGACAGTTTACACAAAGACTGTTTTCTTTAGCACGTAACTGCCGTTGTTGCTACTCATGTTCCCAAGCGAGAAAAGAAGTATATTTTTAGTCCATTTTGACTGCATTAAATATATGCTTATATGAGTCTTTTAATACAGTGCACTAATAAAACATTATTTTTATCCTTCGCATTTGATTGTAATTACATAGGCAAGACTTCTGCGAATTCTAACATGAACGTGACGCATTTTGGATACGGGAGGGCGAGGGAACCCTTCAGAGTGTTTTGTGTAAAAGATGGGAAGGCACATTTAAAGTACTTCTATTAACTATTGTTTAGTTCGAAAGAGTCAGTTGTATGCTGTTTATAAGACAGCATGAAATTTATCACTGGCTAATCTAAAACGTACGGTGAATAAGCAAGAACTATCACACTATCCGTCAATTTCCAAATGTATTCAGTGTTAATGCTGGTGGTAGATTTTAGTAGCCACAGCGCTCTAAGAGAAACAACTAAAATTCTATAAACTGACAGCAGCACCTATCTTAGCGCTGTGGGAACTAGACAATGGATTGGTTGAATAAATGAAAGGCGGACACACGCCACAGGATAGATAAATGAATAAAACTAATTATGGAACTGGCCAATAGATATAAACTCTTTGTCTGTCGAAGACAAAAATAGAAGACAATTTGCTCAATTAAACTTTAAAGACCACAATTATATTTAAATATTCCGGTTGTACCGTGCAAAAAAACACAAACAGTTTCAGTTATAAAAGCAAGTCAGTTAATGATGTGTATGAAGGTAAATGCTGTTTATTCTGAGATCTCTGAAAAAAAAAACATACATGCATTTTGCGGAGAAAGCGTAAAACTTTTGAATGTTAAGCCTGGTGGTACGTAGAGTGACCATTGAGCTTAAAAGTGTTAACCAAATATACGCACTATGGAAAGAGACAAATACAGGTGCGTCTCTTCTCCCTTATGCTTTCAATTTAAGAACTTGGTAAAGAAAGCATAAATCCGAATTTATTTCGAAGATTAGTCATTTGCAGTGTGATCTCGTGTAACGAGGTATATGTATTACACCCCAGAAGACAACAACCTACATAACTACCACCCCGCCCTGAGAACTTAATATATCTCATTAATTTAACATCATTTATTCCCAGCACTTACAAACAATTCGTTAAGAAATGTCAATAAATCTCTATGTGAAAATATATATAGCGCATTTTTTGGTATTACTTAAGGAATCGCATTAATTTAATTTGCTTTGGTTTATATTTCGCCACCTCCAGTTATGTTTATCGGAACCTTGGATTCTATATCTCTAACAGAGATAAAGTGCAGACTAAGGTGCGATGCCGCTTGTAGTATATATATTAGACCTATTTTAAGCACCTGTGTAGTATTTCTGACCTTATTACGTGAGCAGATACAATTGTGTCTTTTGCTGTGCACTGGTTGCAGTGACCGATCCTTCCAACTGTGGTCGAGGTACATCAGGTACACATGTGTTACTTACGGTTTTATGCATATAGAATTACAAATATTTGATATATTTAAATCTAAATTAGTGAGCTGTGGCACAATTAATATTTTCACCGCAGTGCCTCGTGTTCGAACTGACACGAAGACATGTGAGATTCGTGGTGGAATATATTTTACTTCCGGTTTCTTCGTTTTCTCGCCGCTGATAATTTCATCACTGCTATGTACCTACCGATGTCTCCTCTCAGTGGTCGACAGCCCTAACCACATTATCACTTCCTAAGTACTTAAGATGGGAGCTCCATCTCTGACCCCGCTCTTATCTGGTTACAGAGTAAGGAAGTTTCTTCTTTGTTTATGTATCTATTAGTATTACAAGGCGACTTAACTCTTCTTTCGAAGCTAATGTTTACAAAGCTAGTTACGAACCCAGCATTTTATTGAACTCAAAGTTCAGTTATCGTGTTCACAACAGTCCGCCACTAGACTGTACATCCAGATAAATCCAGTCCACATTTTCCCATGCCATTGCTTTAAATCCATTTTAATATTATCTTCCCACCTACCCCTAGATACTTCCAGTGGTCTGTTCGTTCAAGCTATCACATCAAAATCCTGCATGCATTTCTCTTCTTTATTATTCAAACACATTGTTATACTCTACGTATGTGCTAAAATACCTCCCTTGCTTTGAGTGCGTGACTAAATGTTTCACACTCCATTTCTCTGTAAGGTACTAAAGGACTGAAAAAAAAATTGTAAAATTGTCCCTTACCCCTCATAACGGCATGTGAGGGAGTGGAGGTACAGCTTTACCCATTCTTAATCTCGGCAAGATATGGAGAAAAGTGAATAACTTCATGTCACGACAGCTTCATCCGGGTGGAACGCGCACCTAGCGTCGTTGAATAGGAAGATGAGCGAGCTCAAGAGCTGGTCTGGATCCTCTGTTGGAAATCGACACACGATCTTCTGTTTTGAAGCCCGTAGCCTACACCCTACACCGACTAAGCTACGCCGGCTTCGGTTTGCTACTGCCCACCAGTCTCGTAAGATGTCATATTGTTTTCAGGTGACTCACAAGACTTACACGAATAATTTAAGACTCACCAGCGACGACACGATTTTTTGCAATGTGGTGCGCATTGCATACATGTCAATTGAGGAGATATTTAGAGATCGCAGCTGGACACGCAAAAACACAACTGCAGTTTAATCAAAATCCTTAATCCATTTCACTGATGCTGTAGGGACTGTAGGAAAAATAGTCTCGTTTTAGTACATTTTTATTGTTTGATTTAATAAACTGTTAGATGTCTTAATCCCAACGTGGTGCAAGTAAATTACATCACACTGCACCTCGCTGCCTGCGCAATTGTTCAGGCTCCTCGCGTCTTTCCTGGAACGGGCAAATATTTCGCTATTTCACTATGTGGGTCTTACTTATTGATGTATTGATTCACACTGTCAAATTACCCTCCTTCTCTGCACAATAACGTCAAGTTAGGGAACGTGAACCTGGGAAACACAGTTTATGAAATAACTTTCAGTACACGACTTAAGAACGTACGTGGAGTGTTTGAGCTCATGACGCCGACAATACACTGAACTTCATTTGCTGTAACGTCACACAACTCCCTGCAAACAGTATGCTTTACGGTAAAAACGAAATCACCCAGACTGAGTTAGATGTACGACATGAACTGCTTGTGTTAAATTATATATAAATCTGACACGGCCTAAACCTTTAGTACTCTATTTAAATTAAACGTACTTATGTAAAAATCAGGTCAGGCTTCAACAGTACGGAGGGCCATTCCGCCTCTGTCTTCCGGGAATAAGGTAGAAGAAGCATGTGCCTGCAAAATGTTGACAATTATCATCCAGAGTAATAAGTACCATAAACAAGAAGACTACATCTCAAATCTCAAAAGCCGTGCAAATCGCGAATCTTGTATTATTTGAAATATAACCTACATTACCCCTTGAGAACCCACGGTTGTGTAATTATTAAGAAAGCCTACACACTCTTTGGCTGGAACTCGTACCCTCGTACGGTCGTTAAGAAACTAATTGTTACGATGAAGACATTAAGGATGATGAGATGGGCGAAACGTGTGAGCATGAAAGAAATGAAGGATGCCTACAGAGTTTTCTTGGAAAATCTGAAGGGAAGATATTATGTGAAATAGCTAGGCCTAAGTGGAATGATAATATTACATTATATCTTAAAGAAATAGAGTGGGGGAAGTGGGTCTGGATTCATTTAGCTCAGAATAAAGACGAGCGACGTGTCCTTATGAATATGATAGAACACGTCTTATTTAAGTAGTTCTTGCTGTCCTCAAACGTGATGCTTAATTATGTATATTTAGGTGCCGGAGTGTTTTATCTATACAGTAGTAGCTCAGGTATTCGATAAGCCTTTAATGTTCCACCTAAGAACTTCGGGCTATGCCACTGAGAATTTTAAGGAGGCTGAGGATGATATACCTTGACTAGTCATGGACTTCAAATATAAGTGTTTGTGAATTAATTCAACAGTGTTTACTTACTGTCTAGTAGCCTAAGTGTTCACTTGGAAGTAATTTTACTCCACAACATATTCCTATACACTTATAATAATAAAATTGGAGTCTAATATTGTATTTTTGAAATGATAAACTTTCTGTGCAGAATGTGTTATAAGTATTCTTTGTGTTTTTTCTCGGAATAATTGTATAAATACATGCAAATGCCATGATTTTAATGAATTCAAGCTCACGGAATTACAAAACCTAACTCTAGTGAGTAGGCGTCTAGAAAGCGGAAATCAGTTTGCGATCATTTGTCGACCGTGAATATTTGTATGTAAGAAATGCAATTGGACGTTGACATGTTCTTTGAATAGCCATGTTTCGAGTTATTAAATTGCATTGTATTACATAACAGCGAAGAAGAAGATGGAAATTCATTTCTCAAGAGGAGTTTTGGTTCAGATTATTTGATTGCGATACAATACATTCTTATGGCTGTATCCAGTCGTGATTAATGTACCATGTACATGCCATCGTCAACAGCTTAGTATTCTATTCTAATTACATCGTAACTTCACTAATCCTAAAATTCGTAATAAATTAAAGATTTCATATCTGAAGGTGAAGTCTGTCTGTAATTTATAGCTAAACAATTACACTCTGACAAAAAAAAACTGATTTTATTAGTGCCATTAGCCATGAGAACCGTAGGGTTTCGTCAAAGGGGAGAAATTTCTTGACTAACTGAGTGACTATTAATTTCTCTAGAAGGACTCAGTTCGTTGAAATTAATACGAAACTGAGGAAAACCTTGACTAAACTTAAAGAGAATATTCAGTTTCCCTTGTGATATACGAACCGAAAACCGCCAGAATACGACGAAGTGAAAAATTATTTCACAGTTTCTCTCCATAGTAACGTCAAAAAGTCATTACTTACTGCCTTCCCAAATTAATAAAATGTGTAAACTGTTCTTGTTCACGCAGTGAAGGCACTGGGGGCTCAGAATTAGCTTAGAGCTCCTCGCATTCTTAACGTCGGTTCTAGGAAGAAGTAAGCTACCAGGTTCAAGTCCTAGTAGGTCAAGACAATTTTTCCAGCTACACTGTTGTTTTGCCCTTTACCACCTGAACCAACTGGCTTGAACTCCAAATTATTTTTAAGACCAATTTTGACTATAATGCTGCCATACAAACATATATCTTCCAAGTGATCTGTTTACTTCAGATTTTTCGACCAAACTTTTGTGAACATTTCTCTTCTCTCCCAAGTATGCTACATGCCACCTGCCATCTCATTTTCCGTGGTTAAACCACATAATATTACTTTGGGAAGAACATAAAGCATTCAGCTCCTCATTTCGAGACTTTCTTTAGCTTCCATCCTATTAGGTCTACATAGTCTCCTAAATATCCTCTAAGACCTTGAGAAATGAGAAATGAGGAAGAAGGGAAGGGAAGGGAAGAACAGGGGATGGAAGGACGGGTAAGGGCAGATCGTTCGTGATTCTCGGGCATGAATGGAAATATTAATATGGATATTCAATTAAAGGGGTGTGATGGTGTGAGCAGAATTCACCTGACTCAGAATTAAAACTAATATCAGGAGCTTTTCAACATGATAATAAAACTCTGGTTCATACCTAGCTAGGTAACTGTAGCGTTTCTCGAGGAGCTCTGGCAAAGAAATTGGGAGTTGAGTTCATAACCACCCCCCCAACCCCCAAAGTGTCAGCCTGTCTCTCTTCAGCCTAACTTGTCTAATAATACTGGGGTGGGGAATGAAAATGGTTATTATGAACTTTAATGTATGAAGAAGTCAAGTCTGAAAGATGGGAAATATTCTTTTGCACCAGGCCTTAATATACATACCCACCTTTACCCAATCTCACAACAGACGCACACATTCTTGTATGATTATTCTTAGGTAGAAAAAATATTAGAGGGTCAAATGCCCCTCCAAAATTTTTTATAGTTACGCCTATGTCTGGATCTGCATGCAAATATCTGGTGTGCATTGTTTTAGATGGTGCAGGGTAATTACATGAGAAGTGCCCCCATACGCCGTCTCCGCCACCCTCTCGAGGAAAATCCACTTTGGGGCATTCTGGGAAGTGCCTTGGCTGGGATTCTGGCACTTGTTGTTGGCCTTCCAGTACTTCTTGTAGTATGCATCTTGATACCATTCTGCCTACTTGGCCGTTGGTTACTGCTCTTCATCTTCTGGAACAGGCAGACATCTGCAGCTACACAGGGTATCCATTATACATATATACAAACACCAAAATGTATATTCACATCTGCACATGCTAAAGATTTTGTTTCCCACAAGTGGAATTTGTGAGAAATAAAATCAAGACAAAACTGTAACAAGTTTTATGTAACAATGTATGATTTCATGGTCCCAGTACAAAGACTTCTCCAACAATATTTCTTACTGAGTTACAGCAATATAATGGTAATAATGAACAACACAACAGTTCTCCAGCAACAGTTTCATGCATCCACAAACTTAAAGAGTGTAACTTCCTCATACAGAAAAAACTCTGTACATATTATTATTATTATTAAATTTTGGTGAAGATAAAAGAATGAGGTTAAGGTTTTACCTTAATACATTGAGGCTTACTCAACAGACAATGCTTACAATACATTCATCCAAAGCCAAGTAAGATGGTGCATACAAGACAATACATAAACAAATGCACATTTAAAGGTGAAGGGTTGCATTTGTGTAATGTGATCCATAAATACCTGCACAAAAATAGTCAATAAATTTACAGAATATACAAAGAAAATTTTTTGTAAGTTCGGGAAAAGTTCTACAACGAGAGATGTTAGTCATTTGTCAGGATGGCCTTCCAGTTCCCTCAAAACACTAGCAACATCCCATGAGACTCCTCAGAGTCATAACCCAAAATAATGCAGTCTATATATTCCCACTCTTTAGGTGGTGGACCTGAATCTGTAAGGGGAAATGATGGTCGGTGGCTTGGTTCGGCATGGCGCTGTTCTGTCATACATGCAGTACTGATATTTGAAGCTGGAGCTGGCCTTGATGTTGCTCACCTCCGCAACCTTATTCTATCAAGGGTTATCCCTCTCTATCCTCGGCTCACACGAAGACCAGTTCCATTACCACTATCTGCAGGTACATATTCTTGGAATTGAACATAAAGATTAAATAACTTTGATAATTTCATCCTTGATTATCTAATTATTAAGCAGACACTCTAAAACAAGGATGTATGAAGTGCTGCATGTTTGTACCAGTTACTAAAACTTAGTGTATTGGTACATCACAGAATTATAGCCAATGACATGATGCAACTAAGTGTTCAAACAAATTCTCTAAATTTAACAATATTATACTTGAGAGTTTTAAATTTTTTAGATATGCTTGTGAATTTAATCAACTTCACTTGAAACATAAATGGTAAAATGTTGCTACAACATTCCATAAAGGAAGATATATTATTTTGATTTTTGAATAGTAGTGCATTCACAATTATTTAAAGTTTTCCTTAATTAAATTTTACACATGTTTGTATGTTCTTTATTTGTTTCATGGATGGATGTTGGTGTAGGGTGTAAAGAACGATGGCACATGAAAACTACTTCTTACAGACTGAAGTTCTTCTAATTATCTTACAAAATTCTCATATAACATAGCATACATTGCAGTTCACTGAACTCTAAGTAAGACACATATGACAACAATTTTATAAATCATGTTTCAGTCAGTTGAATACAATCAATATTTTTAGGAGCAGGTCACTGCTGGCTCCCAGACTCCCAGTTCTGTATTGATCGTCATGTGTTTGCGGGTCCATCTAAACTCACTACAGAGAAACTCCAGGACTATGTAGGACATCTCCTAGAGGAAGGGCTTTCTAACGATAAACCTCCATGGGAACTGCATGTTCTGCAGAGTGTCGGCCATCATCAGGACACAGTCACAGTGCTCCGTGTACATCAAAGTGTGGCAGATGGCATGGCTCTTGTTCGTGTCCTCTGTCATTCTCTTGCTGACTGCCATGTTTTGCATGTACCACAGGCAAGACACCCAATCATGTCACATACTTCATTTCTCTTATTTATAATAAGGCATGCAACTACATAAAATTTTGGATGTTGTTTGCTCCCTGTAGTATATTTAACATTTTGTATTGCTCTGGGCCAGTTGAATAGAGTCCAGAAAAACAATATTCTTTTTCCATTTCCAGGTTCACAAGAAATGATCATGATCAAATGTAAAACAAACTGAATATTCAAACTGCATTCTAACCACTTTTCTTTAGTTCTTTCTTTCTGCTTTTTATAATTTGGTTTCCTTTCTTTTTATACCCACCTGGCTGTCATGCCACCTATCGATCCATCGATTGGTCAATCACTCAGTCAGTCAATCAATCAATCAGCCAGTCAGTCAATTTAAGTCTTTCTTTATTCCCTCATTTTATTTTTTTTTAATTCATTTCAGAAATCAAAGGATTTTGAGTTTGACTCCAATTAATGCTACTAATCTCAGTAATAATTCAATTAAATTGAAATCTCATTTATTAAATTGCTAGCTTAACAGTTCAAAAGTCAACAAATAACTATTACAAAATAATTACAACACAAATTATACAAATAAACACACACGCACGCACACATATATACACAAACAAACGCACGCACACACACACACAAACACACACAAACACACAAATGCGTGCGCGTGCATGTGCGTACGTGTGCATGCAAACAGCAGAACAGAACACTCAACAAACACTGAGTTTATGACTTCAATCGAGACACAAGGTAGCTAAATAATTAAAAGCATAACTCAAGTCATATGTGCTGCTAGAATAAAATATGTTTGAAAGACCTAGTTCACTTACTAAATATATCTGTATCACTATGTATCAAATTTGTAACTGTTGCACATCTTGCAGAAGGGCAATTTTTGCATGCTACAGAAAACAAGGATGAAGTTTCTAATATTACAAGACAGAATTCTGAGGCTTATTATCAATAAGTTATGGAAGGATGAAATTTATATCCTAGAAAACATGAATGAATGTAGTAGTAGTAGTAGTAGTAGTAGGAGAAAGAGGAGGAGAAGCAGAAGTAGCAGTAGTAGTAGTAGTAGTAGTAGTAGTAGCATAGTAGCAGTAGTAGTAGTAGTAGTAGTAGTGACAGTGGTGGTGGTGGTAGTAAAAGACTTAATGTTTTTGTACCATGCATTGTGATACAATTATGTAAACTAAACCAACAAAATGCACATTTTTCAAATTAATGTTTTAATGCAAATCTTGGCGTCTTCTACATGTTTCAAGTATGTAGAAGACTCCAAGATTTGAATTAAAACATTGATTTGAAAAGTGTGCATTTTGTTGTTTTACGTTACATAATAGTAAAAGACATTATAGCTGACAAGACAAAACAAAGTTGCTTGGACAATTCCCATGTAACTTAGGTGAAAACTGGTGGATAATAAACAATTATATGCATGGCTGACATTTAAAGATATCAAGGGAGAACATAAAACTACAAAAGTGGCAGCTCATGACCAAACAATTAGTACAAAGTATTTTAAAATTGAATTCTAAAGGAACAGAGTGGCAGTAAATGCCACTTATGTAAACAACACGAAAAAACTATTAGCTGCCGAACAGCAGGATGAGATGCGATACAATTGGTGCACATTTACATTACTCAATATGCAAAGCACCAGGCATTGAAGACAGACAAATGATACACACACACACACACCCAAGCCAGTGTGTGTGAACATGAAGATGCGACTGTGTTATGAAATCAAGGGATAGATGGGTAGAGAATTATGGCAAATAGGCCAGATATAATAATTAAAAACAAAATATATAAAACATGCATACTGATATGTTGCTATAGTAGCAGTCAGAAATGTCATGCAAAAGAAAGCAGGAAAGGAACTAAAATACAAGAGTTTATTTATAGAGATACAACATATGTAGAATATGAAAAGTATCATCACACCAGTAATGATTGGAGCCACTGGAATAGCAACAAAAGCTTTAAATAAAAATTTGGAAGCCCTAGCGGGTAAACATTCAATATAACCACAACAAAACATAGCTATACTTGAAACATTACACATAATATGGAAGGTATTGCAGTCTGAAATTTGACAGCTGGGGAGGGGAATCACTGTTGGTTCAAGGGAAGTACCAGGGATAAAAGACCTGCAACAAGAGATGACGATGATGATGATGATGATGACGATGATGACGACGACTATAATGTCACTATTATAAGGCTTACCCAATACCCAAGCCTGAAAGTGAACCCCACTTGTAAAACTTTGTATCATACACTGGCTGTATCTGGACATTGGACACTCTCTGTAAAGAATCAGACACTTTCAAAAATATTTACCCAGGCATGTAGTAATAACAAACATGATTCAATGAACAGCCAAAGAGCTACCTCACGATGTTCATTGAGGTCTGAGTTTCTACATGGCTGTGCCTCTAGGGACTGATGAAAACTGTAAAATACTAGTCATGATAGTGAGATTTGAGGTTCTAAAGGCAATGACTATAAAGAAAATTCAGGGATATCACATCATATATTATATTCAAAATAAGTCGTCATTTCAGAAAAACGTGCTGTGTCCATCTCCTGGGTATAAGAAATGGAAGTAGATGCTTGCTCTGAAAGGTGGAAAAATTTATACTGTATTATATTGATATCATAAGGGAAAAGTTATACTACACTATATGGCATCACATCCCAGAATACAAGTTCCCTTTGGTAAGGACTGAAAACTATCCGTCCACATTTTTATCTGGTCGACTCCCAAACACAAGTCAGTAGCAATATTGCTTGAGAAGACTTGCAGAATTTAGATAGAAATAATACAATAACACTAAAATGGATCTTCAAAAACAGAGCATGAAGATATGAACTGTATTACTATGGCTCTGAGTAATATAAAAAATAACAGGTTTTGTATTGAGGACAGTAAATCAGCA